>Ga0326728_10009754_pt1 | contig 22887 bp, 18 predicted proteins | sample MB3enrmetagenome_FD_207602 | JGI IMG/M metagenome (GOLD analysis project Ga0326728, IMG submission 207602) | Lab enriched peat soil microbial communities from McLean, Ithaca, NY, United States - MB31MN | ecosystem: Environmental > Terrestrial > Soil > Wetlands > Peat | place: USA: New York... | reverse complement strand
TTGGTGGGGAAACCCATAGAAAAGCCTCCTTTTGAAATCTAGTCATATTACTAGATATCAAAACGCTGACTTTTCTGCAAGAAAAAAATTGGTAAGAGGTTTTGTCTAGTTAAAGGCCAAACTCCAGGCGCCGGGCTTTAGCCCGGCGCCTTATTACGCCTTTCCCGCTGACTTACAACTCCGATTTCCGAACATGATGGTGCCGGGCTTTAGCCCGGCGCCTTATTACGCCTTTCCCACTGACTTTCTAACTCCGATTTCCGAACATGATGGTGCCGGGCTTTAGCCCGGCGCCTTATTACGCCTTTCCCGCTGACTTTCTAACTCCAATTTCCGAACATGATGGCGCCGGGCTTTAGCCCGGCACCTTATTACGCCTTTCCCGATGACTTACTAACTCCGATTCCCTAACATGATGGCGCCGGGCTTTAGCCCGGCAGCTTATTACGCCTTTCCCGATGACTTACTAACTCCGATTTCCGAACATGATGGTGCCGGGCTTTAGCCCGGCGCCTTATTACGCCTTTCCCACTGACTTTCTAACTCCGATTTCCGAACATGATGGTGCCGGGCTAAAGCCCGGCGCTACATCGCACATCAAGTTCCACCTTCAGCCAGCCTTCGCAGAGCGGCAAGCCGGCGCCTCATGGCACAGGCCTGAAGCGGTGGGGGAATGCATCTCAGTGCCGCTCGTTTGGATTGTTGATGGGTGAGGGCTGATGTTCGTGGTTTATTGAATCTCGCATAATACGGTGACGGACACGACCCCCTCACCTCCGACCCCTCTCCCCCAAGGGGGCGAGGGGAGAGTTAAGTGGTGTAATTATGGAACCAACTCCCCCCTCGCCCCCTTGGGGGAGAGGGGTCGGGGGTGAGGGGGTCGTGTCACTATGATTTGCGGTAATCAATAAGGAAAGTGCCGGGCGCGGGGAACCTGACTGCTGGGCTATGGTCCCTGGTACGTAGCCGCATGTCTGGGATGGGGAAGGGAACAAGAGAATAGCCGGGGACATGGCCCCGTCCATCTTATCGATCCCTGGTGGGGATTAAGTTTGCAATGCAGCGAACGCGTCCCAAGCGTGCCGAGGGCAGGTGGAACAGTTTCCGGCCTGGGCTCAGATTGCGCAAGAGGGGCGAGTACCTCTCCGCATTCAGGAACTCCCATCCACTGTCATCTAGAGCGTAACGAAGGGGCTCGCTCTGGCGGCTCAGGGCTAACTCCGCGAGGAGTTTCGCACCGCGTATTCTCATGGATCCCTTCGTCGGTTCCTGAGATGATCTCTTCAGAAAAGCAGTCCCGACAGGCTTACAGCTCTCAGCCCATCCTGCCAACCGCGGAGCGAGGAATTCGGGCCGTGTGTGCTGGGCGCCGAGTTTCAGGACTCGTGCTGGATGTGGCAGCTTCGCGCTGCAAGTTTTGGAAAGTGCCCGTCGGGAGGAAGAGAGAAATCTTCAAGAGCTACTTTGTCTCAGGCAGTGCTTCACAACCCTGCACACGCCTTTGGTTCTGTTATCGGGAATGCCCAAGCCTTTACAGGCCCATAGTGCCTAACCCAAGGCCCAGCTTGCGTACGGATGCGAATCTGGGCCAGCTTGGGAGTAGGAGGGAGCCCCGGTCATCCTCTTACGATGGCCGGGGCTCTCAGCATCCCTTAATTGCCTGTAGTTGTTGGCCCTCAATGAGGGGTTGGATTACTATTCAGTTGCTCAGCGCGACCTACGCCACTGACCGAAAGCCCTATAACAGGCCCAAGGTGAGCAGCGATATGGTCGTCGGCTCAGTCACGAAGTTGGGGATGTCAGCGCTTCCCTCTGGCGTCAAATGGAAGATCCCGGGTGTGCCACGTGCCCCGCACTTGTCGGTCTTGGCGCAGGTGTCAGGATCGAAGATTACGTACCCGCCGAACTGCCACCCGGTCGAGGGTTCACCAAAGAAAGTCGTCAATTTGACGTTCTTCGTATCGTCCCCTCCCACCTGAACCTCCCACTCTCCCGTGGGACCTATCGAGAGTTGCAGATCCAGGCTCCCGCCACCGGTATAGGTCATGAGAGTTGTACCGTTGGCTACACCGGCAGCCGGGACGCCGCCCTTAATGGTAAGGGACGTGAGATCGAAAGTGTAGGTGTCAGTTACCGAGTTAAAGCCCACAAAGGATCCTGAAAAGTTCAGGACACCGTTGGTAACGGCGTAAGCGACTCCACTGTGAGAGTTAGTCGGTTGTCCCTCAACATAGTTAATCCCGAGATTCGTGCCGGTGATCGAATCAGGATTTACGCCTGATGCGGTCGGGTTGACAACGAGCGATCCCGTCAGAATCCCCTGATTGCTGAAGTCTATCGTGTCAGCCAAGCCGACAATCGGCAACAGCAACATGCAAAACGCGACAACAAGGGATGCTTTCTTCATATTCACCTCCATTGGATTTGGACTTACTTGCACTCTGCTATAGAGCACGCAACATGCCAATCTTACTGTGCCTTTATTTCATTTACTTTCAGTCGGTTAGGAAATTCCATAATTTGAAATTCCCGTCAGAGTTGCAATCCGTTGCGATGATTCGGCATTACCTGGGAAAGCATCCAACCCGCTACCCATTCGGACATTTCGTTGGGCCTTGACGGGCTGCGGAAAAACTCGCCGGGACTCGAATTCTGTGGCTCCCACGGCGATCCGGAGCCCTTCGGCGCCCTGAGGGTGAAATCCGTGCCGAAACATCCCGCTATGTTCATGAAAATGCAGGGTTAGAATTTTTGCCGGGTGGAAAAATTGCGAGTAAGTCATTTGCATTGATTGTGTTACGGCCATTCGTGCGACCAGATCCTGGGAGTAGTGGGCATTTGCCCTTTAACCATAGTCAGAACAGCGAAAATGACAGGATGGACGCTCTTTTCTGCAACCCGTTAAGCGTCAACGGTATCCATGGCCATTTTGGCCAGCGCGCCGGGAGCGGAAAGCCCCGCGTCACGAATCTTGTACAGCAGCGACCGATAGCTGATGCTCAGCGCCCGGGCGGCCCGTTTCCGGTTCCAATGGTGAGTTTGCAGTGTTCTCAAAATGACTTTGCGCTCGATCTCGATCACCGCGGCCTGCGTAATCTTCTTTAGCGAAATGGGACCATCGGTGGGGATCTCCGGCTCAAAGGCGGAAGTCGGAGAGGGAGGAGCAGCGATAAGATCCCTGATAACTTCCTCTTCCGATCCCAGGATTACGTAGCGCTTGACCAGGTTCTCAAGTTGGCGGATATTTCCCGGCCAATCGTAGGCCTTCAGCGCCTGCAGCAGGCGGGAAGAAATGGGGCGAGGGGCGCATTTGAACATAGCGGCATGGATTTCCAGGAAGTAGTCCACCAAGCCCGGGATATCTTCACGTCGCTCGCGCAGCGGCGGCAGCCTCATGTCCAGGACGTTGACGCGATAGAAAAGATCCAAGCGGAAGGACCCCGCCTCGATTTCCTTGTCCAGGTTGCGGTTCGTGGCGCAAACCACCCGAACCTCGACGCGTTTGTCCTCCTGGGCCCCAATCCGGGAAAACTGGCCGTCTTGCAGGAGTTGCAGGAGCTTGGCCTGTAGCCCCAAGTCCAGCTCGCTAATTTCGTCGAGAAATAGTGTGCCGCGATTGGCCATCTCGACGCGGCCGGGTTTGGCGCCGTAAGCGCCGGTAAATGCCCCGCGCTCGTAACCGAAAAGCTCGCTTTCAAGTAGGGTGCTGGGAATGGCGGGACAACAGACCTTCACGAAAGGACCGTCGCTCCAGGGAGCTTGAAAATGCAACAGTCTGGCCAGGACCTCTTTGCCTGTCCCGCTCTCCCCTTGGATGAGGACGGGCACGTTGGTTCCGGCCACCTTGCGAATCTTGAGACGGACGACCTCCATGGCGGGGGAGCGACCGAAAACCACAGCGTCCGGGGGCAGGTTGGCTTCACCCACCGCAGACAGGCCGGGGCCCAACACCGAGGTGTCCTTGGCCGATTGCTGGCCGATTCGTTCCACCTTCCACCCTTCCCCTCAACGCAGGTTTGGCCGCCGGAAAGGCAACCGCATGAATGGCGAGCCGCGCAGCGTTTGACTCCTGGCCGCAACATCGGTTGCCGTAACCTTAACGATCTTCACCGTGGGGTCTACACAGCCGTGACACGGTCACGTGGGAACCTTACTGCCAGCAGACTATGCTTGGTTCCCTCGGGCCAAAATCAATGCATTTTGCCTTAGGTCAGCCTTAGAGATGCACTCGGAGGACCAAAAGTTACAAACTAGGAAACTGCCACTTGATATTTGTAGTAGGGCAGGGCGGGACGTGCCTGGGGTCTTAGTTTCATGGGCCTACGTGCCTTTCTGGGAAATGGCAGGGTTGGGCATGGGTACTCCTAATGAGGGCGGAGACGCGCGAAAAGAGAAACATTTTGCACACCCTGTGAAGTAACTTTCCCACCTGGTCTCATCTGTGGAGTATGTAAATCTGTGGGATGAGGACGAGTCGGCGACCGGTTCTGCCGCCTCCGCAACCCACGACCTGATGGGGAGGGAAAAACCTCGAAGCAACGAGTTAAGCGCGCCTCAGGTGGTCTTGCGCTTCTCGACTTGAAGGCCATACTCGCGAATCTTGTACAGCAAGGCCTTGTAGCTGATGTTCAGCAGGCGAGAGGCGGCCTTGCGATTCCAGTTGGTTTGCTGGAGGGCCTCGCCGATGGCCTTTATCTCCGCCTCATCCTTGAGGCCGCGAACCAGTGACTTGAGATCGCCATTCGTCGTTTTCGCCGGGGCCGGGGGAGCCTGGGGACCGTCGGCAACACCCCCCCGCCGCGTGCGCAGTTCCTGGATCACCTGCCGCTCGTCTCCCAGGATCAAATAGCGCTTCACAAAATTCTCCAACTCGCGCAGATTACCGGGCCAGGAATGCTCCAGGGCGGCATCCACCAGAGCGGGCGTAAGGGGGAGGGGGTCACGCGTATAGCGCGCGGCAAAACGGGCCATGAAGTGGCGGAGAAGCAGGGGAATCTCCTTGCGGCGTTCGCGTAGCGCCGGCATGGTGAGCGTGAACGCATTGAGCCGGTAATAGAGGTCTTCGCGCAGTTTCTTCGACGCCAGGGCCTGGGGAATATCGATGTTGGTGGCGGCCAGAATGCGCACATCCACCTTGACCATGGAACGGCCCCCGAGCCTCGAGAACTGGTGGTCCTGCAAGACGTGGAGCAGCTTGGCCTGCAAACCCGGCGACATCTCGCCAATCTCATCCAGGAGAATGGTCCCCTTATCGCAGAGCTCGAACCTACCCGGCTTGGCCTTTACCGCCCCGGTAAAGGCGCCGGCCTCGAAACCAAAGAGCTCGCTTTCCAGGAGATCGTTGGGAAGGGCGGCGCAATTGACCTTCAAGAATGTATGATCGGCGCGCGGGGACTGCTTGTGGATTAAGCGCGCCAACACTTCCTTGCCCGTGCCGCTCTCACCCAGAATCAGCACCGGGACGTCAACGCCCGCGATCATGCTGACTTGCCGGCGGATTTTGTGCATGGTTTCGCAGGCGGCAATAAAGTACACGTCGTCGCCCACTTCTTCCGCCGTCTCCGGCAGTTCCTCCTCTTTCGGCCCCAGGTCCGGACGCCCCAGGACACGCTTGATCACGGCCTCGAGATCCTCTTTTTGGAAGGGCTTGGGCAGGTAGTCGTGTGCTCCCAGACGAATGGCCTTCACCACGGTTTGCGGATCGCTGACACAAGAAAGCATCACTACTTTGATCTCGGGCCGAATTTCGCTGATCCGCCCCAGCGTCTCCAGGCCATCAAGCCCCGGCATGGCTACATCCAGCAATACCAGGTCGGGGAAAGGCTCTTCCTGGACACGCTGCACAGCCTCGAAGCCATTGGACGCGGTCTCCACTTCGAAATCTTCAACTTCCAGCGCCGTTCGCAGAAAGTTGACCATGTGAGGTTCGTCGTCAACCACCAAAATATTCGGGGCGCTGGACACAGGTTTCTTCCTCCTTGGGCATTACATCAGAGCCTTACCAGACCAATATTAACGCAACATGAATATATGTGACGATACATAACCCTCTTCCCTTCAGCGGTTGCCACCTGCAACAACGTCGGCGCTCGGCCCGGCCCGTCACTCATCAGCAGAGTCGACCCGATCACGCACGGGAGCAAAACGAGAGAGAAAAGCCGGCATTGGCAACAGGTAGGCCTTTTTCACCCCTGGTGAAAATCGGCCCTCCGTTAACCTCAAGACAAGCGTTAAATAGTATAAAAAGTAATATAAGGCCCAAGTTCAGAGGGCAGAAAACTTAGCACAAAGACTCGACGCATGCAAGCGAAAACTGTGCAAGAAAAGTGCACAAAAAGGAAACCTGCTTCATAGGATGCTCGGCCTGTTCAATCGGCTCAACCGTTTTTCCCAGGGCCGGCCCGGGACGGGTGAGGGGACCTTTCCCAACATTCGGCATCCCGCAATAAATCCACTCCCGGAGCTTTCAAACTTGGACTGCCTCCCCGGCAGAGCCGGGGGGGGCTGCCCATGGAATAGCCTGCCGCCGATGCTCGGGCTTAAGTCCCCCCAGTGGGGAGCAGGAAACAGAATTTGCTGCCGGCGCCCAGTTCGCTTTCCACCCAGATTTTCCCCTCGTGCAGTTGCACCAGGCGGCGGGCGATCGCCAATCCCAAGCCTGCCCCTTCCGTCTGCGCCTCATCGCCCGGGACGCGGAAGAAATCTTCGAATACCTCCTGGTGAAATTCGGCGGCGATGCCCCGTCCGGTGTCGGCCACCGATACGCACACGGCGCTTGCGCCTGCCGAGCCTCGCCGGCGCCGTTCCACCTCCGGTGGGGTAGTTTTACGGCCGCGCCGTTCCCAGACATGCGGCTCTGCCGTCAGCCAGACCGTGCCCCCCGCGGGAGTGAACTTAAGGGCGTTCTCCAAAAGATTCGATACCACCTGTTGGATTTTGTGGTAGTCGAATTTGAAGGGGAGGATGTCCGGGTTGGCCTGGAAATACAACGCTACGTGCTGGGCAGAGAACTTGTCCAACCAGTATCCGCATACCTCGGAAAGGCAAGCGCTTAAATCCCCGGATTCCAGCCGCGGCACCACGGCCGCGCTTCCCATGGCGAGAGAACTGTAGGCGAGGAATTCCTGAGCGAATCTCTGCAGGCGCACGCAATTCGCCTGGGTTTCTTCCAGGATCTTCCGTTGCCGGGGCGTTAAGGGCCCCACCTTTCGGCCGAGCAACATCTCGACGTAGCCCGAGACAATGGCCACTGGAGTCTTTATCTCGTGCGCCAACGTCGCCAGCGCCAGCGTGCGCCGGTGGAGCTCTTCCTCCAGGTGGCCGTGATCCTCCATCAAGTCGTGATAAAGCTCCGAGAGGGGGCCGGCTGCCTCTCCGCCGGCCGGCGGCGTCGATGCGCCCGGCGGCTGATCTTTACTCATCGCCCCGGAGTCTTCTGCCTTACTGACAGACTTCGCCTGCGAGCTATCGGATGTGGTCTCGCCCTTTCCCGCCGGAAGTGCTTCCGCCATGGCGTCCCTCTTATCCGCCCCCCCGATTGGTGAATCAATAGCCTTGTGGCATGTTCGGAATATGTGGGAAATTTACCATCCCTCGCCTGCCCTCGTCAAGGAAAAGGTTTGCAAAATTCGTTCACTCTATAGAAAACCATTGCTACATGGGTCAAAAGGCCCTTGCGGAGGGCCCATCGGGGTTTCCCAGGGGCGAGGAAATCTCTTGATGTATCTGCGAGTTACGAGAAGAACGGCGCTGTCGATCTAAATGCCTTTTGGCATCTGACGTGCACCACACCTTTCCCAATGGGTGCAAAGGCATTCCGTAGGAGGAGGTGTGTCATCGGGATAGAACGCCGTCGTTTCCAGCGACTACCACTTGCGATACCCCTCTTCCTACGGGGTGCCGACAAGGAGGGAAACGAGTTTCTGGACTTCACTCTCGCTCTGAACATTAGTGGGGGAGGCGCCCTGGTCGCGACGCGAAGGGTACTGCCTCGTTCCTCGCGGATTTTTCTCGAACTTCCCACCGCTCCGGTGCCACCTGTGCGCATCCCTGTCCAAGCCAAACGCTCCCTTTCCGGGCGCGTCATCAGGAGCATTGACAAAGACTCGTATTATCTTTGTGCTGTCCGATTTACCCGTCCATTGATTTGAAACCTCTGGCGACGTTGTGTTACTCTCGTACCGGCAGAGACAGATATTGCTGTGCGCAGAATCAATAAGCTGGCGAGATCTGCCGGTCAGTAAGTTGTCGATTCTCCGTTAAGAATAAAAAGAAAAGTGCTATTTCCGATTCACTCCTAGCGAGCGTCTATGCCTGAGAAGCCAATGCGCAAAGTCGTTGCGCGGCTACGCGACGGGAACCTTCTCAGGGGTTATTTGGCAGCCCCTTCTGCATATGGCGCGGAGGGATTCCTTCACGAGCAGGCGTCCACCTTTCGCCGCCAAATCGAGATCCGTTCAGTCGAGTCGCGCGCGACCCTTTCACTGTCGCTCGATTCTCTCAAGGCTGTGTTCTTCGTAAAGAGTTTTGACGGGCGCAAAGATTACCAGGAGGTCAAGTTCTTCACAAAGAGTCCTCCGATTCGGGGGCTTTGGGTGCGTGTCCAATTCTATGACCAGGAGTGTCTCGAGGGCGTGGTGGAGAATTCTCTTCGCCACGTGGTCGAACCCGGATTTTTCATGAAACCCCCAGACTCCCAAAGCAATAATGAGATCCTCTATGTGGTCAAGAGCTCCCTGAGTGACTTTTGCATTCTGGGTGTGAAAAACGAGTACTGAATATGGCCAGCCTTCTGCCGCTGCCTGCATCCTTTCGAAGGCGCATTGTTTTCGAAGGACTGGGGATGGGGCAGCCTGGGGTGAAGGGCTGGGAGTGAAACCTGCTCAGCAGCGTACGAACATTTCCATGTAAACTGAAAAATCCTCGGCTTGACGCCGCGGCAGTGCGAACCGCTTGGCGAGTAGCACGATCCACGATTTGTGTGTCGTGCCACCGGCCGGTCGCCATCATGGTGACGAAGGAAGGGAGGCGCCGGGGGTCGGCGGGCTCTTGGCCACAACCTCCGCAGCCATGTCGCCGAACTATTCCTCGGCCGAAGGAGAAAGGATCCCCCCCTCCGCGATGAGGGCAAGTGTGCGGGTTGCCAGAATTTGCACCGACGAAGAAACCGACTCGCTGCTCGCAGGGGTAAGAATTGCGGGTCAGTCGCACCCTGCTGGTGTGTTGCGCTGTAGCGGCATAATCAGTCGTTGCTCCTCAAGGTGCTGCTGGTTGCGGTTTTGGGAAATGATGCCTTGATTGGTGACAGAATAGGGGCGCATTCGGGGTTGCTGCTTTTGCGCCGCCGGGCGCCCGAACCTGCATTCAAGAAGGTGGGGATGGAGTTAGGGGAGGTTTCTCATGCGGCGAGTCGTGCTTCTGCTGGGCCTGGTTCTGGTGGGTTTGGGGGTGATCGTCAAGCCGCCCATACTGGTGAAGGCGGGGCGAGACAACGGCCCAGTGTATTTGGCCGCGCCGGCGGGGGACCAGCCCACCTACATCAATCCCACGGGCGAGTCGGTTCTGCCCAATGGGCGATTGATTTCGCCGGAAGGCGTGCAGGTCACCGTCGAGCCGCATCCTTACGGCATGGCTCTGAGCCGCGACGGCAAGGAGTTGGTGACGGCCAACACCGGCACCTGGCCCTTCTCCCTTTCCATTATCAGCGCGCTGGCCAGCAACGCCCCCGAAGTGCGGCAGATTCCGCCCGGCTACCCCCTCAAGCATTCCGACGCGGAGCCCTCCAGCGTCTACATGGGACTCGCTATTGCGGGAGATAACCAGACGGTTTATGTTTCCGAAGGTGATACTTGAAACATTGATGTTTACGACTTGAAAAATGGCCGGCGGTTGCAAGTCATAAGTTTCGATGGCGAGTTTAACGGCAAGACCTATCGCCACAGCTTTACCGGGGCGCTGGCCCTCTCGCCGGATGACAAGCTGCTATACGCTCTGGACCTTGCCCATTTCGAACTGGTGGGGATTGACACCCGCCGGGGAAGCATCAATTGGCGGGTGGGCGTGGGGAGGCTGCCCTTTGCCGTGGCGGTCGCCCCCGGCGGCGGCCAGGTCTACGTCTCCAATGTCGGTACGTTTCAATACTCTGTGCTCTCGGGATTTGATTCCAACAGGGCGGGGGAGACGGGGCTGGATTTTCCGCCGTTCGCCACGGGAACGCGCGAAGCAAGGCAGGGCACTGTCATCCAGGGGAAAAGCATCCCCGGCCTGGGAGATCCCAATGTGCCCGAATCCAACTCCGTGTTCGTCCTGGATGCGAGCAGCGCTATTCCCACAGTGCTGGCGCGCATTCGCACGGGCTTGGCGATCGGGAATCAATCCGTGGGCGGGTCGAGTCCCGGCGCCGTCGTCGCGGGGCATGACCGCGCCTATGTTTCCAACTCCGCGCAGGACAGCATCAGTATTCTCGACACCCGGAAGAACCGCCTCATCGCCACCATCCGGCTGGAGCCCGCGCCGGGCGTGGGAGGCTTGCGCGGCGTTCTGCCCTTTGGCCTCGCGCTCAGCCCGGACGAAACGCGTTTGTACATCGCCTGCGCGGGAATCAATGCCGTGGCGGTGTTCGATACCGCAACTCGTAACGTCCTCGGCTATATTCCCACGGGCTGGTTTCCCGCGCGCGTGGCCGTGAGCCCCGACGGACGCACCCTCTACGTGGCCAATGCCAAGGGGTTCGGCGCCGGACCCAATGGCGGCCGGGATTTCCAAAAAGGGCCGGAGGGAGACTATATCGGCGACATCACCAAGGGCACCGTCTCTATAATCCCTGTGCCTCCGGACGCCGACCTGGGAGATTCGACGTACCGGGTCATTCGCAACAACGGTTTTGCTTCCGCCCCCCCGCCCAAGCCCCGGCCCGAGGACTTCCCCATTCCCGCCGCCGCCGGAGCCAGTTCGCGGATTCGCCACGTGGTGCTGATTGTGAAGGAAAATCGCTCCTTTGACGAAGTCTTTGGCGATATCAAGACCATTGGCCCCGACGTTGTGAACGGCGATCCCTCTTTGGCGCGTTGGGGGCTGGACGCCGAAGTTCACGAAGACGGTGAGCCGACTTTGCCGCACGTCAACGTGACTCCCAACCATCACGCGCTCGCGGAACGCTACGGCCTGAGCGACAACTACTATGTGGATTCCGACGTTTCCTTTGACGGACACCACTGGCTGGTGGATAGCTATCCCAATGAGTGGGTGGAAACGGCTTGGCCTCCCGGTTACGGCGGACACTCGCATTTGTATTACGACAACGACGCTCCCGGGCGCCTGAGCCTGGGCGGAAGCTCCTCTCTGCGCCCCGAGGATTATCTCGAGGCCGGGTCGCTGTGGGATCATCTGGCGCGCCATCACATTACCTTCCGGAATTACGGTGAGGGGCTCTCCGGGGAGATCGAGGAAGGATACCAGCCCACGGGCTTGCGCCTGGGATTCAACCTGCCCGTGCCGGGTCCACTTTACGACAACACTTCGCGAACTTATCCGATGTTCAACACCTCGATTCCCGACCAGTACCGCTTCGAGCAATTCAAGAAAGAGTTTGAGGAACTCTATGTGAGCGGGCGGCAGCCTCTGCCCCAGTTCATCTATATCTGGCTGCCGAATGACCACACGGCGAAGCCTCGGCCCGAGGATGGCTACGCCTATCGCGCCTCGTATGTCGCTGATAACGATTTGGCGCTGGGCAAGCTCATCGACCTTTTCTCCCATAGCAAGTTCTGGCCGGAAATGGCCGTGTTCATCACCGAAGATGACGCGCAGAATGGGCGTGACCATATGGATGCCCACCGCAGCGTGTTGCTGGCGGCCAGTCCTTTTTCCCGCCGCGGCGTCTCCCACATCCACACCAGCATGTTGAGTATCCTGAAAACGCTGGAGCACATTCTCGGCCTTCCCCCACTCAACCAGTATGACGCCGCGGCCACGGACCTGGCCGATTGCTTCACCAACGTCGCGGATGCGTCCCCCTACACGGCGCTGCCTTCCGACCCGCGCATCTTCGATCCGAGCAAAGCGCGCGACCCGCTCTATAGTCTGCGTCAGGGGAAACCGCTTCCTCCCTCGGAGCCGCTGGATGACCTGGCGCGGATTCGTCGCGAGATGAACGGGGGGCGATAGCGCCTGCCACCGTTATCCGCTGTCCCATGAGGTGGAAACATGGATTCGAAACTCACTCAACCATTTTTGTTGGCCTTGTGTTTGATTGGCGCGTCGTCGTGGCTGGCGGCACAGTCGTCCCCCGGAATTGCCGGTGAAAAGCCCGCTTCCGAAGCAATTCTCATCAGCCTGAATGGCCCGTGGACGCTCTACTATTTTCCCCAGGGCAAATATCAGATCACCAACCCAGACCAATTGAAGAAATTGGGATTGAGCCCGATTGAAGCCACCGTGCCGGGTGATGCGCCACTGGATTTGTCGCGCCAGGGCGCGCTGCCTGCCGATCTGTTCTTTGGCGAAAACCTCAGGAAGCTGCAACCCTACGAACTGTACGAGTGGTGGTATCAGCGCGAATTCCCCACGCCCGCCGGCGTCGCCGGACGGCGCTTGGAGCTGCGCTTTCATGCTGTGGATTGTCTCGCCAATTATTGGCTGAATGGCAAGAAACTGGGAGAGACGGCCGACGCCATGGTGGAGCAGTCCTTTGATGTGACCGGAAGGTTGAACTCCGCGGGGCCAAACCAGCTCACGGTTCGGCTGGGCTCCCCCATTGTGGAAGCGGCCGGCAAACGCTATGACCCCGCCTACACAATCGTCGCCGGAAAGACCAACCAGGAGGCCATATGGATTCGCCGGCCCGCGCACTCCTATGGCTGGGACATCATGCCGCGGGCAGTATCAGCGGGCCTGTGGCGTCCGGTGGAACTCGTCGTCCATGCCGAGCAAGAAATCACCGACATGTATTTCACCACCCTCTCGGCGCAACCGGGACGCGCCAGGCTGGCGATCTCGTATGAGCTGGCCACGGACCTCGCGCTGCTTCCGCAACTTCGATTGAGAGTGCAGGGCCGCTGTGGTGAATCGATGTTTACCTATACTCACAAGGTGCAGTTCACCGCGGGGCGCTTCGAAGTGGAAGTGCCGAATCCCAAGCTGTGGTGGCCTCGCGGTTACGGTGACCCCAATCTGTACCAGGTGACCACCCAACTCTTGCAGGACGATAAGGTGATTGCCTCCCGTGACGACACCGTGGGAATTCGCAAGCTGGAATTGATTCGCACCGAGACGACCAGCCTGGAAAAGCCGGGGCAGTTCCTCTTTAAGGTCAATGGCGTGCCGATCTTGATCAAGGGTTCCAACTGGGTGCCCGGGGATGCCTTCCACAGCCGCGACGCGGCGCGCTATGAGAAGATCCTGGCGCTCTTCATCGACCTGGGGTGCAACTTCCTGCGGAGCTGGGGAGGAAACGTCTACGAAGATAATGCCTTCTTTGATATTTGCGACCGCAACGGGATCATGGTGTGGCAGGACTTCTCCATGGCCTGCGCGATTTATCCCCAGACGCCGGAGTTCCTCGAGGTGATGAGGCAAGAAGCCATATCGGTGGTTAGAAAGCTGCGGAACCACCCCTCGCTGGCTCTCTGGTCCGGCGACAACGAAGTCGATATGTTCTACCAGTTTTCGGGATTGGATCCCGCCCACAACAAGATCACGCGGGAGATTTTGCCGCAGGTGGTTTTCCAGGACGATCCTTACCGGCCTTATCTTCCCAGCTCTCCCTACATGTCGCCGGAAGTGATCGCCACGGGAAACCTCAAGCTGATGCCCGAAGACCACTTGTGGGGTCCACGCGATTACTTCAAGAGTCCTTTCTACACCGAGCACACGGCGCATTTTGTGAGCGAAATTGGTTATCACGGCTGCCCCGGCCTTTCCTCCATCAAACGCTTCATTGATCCCGAGCGCGTCTGGCCCGCTCGCGACAACCCGCAGTGGATTCTCCACTCCACGGATTGGACGGGCAATCCCGGCCGCATCAAGCTGATGTTCAATCAGGTGCAGGAGCTCTTCGGCGCGGTGCCGGATAACATCGAAGACTTCATTCTGGCGTCGCAGATTTCGCAGGCCGAGGCGACGAAGTTTTTCGTGGAGATGACCCGCCTTGACAAGTGGCGGAGCACCGGCGTGGTTTGGTGGAATGTCATGGATGGCTGGCCGCAGTTTTCCGACGCCATCGTGGACTATTACTTCAACAAGAAGCTCGCCTATTACTACCTCCGGCGCGTGCAGGAGCCGATTTGCGTCATGGTGGACGAGCCCAGGAATTGGCGCTGCCGCGTCGTGGTGGGAGATGACTCGCGCCAGGATGCCGCCGGCCATTACCGCGTCTGGGACGCCGATTCCGGCCAGACTTTGCTGGAAGGGGATTACGCGGTGAAGGCCAATGAGAATCTGGAAGTCGGTCAAATCCCCGTTTTTCACTCCGGCAAGCGGCTCTTCCTGATCGAATGGACGGCGAATGGCAAGAAGTACGCGAATCACTATCTGCAAGGCACGCCACCCTACTCGCTCTCCCAGTACAAAGTGTGGCTCAGCAAGATTGCGGCGTTGGAAGATGGGTTCGACGCTGCCGGCATCGGGAAATGACCTGGTGACACGCTTCGCGCGGGGCGAGGGGTCGAACCGGGCTCAGCCAGCTTCAGGGAAGAGTATTGGGCGTGGCCCGGATGCACTGCCTGCGGTTTGCGCTGCCCCCGCTCATCGGGGGATCGACGGATTTCGAGTTTCGATTCTCGATCTTCGATCTTCTTGGCGATATCCAAACAAGGCGCGTTGTTTGATGACTTCCGCCGCTTGCGGGGGCAGGAATTTCTCCCAGCCGGGAGTACCGTTTTGAATGGCGGCGAGGACTTCCTTGGGAAGAACGTTGAGTTGGCTGGCATCGAAATCCTCAATGGCCTCGATCCCTCCCCGATCGCGCAGATAGGCGAGCAGGTGTTGTAGTGGGGCGGCAACTTCCAGCGCGGCGGATGTCACCACCTCACCCGCCGGGCCCATGGTGGGGTAAACATACACGCGCACGTTGCCTTGAAACAACCGCCCCAATCCTTCCAGAATTCCACCCGGCAGGCTGGTGTAATACTGCTCGTCGAATACTTTTTGCAGGGTGGGGACACCCATGACGAATCCCACCCATTGTTGCGTATAGCGTCGAAGCAAGGTGTTGGCGCTGTCGAATCGCCGGTAATTGGACACCATCACGGTTTTGCCGAGGGCGCCCAGCACATCAGCACGATCGAGAAAGTCCCGCCGGTCGATCCCCGGCCCCGTGCCCAGATCCTGTAGTGTCAATCCCATCAGGACCACCGGGTCTCCATCCACGCCGGGGATTTTCTTAAACTTGTCCACGGCACGATTCAACATATCGAGCCCCACGTTGGTGATCGGCCGAAAACTCCCGCGGGAAACGAGGACGGGCTTCTGGTAGAGCACTTCCGCCGGCTGCACCACTTCTCCCTGCGCGGTAAACATGGTGGAATCGGTCAACCCCAACTCCACCAGTTGCAAACTCGCCAGCCGGTTGTCAACCTGGGCAAAAGCCGGACCGGAGAATTTGATCATGTCGATGTCCACGCGCTGCCGGCTGAGGCCCTCCATCAGCGTTTTCATCAAATCTTCCGGTTGCTGCTTGTGGAAGGCGCCGTACACCAGGTTGACGCCCAGGATTCCCAATACTTCCTGTTCGCTCACCGACACCTGGTCCAGCAGGTTGACGTGAATGATGATCTGGGAAAAAGACGCCTTGGGCTGTGCCTGGAAGCGTATTCCCATCCAGCCTTGCCCGTCCTGATTGCGGGTGCGGCTGCGCGTGGCCACCGTATCGGCAAAGACGAAGAAACAAGTACGCTCACCGCGCACGGGGTCGAGGCGCTCGATCAACTGCCCCCACTCGTGGTCCAGCATGGATTCCAGGCGGGCTCGGCTGACGTAGTGGTCGGTGGGGCCGTAAACGATGTCGCTGATCACCATATCGTATGCCGACATCGATTTGGCCACCGTGGCGGAGGCGTGGCCCACATGAAAGAACCAACGCGCCACTTCCTGGCCCGCGCCGATTTCGGCAAAGGTCCCATATTTCGTGGCATCAAGATTGATGGCCAGGGCCTTGCGGTGCGTGCTGATCACAGGCAGCAAGATCGAGGGCGTGCCCGCGGTTTGATCCATTCCCATTTTTGCGTTTTCAACCCCAAACCATTTTAGCCGATGAGATATCGCGTCGTCGATGGCGGGGAGAGGGTGGAATCGGGAACGGTAACGGGGGTCTTGACCAAAGAGTTATAATCTCCGTGACACCGGTCGTGGTGAGGACCCCGAGCTAAGACATGCAAACATCGGCATTCAATCTGGTGATGTTGGCGCTGGCGGGCGTGGCGGGGGCGTCATTTGCCTGGCCCATGAAGCACTTCCGCGGCTGGCGTTGGGAGAATGTCTGGATCGGCCAGGCGCTGAGCAGCAATGTCGTCTTTCCGCTACTGGCTGTCGCCCTGCTGTGGCCCTTATTTCGTGGCTATCTGTCAGAGATTCCTCCCGGACGTCTCGCCGTGATATTCCTGTTGGGGATGGCCTGGGGGTTGGGCGGGATTGGTTACGGACTCTGCCTGGTTCTTCTGGGGCTATCCTTCACCTATTCGGTGATCCTCAGCATGACCACGATTTTCGGGGCGCTGCTCCCCATGTGGATTGGCCTGTGGGCCCGGCCGGCGCACCTCGCGAGTTTCAGCCTGGGTTTGGGCTTGTGTGTGGCGGGAATCATCGTCATCGCCGGGGCGGCGGCGCGGCGGGAGAGGGAGGTTTCCGGTCAGGTGAATGCTTCCGGCGCCATGCCCATGCCGGTGCCGCGGCTCTCCTACAAAGTCTCCCTGCTTCTTGCCGTGGTGGCGGGGATTTTTAGCGCGGCCATGGGCGTGGCGTTGGTGATCAATGAAGACCTCGTGAATCATCTGGTCCAGCGCGGTGTTTCGCCGGTTCTGGCACCCTTACGGGTTTGGATTCCGCTCGATCTGGGTTCCGCATGGGTGTCGCTGGTTTTCGGATTTTGGTGCGCGTCACGTTCCGGCAGCCTGCGCTGCTTCTATCAATCGCATCCCGGGCGGAATTGGTTTCTGGTCGGCCTGATGGGCGTCCTGGGTTTCGGTGGATTGTTGCTCTACGGCCTGGGGTCGACCGCCGCCGGGCATCCCCCGCGAAACGTTTCCTGGGCAGTTTATATGACGGTGTATATTCTTGCCGGTAATAGTATTGGTCTGCTGACCCGGGAGTGGGAACACTGTTCCCGCCGCACATACGCGCAGTTGGCGGCGGGAATTGCGCTGCTCCTGGGGGCCATCGTTTCCCTCGCCGTGCCGTAGTTCAGTGCGTCAGGAATCGCGACCCGTTTGATTGCAGGGTGGTGTAGCGCTGAACTTTAGTTCAGCACCAATGTAGCGCTGAACTTTAGTTCAGCATGTGCCGACCTAAAGATCGGCGCTACAATATGGTGCCGATCTAAAGGTCGGCGCTGCAATACGGTGCCGATCTAAAGATCGGCGCTACAAAGGCGCTACAAAGGCGCACAAAGGCGTTGCAAAACCATGGCAATAGAATTCCGGCGCAAAAACATTCGATTGCTGCGCTCCTCCTACTTTGGACGTCAATGGTACTTCCTCACAGCCTGCACGCTGGACCGTATTCCAAGATTTCAAGACGGCAACCTGGTGGCAGAGGCGCTGGGCTTTCTCGGGGAAGAAGCGCGCACGCACGGCTTTGACATCCAGGCGTACTGTTTTATGCCGGATCATCTGCACCTGTTGACCAACGGGACGCACCCCGCAGCCGATTGCTTAAAATTCGTCAAAACCCTCAAACAGCGCTCGACTTTTGCCTTTAAACAGACAAGCCAAAAGCGTCTGTGGCAGGACAGGCCTTACGACCACATTCTGAGGCCGGATGAAAGCTGGGAGGCCGTGGCCTATTACATCTGGATGAATCCTGTCCGCAGAGGTTTGTGCCAGCGACCGGAAGATTGGCCGTTTTCGGGGTCGTTGACTGTCGACTGGAAGCGATTCCTGACGCCACCGGAGAAGTTGCGGGTTCCTCACTGGAAGTAGCTTCAATGTAGCAGCTTCAATGTAGCGCTGAACTTTAGTTCAGCACCTACAATACAGTGCCGATCTAAATATCGGCGCTCTGGAGTTTGGCCTTTGACTAGACAAAACCTCTTACGAATTTCTTTCTTGCAGAAGAGTCAGCATTTGGGTATCGAGTATTATAACTAGATATGCAAAAAGGCTTTTCTATGGGTTTCCCCACCAAAGTCCAGCTCATCAAGCGCCAAGCTAGCGAACAGTGGTACATCAACTTTCCTTCCGCCCTCGCCCGGGCCATGGAGTTCTCCCGCGGCGAGACGGTCGAGTGGTTCGTCGAGGACAAGGGTCTGCTGGCCCTGCGTCGCGCCTCGACTCCTCCCGCCGTGCTAAAAAGAACTCTGCCGGCGTCCTCTCCCAGCTCGAACAACTCTGGCGCCGATGTTTCCCCGGCTTCCACCCGCGGCGGCTCGCCGCGCGCGCCCAAACGCTCGCGTTGAGCACGCTGCTTGGTCTGGGACGTCATACCGTGACCGGCCTGCTCACCCCTTGCGACGCGCAGTTCCGTGACTGGACCTCCCGTTACCGGCTCTTTTCCCACGACCGTCCACCCGTCGAAACCCTCTTCTCCGTGGTTCGCCGCGCGGTGCTGGCCGAACTCCCTCCTCAGGCTCCCGTGTGCGCCATCCTTGATGACTCGCAGCTGCGTCGCTCCGGCCTCCGCACTCCCGCCGTCGCCTGGCGCCGCGATCCTCAATTCGGCGCCAGGCGCAAGGGGCGAGGGGTTAGGGGCAGGGATTAGCGACCAGAGACGAGGGTTGAGGGTTAGGGTTTAGGGTTGGGGCCGAGGGCGAAAGCGAGAAGGTGCGGAACTGCCGAACCGGTCGCGCTACGCTGGGGAGGTTTAGCGGAGAATTCTCCGGAGCGCGCCTGCGACCCCGCGTGGCCCATCAGGGGTGGGGAGGGATGCTGGCGGCAAGGAGTCCGGGCGATGATCTGGGCGCGCCGTCACCATGTGCCCCGCATCACTGAAGGAGTGGTCGCCAGCCTTGATCGGGAAGGCCTCGCCTGCGGGTTCGCTCTAGGAGACTGCAGAGATCGATTTCTCTGCACGTAGAATCAATAGCTTAGCGGGATTCGACTTTCTGTAAGTTATTGATTATTCGTCGAGAAAACACTATTTCCGACATACTCCTCGTCGCTTGGACACGATCGCCAAGCTGAGATTCAAACCGAGATGCTACCTCGCCCTTTCAGGATTGGACTTTTCGACTGATAATTCGAAAGCTCGACAAGGAGACTTATAGTCCCATTTTCCGATATGAACCCTCGCCACCCACCGAGGTGCCATGGCCATTGGCCTTTATTCTCGGGCAAACTACTTTATGGAGCCTTGGAATCCTAGAATCCATCCCTTGCCCTTCATCCTTTGCACACTGGCTCCACTGCTCCCGAATTCCAGTCCACACGTTGGTGACTGTCGCCGCTCGGGACCTGCCGGGACCTGTGGAATACTCTCGCCCCGGCCCCCCCCCAGGAATTGCAAAAAAGTTCAGCCCGACTTTTCGGGATTGGCAAAATGCATTTGCCCCAAATTGTCGGGACTCACAAAAGAGGTTTCGCTTCCTACCGCCTATTGCTTTCCGACTGCCGCTTTTCGCGCTGCCTCGATGATGGCGGTGGTGGAATAGCCGGGCACGATGGGGATGGGAACCACTTGCCCGCCGGCGGCCTCCACTGCGTCACGGCCGACGATTTGATCGAGAGTGTAATGTCCGCCCTTGACCAGAACATCGGGCAGCATGCGCGCCACGATTGGCAGCACCGACACGTCGTCGAAGATCGTGACATAGTCCACGGCTGCCAGGGCGGCGATGATCTCCGCGCGTTCGGCTTCCGGTTGCAGCGCCCGGTCTTTTCCCTTGAGGGCACAAACGCTGCGGTCACTGTTCATGGCAACGATTAGTACATCGCCCAGCTTGCGCGCTTCCGCGAACAGGCGAGTGTGGCCGGGGTGAAGCAGGTCGAAGCAGCCGTTGGTTAGGACCACACGCAGGCCTTGCCGCTTGAGGTCGTCGACCTTGCGATAGGCCTGCTCGATGGGCAGGATTTTCTGGATCCCCATGGGTTATTTCCTTTCCCGGAATGCTCGCGGCCACCGTATTCCGCGTCGGGTAGTCGCCCTTCGCAGGGTACGCTGGCGCCAAAATCAGAGTCATCATTCTAACCCGGTTTCCTCAGAATTGAGGGGAAAGGAGGAGAGGGGGCATGCCCTTAGTGCCGCTCGATGCGAGCACTCCGAGTTGGTGAGGAGCCCACTGAACACTGCGCCTCAAGGTGACCAGTCTGCCGTGGCGTTGTCAACAAGCGGAATATCAAAACCAAAGAATCGATAACTGACTACCGAGACCTGAATTCAATTCCTCGACCCAGTAATGGAAAAAGTCTGGCCACCAGCAGGTGAGCAAGCGCCACCTTCATCCCCATGGCGTTAAGTGTGATCTTCATCTAACCTGCCAGACTTCGCAGGAGGTTCGGAAGCTGCTGCGTGAAGGCAGAGCGAGCCATGACCGAGTCGCACCCGGCGGCCCGGGCGGCGGAAATCAACTGCTCCTCGACATGAGAAACAAATCCCACGATGCGGATCGGGCGGGTTGCGGGGTCAGCTTTGAGGGTTCGAATCCAATCTATGGCGCCCAATCGGCGGGAATTGAGATCCAGAAGGATGGCCTGCGGCTGGGCCTCGGCGATGGCAGCCGAGCCGCGTTGCGGGTCAATCTCTACCACCGTAATGCCAGCGACTTTCGCGGTCTCACAAATCTTTGTCAGGAAGAAGAGGTCATCCACCAGAGCCACCACGGTCGCTGCCATGTCGTCCCCCTCCTGCATTCAGGTGATCGGCGAAAGCTGCGGTCCGCTCGCTTGATTGCACGGGTTGCGGTAAAAATCCCGCCGCACTCTTATAGTAATATACCTCGGGGACTACTCTGGGGCGAGAGTGAACTTGGCGGAACATCATCGTCTGACCTGATACCGTGCAACCGATTGAGCGTGGCGAGCGAATCCGGCACTTTTCAGATACGCAATGGCAGAAGAGATGAATTGTGCGTGAATATTCTCTTGCTGCGGGCAACACTTCTCGCGATTCTGGATTCTGTTAAGTAAGGGGGTACTCGAATTAGTAAGGCTGTCACGAAGGTGAAATCGCGTTTATACTGTTCACAGCGGGAAATGCGTGAGCCCAAAACGGGGGGACCTCTTAACTGCGTATGAACTCAGAAAACGTTCCAGAAACAGCTAATAGCGGCGCGAAGTCTCTACGCCTTCTCAGGCCATCGATCGTTGTGCTTTGCGGCCCTGCGGCCTGCGGGAAATCAACTTTTGCCAAACGGCACTTTCGGCCCACCCAGGTTGTTTCTTCGGATTGGGCACGCGCCCTCGTCTGCGACGATGAACGTGACCAGCGCTTCAATGCCCAGGCTTTTGCGTTGGTGTATTTCCTGGTAGAGCAGCGGCTCACATTGAACCGTCTCTGCGTGATTGACTCGACGGCGCTCACCACTCAGGCTCGGAAGGAGTTGCTCGACCTGGCAAGAAAGCACCATGTCCCAGCCACTCTGATGCTTTTCAGCGCGCCTCTCGAAACTTGTGTCGAGCGCGACGAGAAGCGCGAGCGCTCAGTAGGCCGGGCAATCGTCGAGCGCCAGTACCAGGTTTTTGAGCAGTCCCGGCTTACAATTCCTCAGGAGGGATTCGACCAAGTTGTGGAGCTTCAGGAGGGCGATTTCGACAAGGTTCAAATCGAAATCCTCTTCCGCCCTGTAGTGCGGCCCGAAGCGAGCGCCCCGCGGCGGTTCGAGCGCCCGGCGCGACCTTCCCATCCCCGACCAAGCGGACCCGGAGACGGCAGGCGCTCTATTTCGCCGCCGAAAGTTGCAACACCACGGCCCGCAGCAAGTCCCGCACCCGTGGCAACCGCACAATCTGCGCCCGCGGCGCATCCGCCTGTTTCCCCGCCCATGGAGAAGGCGCCCAGTGTGCCCTCATCGGCGGTTGTACCACCCAAGCCGTCAGAGCCTGTCGCGCCACTGCCGGTTCCGGGAGAGGAGCATCCCTCGGACGGAAGTTAGGCCTTCGGGAGTCGAGCCCGGCAAATTCAAAAACCAATGTTTCATGGGGCCGAATTAACGGTCCGGACGGCCGGTGAGGCGGTCGTAGACGGTTCGCGCATTCGTGGTTCCCAGCGCTTCGTTGTAAAGGTCCGTCGTCCCCATGAGATAGCGCACTTCCTCATCGAAGCGGTGGAGGATTTCCAGGTCGGCCTTGCGGATGGGGAAGCGCTTGCCGTCAGGCTGGAAAAGCCAGAACTTCTGATAGCCGCGATCTTCCAACTCGCAGTTCATTCCCTGGACGACGAAGTAGGGTGGGCCGGAGTAGGTACAGCTTCCCCCTTGCTTTTCCAAATAGGCCACGCAGCCTGATTTTTTCACTTCCATCCTGCCCGATTGAGCCTGGGCCACCACGAAGCCTGCCTGCTCAAACTGTCTTTGGATGTTCTGCGCCGCTGCGGTTTCCGTTGCCATAAGTGGTTCCTATCTGCCTCCCCGTTTGTGGGGGTATGGCTTGCCGTACCCTCTTCATTTTTATCGCGTGCCCGAACCACGAGGGTACGGCAAGCTGTTCTGTGTCAAGACATCCTTTACAGGTTGTATCAGGACATCCTTTACACCTGGGGGGAGGTGTCGGGGAGGACCCGCGCGCTGGTCCTCCCCGACCAAAT
>Ga0326728_10009752_pt1 | contig 22893 bp, 13 predicted proteins | sample MB3enrmetagenome_FD_207602 | JGI IMG/M metagenome (GOLD analysis project Ga0326728, IMG submission 207602) | Lab enriched peat soil microbial communities from McLean, Ithaca, NY, United States - MB31MN | ecosystem: Environmental > Terrestrial > Soil > Wetlands > Peat | place: USA: New York... | reverse complement strand
CGTGCGCAGCGACCAAAGACCTGCCGCGATCCTTTTCGCTGTCAACCTCGCGGACATTCTCGCCCGGCGAGAGCGTGAAGATTCAGCTCTATGCAAAGAACGTGCCGGCGCTGGAGTTCCGCGTTTACAAGGTGCGCGACGCGGAGAAGTTCTTTGCAGGATTGAAGGACGTGCACAGCTTTGGCATGCACAGCTATTCGCCGGCAGAACAGATTGACCAGCGCACTCTTCTGGAGCGGCTGCACGATTTCAAGGCGCACCTCTGGTGGCTGGTCCGGCGCTTTTTCCGCGGCCAGTTTACCGACGATGCACGGGACAGCTTCCGGGAGAGCCAGGGCAAGCTGGGTAAACGAAGTCAGATCGTGGGCGTGTCGCAGTTCGCGCGGATTCCACTGCTGAACGAGAGCCAGTTGGTGGCGCGATGGAAGCTGGAGACGCCGCCGGCCATTGTGAGCGAGACGCAGCAGCTGCCCATCGATGGCCTGGACGAGGGCGTGTACCTGATTGAAGCGACCGATGGAACCTACAAGGCGTACACCGTCGCGATTGTGACCAGGATCGCGGTGATCGAGCGAACGCTAAGCGGGCAGGCCTATCTCTACGTCGCCGATCGCAAAACCGGCGCGCCGGTCGACGGCGCCGACGTGACGCTGTGGGCGGATGGAAAGCAGCAATCGACAGGCAAGAGCGACAGCGATGGCCTGGCAACGCTCGCATCGAAGCTGCGCGGAGGCGCGCAGGCCACGGAGCCGGAGAATGTGTGGATCCTGGCCCGGCACGGCGCCGATGCAGCGATGGTAACGCCGTTCGGCTATGGCTTTGACTCGACCAGCGGCCAGCGGGAACGCGCGTACATCTATACGGACCGACCCGTTTACCGGCCTGGGCACAAGGTATACATCAAGGCAATTGTGCGAAAGGAGCAGAACGACATACTCTTGCTGCCCGACGAGCGCACGCTCACGTTGCGCGTTACCGGGCCAGATCAAAAAGTGGTTTTCAACAAGGAATTGCCGGTTTCAGCCCATGGCACCGTCACGGCTGATTTCGATTTGGCGATAGATGCTGCGCTCGGGTACTACAACATCGATTTCAGCGGCCAGGACCAACCCGGATGGGGACAATTCTACGTCGAGGAGTACAAGAAGCCCGAGTACCAGGTGACAGTAAAGCCGGCAACACAGCGGGTACTGCAGGGCAACGCGATCCAGGCGGTGATTGAGGCGCGATACTTCTTTGGCGAGCCCGTGGCCGGCGCGAAGGTGAAGTATGTCGTGCACACGTCGCAGCACTGGTGGTGGGATGAGGACGAAGAAGACGAGAGCGGCGAGGCCGGTGACGCAGAGGCTGAAGGCTCCGAAGAATCGGACTACGATTATGGCGGAGCCGAACAGCAGGAGCAGCAGGGCGTGCTGGATGCGACTGGACGGCTGACGGTAACGCTGCCCACAGCAATTGACGACAAGCACAACGACCAGGACTATCGAATTGAAGCGCGGGTGACCGACGCAGCGAACCGCGAAGTAAGCGGGCGCTCCACGGTGCTGGCCACATTTGGATCGTTCCGGGTAAGCGTGGCGCCGACGAGCTACATCTTTGAAGCGGGCAAGCCCGCGCGAGTTAAAGTCACCGCGCAGGACTACGACTCGAAGCCGGTGCAGACGCAGGCGCATCTCGCAGTGGAGCTCAACACACTGAAATGGGATTCCAGCGCACGGAAATGGATATGGAACCACGTAGGAGACCGCGACGCGACGACCGGCGCCGACGGAACCGTACTGGTCGACATGCCGGTGAATGACAGCGGCGAGTACAAGGTGAGTGTCAATGCGCAAACGCCGGAAGGGCGCACAGTTGAAGCCGAGACATGGGTGTGGATATGGAACGGCTCGGGTGCGTGGTACCAGGCCAATGCACAGGCGAAGATTGTGGCCGACAAGAAGAGCTACCAGGTGGGCGACACCGCGCACCTGCTGTTGGTGACCGGATTGCCTGAGTGCTGGGCGGTGGTGGGGACTGAAGGCGACAGCGTGCAGTCGCGCAGGGTGATTCACGCGGTGGGAACAAGCGCCGCCTTCGATGTGCCCATCACAAGAGAGGCACAGCCGAACTTCATCGTCACGGCAATGATCGTCCACGACAATCAGATCATGACGGCGCAGAAGAATCTGAAGGTGCCGCTGGTGGAGCGAACGCTGACCATCACGGCGACTCCCGCAAAGACGCAGTATGAGCCGGGCGATAAGGCGAGCTATGATGTGCTGGCCGTGGATTCGAGCGGCAAGCCGGTTGAGGCTGACCTGAGCTTTGGCGAGGTAGACGAGGCGCTCTACTCTGTGCGGCCGGATACGACCTGGAACATAGTTGCGTCGTTCTACCCAGCGCGGGAGGTTTATCTTGAACCACAGACTTCGTTTGAGTTCTTCTTCTCAGGCGAGGCCGGCACAAAGAACCCGCTGCTGGCTGAGCTCGACAAAGGCCTCTACCATCCGCGCATGGCGCAGGTAAAGCCAGGTTCTGATCTGGTGGTCCCGAAGGTGCGCAAGGCATTTCCCGACACGGCGTACTGGAACCCAAGCGTGCGCACCGGCGCTGACGGCCATGCCCGCGTGGAGTTCAACTTCCCTGACGCGTTGACCACGTGGCGAACGACGATTCGCGCCATGACCGATGACGGAAAGGCGGGCGGCGTGGTAACGCGCGTGCTGGTGCGCAAGAACCTGATCGTGCGCCTGGCAGCGCCGCGGTTCTTCCGCCAGGGCGACGAGACGGTGCTGCGCGTAATTGCGCACAACTATCTTGAGAGCACCAAGGACGTAACGTTTGGGCTCGACGTAAGCGGCGTAGACATGATGAGCGGGCAAACGCAGAAGATCAGCATCCCCGCAAAGGGCGAGGGCTACGTTGACTGGCGGGTGAAGGCGCGCGTGCCGGGCAACGCCGTGCTGACGGCCAAAGCACTCACCAACGAAGAGTCTGACGCGCTGGAGATGACGCTGCCGGTGCTGCCCTACGGGGTCAAGCAGCGGGCCGCAGGAACAGGGGTGGTCTTTTCCGGTGTGGGACAGAACCAGTGGAATTACAGCTACCCGGCGACTTCCGACGCCGGCTCGCACGGACTCACCATTACCGTTTCGCCGTCGGTGGCCGGCACGGTGTTTGACGCGCTCGATTACCTCACCAGTTATCCGTGGGGTTGCACCGAACAGACGATGTCGAGCTTTTTACCCGACATCATCGTGGCGCAGGCGGTGGACAAGCTGCATCTGCAGTCGCCGATCGACAAGGCCACGTTGAACGACATGGTCAAGGCCGGCCTTGAGAAGCTCTATGGCTTCCAGCACGAAGATGGCGGCTGGGGATGGTGGCCCGACGACGAGAGCCGCGTATTTATGACGGCGTACGTGGTGAGCGGCCTGGATCAGGCGAAAGCTGCCGGCTATGCGATCGACGAGCAGCGGTTGAATCGTGGCCGCACCTGGATGCTTTCGACGCTCAACGCGCACCCAAATATGATCCCGGATTTGCGTGCGTACACGGTGTACGCCCTCGCCACCACCGGCGGCGCGCCGAAAGAGGCTCTCGACCTGGTGTGGAGCGGTCGTGACAAACTCAGCGACGAAGGCCTGGCGTTTACAGGTCTGGCGCTGGCCGCCGTGGGAGATAGCCGAGCCCACGACGCGGCTGTGTTGCTCGAAAAGAAGGCCAAAGTCACCGACTTTGGCGCGTATTGGTCAGGCACGTACGACGGGTTGCTGGAGTACTGGGACGATACTTCGGCGGAGACGACGGCATTTGCGCTCAAGCTGATGGTGCTTGAGGATCGCGGGAGCGGGTTGATGCCGAAGGCGGCACGGTGGCTGGCCGAGCATCGCGATGGCGACTACTGGTACTCCACCAAGCAGACGTCCATGGTGATCCAGGGGCTTGTGGATTACCTTGCGCTGAGCGGCGAACTCGCCAACAGCTCCGATGTTGAGGTGCTGGTAAACGGCGTGAGCGTGGGCAAACACCACTTCGGCCCCGACGATGCCTTCGCGCGTCCGTGGCAGGTGAAAGTCGCTGCGGCGCAGGCCGCAAGCGGCGGGCAGGTAACGATTCGCAAGAACGGCAACGGCATTACGTACTGGTCAGCCGAGAACAACTGGTATACGGCGGACCGCAAGGCGTTCCAGCAGGGCCAGCTCTCGCTGAATATCACACGCGACTATTACCTGCTCCAAAAGCGGCAGGACAAGCCAACCGACTCGATTACGTACGACCTGGTTCCGCTCCAGGGGCCGGTGCATGTAGGCGACATCGTGGCCGTGCGGCTGGCGCTCAATGGTACTGACTGGAAGTACTTGCTGGCCGAGGATCCGATTCCGGCAGGCACAGAGTTCCTGCCCGAAACCGGTCTCTACCATCTGAACAGCAAACCCGCATGGTGGAATGACTGGTTTACGCGCAAGGAGTTTCATGACGACCGCGCGGCATTCTTCAACACCGACTTCGGGCCGAGAACCGAGTATGTTTACCTGCTCAAGGTCGTAAATTCCGGCAAGTTCCAGATAAGTCCGGCGCAGGCCGGGCCGATGTACCAGCCGGAGATTCAAACCACCACCGATCCCGCAACGCTGGAGGTGCAGCCGTGAGCGAAGGTGCACGCGTGAGCAATGAGGCAGCGACGAGCAAGTGGAGCGATCTGTTGTGCCGGCTTCGTTTGAGTCCTGGGTGGGTTGCGGCGCAATACTGGGCGACGCTCCTGATTCTCCTGGCGGGAATCGCGTGGACTCGTCTGCCCGACAAATACGCGTGGCAGGTGGGGCTCACGTTGCTTATCCCGCTGATGCTGCTGGCGGCACTTCTGGTGCTCGAAGCGGGAACCATGCGCAAGCTGGTGAATGACGAGCAGGGCCGCGTGGGGATGATCCACGGCGCGTTGACGCTGCTGGTTTGGATTGCGTTTGTGCTGGTAGCGTGGACAATCCTGGGCTGGTGCGACGATCAGACGTTTTTGTGGTCGGGATACCTGAACTCGCGCGTCTCGGCGCATCTCCGGGCCAGGATTCTCACCTATCAGCATATTCAGCTTTCGATCTCGACGCTGATCTGGATCTTTCGATGGATTGTGGTGCCGGCCAAGGTGATTCCGCCTGCGATTGCGTCGGCGCAGTGGGGATGGCGATTGCCATGGAGAAGGCTGATCCGGCTGATGCTGAACTGGCGGTGGTGGCTGGCCATCGTAATTGCCGCGCTTATGGGTGTGGCGCTTCCCGGGCGATTCTTTGCCGGTTTGCCAACGGGCACGGTTTCGCATCAGATTTGGGCGGTAATTCTGAAGCTGGTAGGCGCCTGGTTGCTGGCGATCACGAGTTGGGTGCTGGCGCTCGCATGGGGCGTGGTGCTATTGGCGCGTGTGCAGCAGCCCGCTCCCGACGGATTGGACCAGCGTCTCTTCGCGTGTTTGTGGTCGGGAAGGAAGTGGATCCTGGGCTGGGCGGGTTGGGTTGCTGCGTCAATGCTCTTCGATTTCATCATGGACGCTCTGCCTGAGAACCTCAGAATCAGTGGCTGGGTTAATACCCCGGTCGCAATCGTTCTGATGATTGCGGCGCTGGTGCTGCAAGTGGGAATGACCCGTGCGATGACGCGGTTGGAAGAGAAGCAGGTACGGCCGGTCTGGTCAGCGTTGAGTGTACTGGTTTGGCTTGCTGCGGCTGTTGGGCTATGGTTCCTGTTGAGCCTTTGGCATCATGAAGTCGCAGAATGGATTGTTGATTGGATCATCATTCCTGCTTTGCTGATTCCTTTTGCCGCTTCTTCGGCACGTTGGGGTTTAAAGCTGCCATGGCGCCGGATTTTCAGTGTCCTGTGTAACTGGCGCTGGTGGGTTGGCGTCATTGCTGCGGTGATAGTTGGCGTAGGTCTGCCTGATCTGATCAAGGCCGTTGCCACCGGCGGAAAGGCATCGCAGACGGCCTGGGTAAACACATCCTGGAACGACGTACCCGACCTGCTGACGATGGCCGCTTGGATCGTACTGATGGGTTGGTTCGCGGCGCTGATGACAAAGCCGGAACCGCATAGCCAGACCGCCGCTGATTCACCGCCGCTTGAGACCGGCGAGGGCACTCGCGGGAACGCCTGAGCGCAGCCACTCAATCACCTGCCCTCGGCCATAACGTGCCAGCAGTTGCGCAGCGTACCATTCAGCGGCGCGATGGGCTTGTTCGGCCTCGGCCTCCGATGACGAGTGAGCCAGCGCGGAATCGACGGCGTCAGGCGGGAGAACAGGCGCTGGTTTTCGCGCGATCGCGCCCGCTGCCGAATCGTCTGGCTCGCTCCACAGCTCAACCAGCCCTTCTCGCAACCAAAGCGGCGTGCCTGGGCCGGCTTCACGTTCAACAAGCGCGTGAAGAAACTCGTGACGCGCCGTGTCTGCGAGCAAATGTCTCGACGCTAAGACCCGCAGCGGCTGGGTTCCAATCCAGTCGCCCTCAGTGAATGCCGCAACCCAGCCGGGCGCGAGCGTGGCGGCGCGAAATGCAGGCGTGGAAGCGAAGGCGCGAACGGTAAAGGGCGACGAAGCGCTAAGGCCGGAGCGCTGGGAGGCCTCGGCGCGTGCGCGGCTCAGTTCGGGCAGGTACGCGGCGTCGGCGGAATCGAGAGTTTCGAGAACAAAACCGCCACCCGCCAGGCTCGCCCACTCGCGCCCGCTTGCCTCGTCGGCTGCATCGGCGCCGGGAAAATACTGCTCCAGAATCTCACGCGCAGTATGGCCCTGCGCCGCCATCGCTGCCGCGCCCTTCTGGCACAGGCCTACGCCGTGGCCCCATCCGCGGCCATGGAAGGCGAAACTGTCACCCTGCCGGCTGACCTCAAACCACGTGCTGGGGATCTTGTTCCATCCCAGCGACTCGCCAACCGCCAGCCGGAAAGTTTCAGCCGCGATCTCCTGCCCGTCGAGCCGCAGAGTGACAGCGCGCCCTGACTCGCCGCGCCGTGCTATGGCCAGGTTCCGCCAGCTTGCAGGCGCCAGCCCGTGCGAGGCCAGCGCCGCCTCGAGATCGGCTCGCGCGATATCCGAGGCCCACTCTCTTCCGCCGTCCCGGGTACAGAACTCGTCAGGCTTCGACGGCAGATATGGGACAGCTTTGGCATGCGGCCATACGTCGATCGGCGAGGCCGTCCGTCCGCCGCAATCCTTGCCGAAGTAAGCCAGCGCACGCTGCCCGTGGAACCAGAGCGTCTCGCCTCCCGTGGCGAGCACCGCCGCGTGGGCCGCTGCTCCCCGCCCGCTGTTTGCGCCCCAATGCAGAAGCTGACAGTGGGTTGAGTCGCACAGGTCGTAGTCGGCATGGCCATGGGTCTCATGCAGCGCAAAGCTTCTCACTACAATTGCCATCGCCTTGAGTGATTCTGCACTGTCTGCGGAGCTGCTCTCGCTCGCCACCACGCGCTCAACGTAACTTTCAATGGGCATCGTGACAGCAATGACAAGCACGCCGGAGCGAGCCGAAATGGAGACCGGATACGGAAGCGTCATCGATTCACCATGCGCTGTTAAAGTGACCCCACCTGAAATCTGGAGGCGCTGCGCATTCCCAGTTCTTCCTGCGCCGATGAGGGTCAGACCGTCTCCCACGGCCTTAACGTGAACCGGTTCTGCAAGAGCCAGGGTCGCGCAATTGGTGCAGGTGTGCAGCGTGGTTTTGTGTGCAGCGCCCGCAGGCGAGAGCGTGACTTCGCGATCGTGCCAGAGCGTCCACATCCCAACGCGAAGGGTCTCGCGCGGTGCGGGCTTAGCTAAGGAGGTCATGACGCCCGGTTGCGCCGCGGGCGGCGTACCCAGCCACAACACGCCAGCAGCAACAAACATGCTTGCGAGTGTCCGAACCATTCCCATCCCGCTCATGGCCGCTCCAAAGGCGCATGAACAAGAATATCTCCCGCAACGTGCGCCGCGTCTGCTCCGCGGCCTGCCGGCAGATACACCACAATCACTACCTTCGGCTTTTGTGCCGGCGCGAAGCCCACAAACCATCCATGCGTTTGGCTGGACGCAACTCCCTCCGCCGTTCCGGTCTTGCCCAGCACCGCAACACCGCCTAGGCTCGCGGGTCCGGCCATGCCAAAGCTGGCCGAGTCAGCGAGCCCAGCGCTCACAACCTGCGCTGCTTCAGAATCAGGATGCGCGGCCAGTTCAAGGGCCAGCCAGCGGTAGGCGGCGACCAACTCAAGCGGTGTGATTCGCACGCCCTCCACACCCAGTAGAGCCAGCTGCTTGTCTTCGATTGATTGCGGCTCGCGAAACTCGGCAACTGCCTCATCAGGCGCGAGGCCGGTTGCGCCCAGCAAACCCGCTGGCCGAAGAATCCTGCCCATCTCCCCGGGCTTCAGCGTGCGCGCTACGGCAGCGAAGTAGCTATTGCAAGACCAGGTGAGCGCCTCGCGCGCATCGAATGGAGGCCCAGGTGGATGCGTGCATGCCAGGCGATGCCCCGCAACCACCAGGCGGCGATCGCAGGCTACGCGACGAGCCGGATACCATCGGCCCGCGGCAACAAGCTGATAAAGGGCCAATGGCTTGAGCGTCGAACCCGGCGCGGCAAGCGTTCGCGCCGCATCGCCAAGCTGTCGCGATGCGAGGAGGCGCCCACTTGCCAAATCGAGCACGACGATCCGCGCTTCAGGCGTCTCGTGAGCCGCCTTGTTAACCGCGATTGGCCAGGATTGCGCACTTGTCTGGCTGCAGACACCCAAACTGACGAACACCGCCGCAAATGCAATAGAAAGTTGGATTTTGCGCCCCAGGAAAGTATGACGCATGGAACTAGACTTTCAACTTCCTGCGAATCGGCTAATCCGTGTCTCGGAAGCCATAGAGTTTGAAACAGCTCTTTTTTAAGCACATTCACCTTTCATTTTCAGCGTGATAGAAGGAGCGACTGGACGAAGTCTTTACGGCCGCAATGGCGGAAATTCAAGGGGTTTGGCCGTTTCAAAAGGCTGTCGCCGCAGATCGTTGTTCGACACCCCTTTTGAAACGGAATCTGTGAGGATCCTGTCAGAGATTGGATTCCGGAAGTGTTACCGGCCATCCATCGCCAACGCGTTTTTGAGGACACCTGTGCGTCCGATGGACACCTCCTAGGGTCGGGCAAGGTGAGCGAATCTGAACACGTGAATTTCAAGGTTGCTCGCTAGGGGGAACATCAGGATTTGTGCCTTGAGTTCTTGCAGGGAAAGAGGAAACTCCGACAAGCAAAAACGAAGCCAAAACGCGATGGCTCCGTTACCCCCGACTACCGACACCTTATTCGTCGATCGTCTCAACGAAAAGCCTCAGAAAGAGGGATCATGGGCACACCAAAACGCAACCCCGGCGCAACTGGCCGCGGGGGACTAAGGGCAACATCTCTAGTAAGTTGTTGATTTGATTGGTTGCGGGGGCTGGATTTGATCACAGGACCCCATTCCGTTTCGAGGTTAGGCCACTTGGGCGGATCGCACGTAAATAGCAGATGATAATATAGTTAGTTCTGAAAACTGGATCCGGCAAATAGACCATGAGAACAACCAGCGATGTGATGGATGGGCCTTGCGCATCGTGCGGCAAACTTCGATTCCGTCTATCCCGGGCATAATGATATCGAGAAGCACTGCGTCGAACTGTGCTGTATTCGTCAATGCCAGGGCCTTTTCCCCGGTGCCCGCCTCGACTACCGTATAGCCATAACTGGGAAGTACGACCCGCAAAGAGTCCCGCATTTATCGCTCGTCATCGACGACAAGCACCGTGCCAAAATCGCAGTTCACTTACATCTCCTTCCATCCTGCGGTAGCGAAAGAAAGAAGGCGGCTTTTTCATTCGCGTTGCTTACAACCCGCGCGTAGCTCCCGTGCGCGTCGGCAGCCACCTTTACTGCTGACAAACCGTCACCCATGCCCGCAGCCGAGTGACTCGATCCCTCGCTCATGACCTTGTGTCACTTCGGCGCTGCTTCGGCAGGATACAAGTATACGTCTGTTTTCGGCATGACCAAGACGCTCCGACTGCCGCTCCGGCATCTAACATCGGCGATGATTCGCACGTTACACACTTTCGCGGCCGTTCTTGACGAAGCCAATAAAGCGTCGCGCCAGTTCATGAATGCGATCATCCTGACGCCTTCGCAGCGCGTCGTGCGGTAGCAGTTCTCCGCCAACCCCAATCGCCGTCGCTCCGGCGCGGATATAGTCCGTAGCGGTCAGTTGATTCACGCCTCCGGCAGCAATCAGTTTGATGTACGGCAGCGGCAATTTGAGTGAACGAAGGTAGAGGTCGCCTCCGACCGGGGCGGTGGGAAAGATCTTTACGAAATCCGCACCTGCTTTCCATGCGGTGATCACCTCGGTTGGCGTAAGAGCTCCGGGAATCGCAACGATATCTCGCTTGAGAGCACATTCAACCACCTCGGCAATAAGTCCTGTACTTGTAAGAAAACGCGCTCCGGCATCGAGGCAGCGCTCGGCAGTTTCCTGATCGAGTACGGTGCCCGCGCCGACAACCATGTCAGGGAAGCGTCCGGCCAGTTGGCGGATTACGCCAATGGCGCCGGGAACGGTCATGGTGATTTCAGCCACGGGTATGCCTGCGGCATAGAGTGTTTCCGCGGCGTAGACGGCCTGATCTTCTGAATTGACGCGGATACCAGGGAATATCCCGATTTCCTCGATAATGGCGCTTACGGCTGGCCTGTTCATACAGTTTAGGTGCCCTCACTGTCTTTTGGAATTACTCAGTGGAACAAAGTCTACATGTGCCGGACAAGAGTTGTCGCAGACGGTTTCTACGGAACTGTATCGCTGCCGACGGCAAGATTCAGTTGGCCGACGGCAGTGAGATAGGAGCCGAGTAACTGTGCGTAGGCAAGCTGAATCTGTCGATAGTCGCTCTGCGCATTCAGGAAATCCATCAGGGATGCGCCGCCGTGCTCGTAAGCGAAGGTTACCGTGTCGCGCACACGCAAAGCCTGATCATTGTACTTCTCCCTATAGGGCTTGAGGAGAGCAATGTTGCTACGCACCAACTCATAAGCCGTATCCACATCGCTGAATACCTGCGCGCGCGTCGCGTCACTTGCTTGCCGACTGCGATCGATGTCGATTTGCGTGCGTTTCTTTTCGCCCTGGTTGCGATCAAAGATGCGCAACGGAATACTCACGCTCGCGCCGATCGTCTCAGGGCCATTGGGGTTGTTCGTAGATGAGTTATTGGTGAACCAGCCTGCAAAGGTCGGATCGGTAGAACCGTTCGACACTGCCAGCTTGTGGTTGGTTTGTGCCTGTTGAATCGTCTGCAGTGCCGCCTGCAAGTCAGGACGCGCCGCGAGCGCTGCCTGGCGGTAGTCCTCGAGCAGTTTAAGGCTGTCGGAGAAGTCGAAGGGACCGATCACATCGAAGCGGTCCACCGGCGTGCGGTCGTTGATCAACTGCAGCAGTTGAATCTTCGCGGTACGCAGATTGACGGTCGCGGTTTCAATCTCCGACTCGTATTGCACTCGCTGCAGCTCAATCCGATCGAGATCGATCTGCGCCAGATCTCCGGCCTTGAAGCGGGCACGGCTGATGTCGATGATCTTGTCGTAGTATTCGAGGTCCGCCTTCGCCAGATCGAGAATGAACTTGGCCTGGAGCGTCGCCACGAAGGCCGCGCGTAGATTGAAGATCATGTTGCGCTGCAGGTCTTCGTGTTGCGATTGCGTGATGCGCGTGCCTTCCTGTGCACTCTCCAGCCGCAGCTCGCGCTTGTGATCGCGCTCGTGCAGGTAACTGAAGTTCGGCTGTTCAGTCGTTCCCTTGAAGGGAGTCCAGACCCCATTGTGCGGCGCGGCTTGGTTTCCATCCACCGACAGAGTGAACTGCGGATTAGGGCGGAGGTAGGCAGTAATCTCCTCTGCCTTCATTTCATCCACATTGTCCGCATCGGCTTTTAACGCCGGGTTGTTGGCGATAAATCTCGCTTTCGTCTGGTCCCAGTCCAGGAGTTGCTGGGCAAACGCTGGCGGTAAGACGGTCAGCGCTAACGCCACCCCGCAAACAAATACCCGCGCCTGCCGCTTCACGATACTGATAGGCATAAGAAAGAGAACCTGATCAATGTTCAAAGGACGCCCCCGTTTCCGGTTCCGGTAGCTTGTCGCCCTCTCGTGCGAACCAGACATACAACGTCGGCAACAGAAAGATGCTCAACGCGAGAGCTGTCACGAGTCCCCCCACAATGACAATGGCAAATGGGCGCTGCGAGTCGGATCCAATGGCGTGGGACGTCGCCGCAGGAAGAAGTCCCAGGGTAGCTACCACCATCGTCATCATGATGGGACGTAACCGGAGAACAGCTCCCTCCACGGCGGCGTCTTCCACCGTATAACCCTTGGCGCGGAGTTGGTTGATGTATTCGAGCATGATGACTCCGGTTTGGACAGACACCCCGAAAAGCGCCAGGAAGCCGACACCGGAAGATACGCTGAAGTATGTGCCAGTCACAAGAAGAGCGAGCAAGCCTCCAACGGGAGCCATGGCCACGTTGGCGAGAATCAGCAGCGCCCATTTGAAGGAACGAAACATCATGTAGAGAATGATGAAGATCAAAAAGATGGTCAGGGGCACGATGAGGGCCAGCCTACTCTCGGCGCGCTTTTCGCTATCGTATTCTCCCGACCATTCGAGGTGATAGCCACGAGGTAGCTGCACATTCTTTGCGATCTTGTCGATGGATTCCCGGACCGTGGTGCCCAGATCGCGCCCGCGAACCTCAAAGCGGATGGCCACGTACCGGGAACCGTCTTCCCGGTAAATGTCGTAAGCGTCATCGCGAACCTGGGCTTTGGTCACCTGAGCCAGCGAGACGCGCTCTCCCGAGGGAGAGAGCAGTCGAATATTCTGGATAGCCTCCTTGGTATCGCGATATGGTTTCTGATAGCGCACAACCACGTTGTAGACTGCCTCTCCCTGCAACACCTGGCTGACAGGATTACCGCCGACCGCGGTCTGAATTGCATCCTGGATATCGGCGACATTGATGCCGAAGCGCGCAGCCGCCTGACGGTCAACGGTGAGATCGATATTCGGCTGGCCCGTGTCGCGTTGAATTCCCAAATCCTTGACCCCGTCAATATTGGCCATAACATCTTTGATCTGGTCGCCCTTTTTCTCGAGAACGTCCAGGTCCGGCCCGTATAATTTGGCGCACAGTCCGCCCTTCGTACCGGTCATGGTTTCATCCACGTTGTCCTCAATGGGCTGCGAGAAATTCCAGAAAGCCCCTGGGTGTTTCTCCAGTTCGCGATCCATCGCGGCGATCAGCTCCTCTTTATTCCGATGAAAGACGGGGCGCCATTGGTCCTTGGGCTTCAAGTCGACGAAATACTCCGTGTTGCCGAATCCTCCCGTGTCGGTTCCATCGTCGGGCGCGCCAGCTTGCGAGACGACCTTGGTGACCTCGGGGAACGAGGCGAGAATGTAGCGGGATTGCTGGGCGAAGCGCGTGCCCTCCGTCTCGCCTATGCTGTTCGCCATCGCGCCACGCGCCCAAATGGCGCCTTCGTCCAAATGGGGCAGGAACTCCGAGCCAATGATTCCACTGAATGCCAGGAAAAGAGCGACGGCCAACGAAGCCAGGGCAACGCCGACCACAATCACGCGGTTTTTGACAGCCCAGCGCGCGCTGGGCCGGTAGCGTTTGGTAAGAAAAACCATCACCGGATTGCGCCACTCCTTGACGCCATTCCGGAAGAAGATGGCGCACAGCACCGGCGCGATCAGGATCGAGAAGGTCATGGCGCCGAGTAGTGCGAAGGCAACGGTCCAGGCCATGGGCCGGAACAAACGCCCTTCAACTCGTTGGAGCGTGAAGATCGGCATGTAGGCGGTGATGATGATGGCGATGGCGTAGAAAACCGGCCGCTGAACTTCGTGGCAGGCATCGCGAATCACGGCCGAAACAGGCCGGGGCAATGTGGTTCTTCCGCTTGGCTGGCCGTTCGCTTGCTTCCCGTTAGCCCGATTCGGCCCGAACTCCCGGCTCATATGGCGAACAATGTTTTCCACCATGACAACTGCGCCGTCAACGACCATACCGAAATCGAGAGCGCCAAGTGAAATCAAATTCGCGGGGATATTGCTCAAATTCAGAAAGATTGAGGCGAACAACAGAGAAAACGGTATCGTGACCGCAACGATCAAGGCCGCGCGAACATTGCCGAGGAAAAGCAGCAGGATGATCGTAACCAGGATCATCCCCTCGCCGAGGTTGTGCAGCACTGTGTGCAGCGTGTAATGAAGCAGATCGCTGCGGTCCAGCATGGGAATGACCTTCACACCCTCGGGCAGGATGTGATTGTTGAGCTCGTCCACCTTCTTGTGAATCCCTTCGAGCGTGGGGCCCTCTTCAGCCCCCTTGCGCATCAGCACTCCGCCCTGGATGACGTCGGGCTCATCTACAATGACGCCGTCCGGACGATGATCGGCTCTGGCCATGTGCCCCAGCCTGATTCTGGGTCCCCATTCGACGACTGCGATGTCTTTTACGCGAACTGGCGCTCCATTCGAAGTCGTCAACACGGTATTCTCGATATCCTGCACATTGCGGAAAAGTCCGAGTGCCCTAACGTTCAGTTGTTGCGAGCCTTCTTCCACGAAGCTGCCGCCCGCGTTCACGTTGTTGTTGGCTAACTGCTGCTCGACCTGGCTGATGCTCAAGCCGTAGGAGATGAGCTTATTCGGGTCGACGCGCACCTGATATTCGCGTGCGGTGCCGCCGAAGTCGCTCACGTCCACAACATTCGGAACTTTCCTGAATTCCTTGTACAGAGTCCAGTCTTCGATGCTTCTCAAATTCATCAGGTCATACGCCGGATTCGTGCTCCGGATCGTGTACCAGTAGATCTGGCCCGTCATGCTCCAGTCCGTTCCAATTTGAGGCAGCACGCCTGCCGGCACGCTAACCTGCGTAAGCCTTTCCAGCACTTTCTGGCGGTTCCAATCGTTGACCGATTGGTCGTCGAAGATCAGCGTAATCAAGGAAAGACCAAAAATCGATTCCGACCGCACCGTCGAGAGATGCGGAATCCCAAACACCTGAATTTCGACGGGAACCGATACTTGCTGTTCCATCTCTTCGGCGGAATGTCCGGGCCACTGGCTGATGATGTTCACGTAATTATCGGCAATGTCGGGATACGCCTCGACGGGCATGTTATGAAACGACACTGCCCCCCAGCCGAGCAATAGCAACCCAACCGCCAGCACCACGTACCGATTATTGAGAGCAAAATCCACGAGATTGCGAATCATGGTTTCTTCCTCGTGCCCTGGAGTCGAGAGTTATTCATTGTCGATCGCATTTTGGAGATTGATCGCGTTTGTCACCACCTGCTGGCCAGGCTGCAACCCGGATAGAATCTCCTGCATGTTGTTCGGCAACTGTTCGCCGCTGACGACCTGAATCCGCTTGAACTTCTCTTGCACCGGGATGAAGACCCAATCGCGGTCGTGCAGATGCACGATCGCGGACGCCGGAAGAGCCGTGTAGGTTTGCTTCTCCTTGCCGAACAAAGTAGCAGTGGCGAACATGCCCGGCCGCATCATCTCGCCCGGATTGGCCAACTCAATGCGGACCTTTGCTGTGCGGATATTCGGATCGAGAATCGAGCCGATGTTGCTGATCGTGCCCTTGAGAACTCTATCCGGATAGGCGTTCAGCTTGACGTCGGCGGGTTGCCCGACGCGCACGTTGGCCATGTCGCTTTCGTAAACGTCACAGACGATCCACACGGTGGTCAGGTCAGAAATAGTGAATGGATTCGGCGTAGAGTAGGCCTGCACAGCCGCCCCGTTAGTCACTTCCTGATCGGTGATCACACCGGAAACCGGGGCGACGATATCGACAATTCCCTTCGGGTTATCGGGATCGCTGCCGAGCAGGTGAAGGTGCTCAGTGGAGGTATCGAGTGTGGTCTTGGCGTCGTCCTCGTTGTCTTGCGCGACCTCCAGGTCTCCCAGCGCTATAGCCCCGTGTTCGTACAGCAGCTTCGCTCGATCCAATTGCTTGCGCGCAAGAAGCTCATCGGATACGGCCTTGCGGTAGGCATCGAAGCCTCCCGAAATGTCGTCGCTGCGAACACGCAGCAAGAGCTGGCCCTTCTTTACCGCGTCGCCGAGGCGAGCGCGGATGTCCACAATGCGGCCGGAGGCAAGCGAAATCACCGGAACAGTTCGCGCGATGTCAGGAAATACAGTCCCGGTCACGGACAATTGCGACGGGGCCTGGTATTGGGTCGCTATTGCGATCGGATACAACTCCGGATGCTCGACCGCGAAAAAGGAGACGTCCACCCCGGAAATCACTTTGGCCGGTGGCGGCGCTTCTGATGCCGCATTCACATTACCGCTCTTGCAGCCATTAATGGCGAGAGATGCGCTTAGCACTATCGGCAACAGCGCAAATCCAATAGCTTTGCTTTTCATGATGATTCCTGCACCCCCATGTGCCTTTCGACCATCTGGACGCCCAGATACCTTCAAATAGCGGTGGCCGTTGTTAACATCGACGGATTGTGGAACAAGTCTCTTTCCGAAGCATTCTCTGCGCATTGCTTCGCGCAGCAGCCGCAGGAAGTGAACCAGCCTGGAGTTTGATCGAATCGGAGGAGCGGATCAGGCGGCTGGAGGAGGGCGATTCTGAATGGAGGAGAGAGCGGGAGCTTTCACCGTGGGGATAAGGAGACTACCCGGCACAGCAAAGCGAAACGCGTTGAAGGGGATCTCCGCGGCAAGCGTGGGAATCGATGCAACGATCGTATGAAGTGGGGCGTGCGCATGCGCGCCTAAATCGTCCTCGCGCTGGAAACAGCGTGTTTCGGCAGGATTCTGCGCCATAGCCATGTCGTCATACATCGTGATGACGGTAAACATGGTGAAAAGCACTAACGCCAGCGAGACGAATTGCGCCCAGCGTCCCCGGCCCTCGCGCCGCGCATGGCGCACCCACAGCCAGCACATCGCTGCGGCCATCGCCATCCACTCGAGATTGAGGGCCAACTCCATCAGTGTTTACCCTTGCATTCCACTTTCATTCTGGCGAGCATGTGTCAGCACTTATGCGCTGATAAATCGCCGCTGTGCGGAAGTTACCGATACGCTTGAGCAGCACCGGAATTACGAGAATTCCCGGCGCTGCATGCCAAGCCTTCGGTTAAATTGTCTGTCCACCGTCGCAAGGTGCGGTCAGGCGAACCGTGCCGCGGCTAAAACCGGACCATGATTGCAAGGGTGCTGACCGTCTGATTAGTGCGCAAGTCGGGCCACCAAATGGCGCTGGTGTTGGGTCCGGTTCCGTTCCCCGAGTTATAGCAGACGGCTTCGGCTGAACTTAGACTTCCGTAGCCGTAGCCGGACGGAGCGCCGTTGGCGCAGGCGTACTGGCCTGGTTGACCGTTGTTGAGAGGAGGGCCGCCTGCGAAGGCCGGAGGGGTAATTCCGCGGCGACCGGTCCAGTATGGCGTGTCGGAATAGCGATAACCAGTCTCGAGCCGGAAGGTGATGAACTGACTGGGCATGTAGTCGAAGGTGATGGTTCCGTCGTGCATCTGAGCGCGATCCCCGCCGTTTTCGGTATAGTACGGCGTACCGGTGATCGCGGTAGCGCCGTTGATGGGCGGAAGAAGAGTCAGGTAACGGCCGGGATTGCTCATGACTCCGCCGCCAAGGGTAACTGCATAAAGATCGTGCTTGAACCAGTAGCGGTTATAGATCATATAGCCCAGGAACGACTGTTTTGGTCTGCCATTCTTGCTGTTATGGCAATTCACACCACCGGCATATGTGTCGGCGGATCCCATCTCCGGTGAGAGCCCCTTAGGGTCGTAATGGCCGACAGCAGGGCCGCCGCCGTATTCGCAACCAGCGTCGCCGGTAATTGTGAACGCAATCTTGTCTAGAGTCTTCGCGGGCTGGTCATACGCCTTGACTTGGGCGCTGTAGTCGGCATGGATGCGCGAGCGGCCGGGATAGCCGATATCGTCTTCACCCAAACCATAGTTGTTGAAGACAAAGTCCAAGTATGACGTTGGACGCCACAGAATCTGTCCGCCTAGCCCAGGCTTGCCGTTGGGGCGTGCGTAGGTCTGCCAGCCATTAATGATCCACGGCTCGATCTTCAGCTTGGCTGTCGGGAAATACTGGATGCGTAAACCATTGAAGAACCACGGCGTGTTTGAAGAAACAAACGAGGGCTGATAGGTCCAGTTATCGAAGTTGTAGTAACTGAACAGGCCAATGTAAGAGACGAATATACCAGCATCCACATTTACGCCATGAGCATAGTCCCAGTGATAACCACCCCAAGCCTCAGAAACGTATTTGTAAGCGCCGGCTAGATCCCATTGGCCGCGACTGGGGCTGGCGTCGTTACGAACAGTAGTCGTAGAGAACAGGCCATCCATTGTGAGGATGCGCCCGCGCACATTGTTAATACGAATGTCGCCGCCGGCGCTGATCTGCTCAAGCTGCCACTCGTCGGAGCGAAAAGTCTCCGTCGAACCTCCCAGGGAGTCGTCCTCGGGATGGTTGTAATCGATCGTGTAGTTCGCGTCGGCGCGAAACTCGGGCGTGAAGTATTTGGTCGACATGGGGCTGTCGGAGGCGTGCCCATTGCTGTTGAGCCAGGTCCAGTCGCCAGGGAAAGGCTCGCCCTTGGTTGTGGTTTGAGCGCCGATCTCGGGGGCAGCCGGCTCGGCGGGAGCGGCGGCCGTGCTCGCTGCCTGTAACGACGGTGAGGCTCCTGCAGCCCCCGCCGCGGACAGCGTTGTGGCGGAGACGCTGCCGGCAATCAATTCGTGCTCTGCGGTCTTCAGCGCAGCCGTGTCCTCGCTGTCGGCCAAGGCCCGCGCTTTCTGTTCCTTCACCTCATTCTCGAGCTGCTCAATCCGCTTCGTTAGCACCTCAATCTGCTGCGAGACTGTCGGCTGCAACTGCGGTTGCGCCATTTTCGCGGATGGATTTGCATCGGCGGCCGCACCAGGTGCCGCGCTGGCGATCAGCGGCGGCGAGGTGGTGTTAGTCGACGCAGACTGTGCAGAACTTGCACAGCTCGCCCCAAGTATGAATGCATACGTCACGGCAATTGGAAGTAGCTTCCTCATCTTCACCTCTCGCTTTCTACTGGAACTCCAAAAACTGACTACGTGCTTTTGTTAAACGGCTAGACTCGCTGCAGCACCCGAATATTGCCATCTTCACCCTGAATACTCGATTTGCGATTGGCGAAGAATTGGAGACACTTTACTCACACAATGGCCGCGACTTGGAGTTACAAGGTTGATCTCGCTCGAAGTCACTCGTACTACCTATTGCACGACGACTGTCATAAGCGAGACATAAAGCCGACGTAGATTCTTCGTAAGAAGGATCCGCTATTCAATCACGGTACTTGATACTGCTGAGAATGTGAAAGCAAGCTGATAGGCTACACCGTTACGTGCAAGGTGCGGCTAATCTGCGCGCTTGATACCTGGTGCACTGCCACTACTGGCAAGCTTGCTGCTAGGCACAACTCACCTCGGAGCACCAAGTGCTTTTCATCAAGCGCGGGAAAGTGCGATATCAGTGGACTGAGCTAGGATGTAGTCTTCCGCATAAGGAAAGCATGAATGGCGCACAAAATCCGTCTTGCTCGTTCGGTCGCCAGTTCAAAGCGCAGGTATGTTCAGTATTTGCGTCGCTCTTCGGTTGCAGATCGAAGACCAAGAGAGCCGAGAGACGAGATGTAGTGCACGGCTGTAGACGAAGCGATATCCGTATTAATTCGTCTCGAACTCGGCGGAGCTGTCAGGGCCTTTATGCATTCTCTACAATCTCCTTTGTAGCGTAGGGCAAATACAATTGGAGATTGCCGATGCCTTTCCTTCCGAAAGTTGGCTTCTTGTTGCCGTTAGCCTTGGCGAGCCTCGTGTTCGAGACATCCAACCTTCGACGCAGGCGGCAATGTCATTGGCCTCCGCGGGCGTTTGTAAGTTTTTCGGGGAACATTGCAGGTCAGTATTCGAGAGGAGCTTGGGCCTGAAGCGGGGCGCGGTTCATTCACGCAGCCGACGTCTCTGCCCTCACAGCTGGTAGCAACTGTGAGGCCTGCACCAGAGCCAACCAGTTATTCATCACCGCCGAGCCTGGGCTCGATCATAAAACCGATATCCGAGGCGATGCCTTGTTTCTGAACCTATAGGTTTTGCAACGGCTGTTTTCATGCAAATTTACCTTTCGTTTTCAGTGAGATAGAAGCCAGGATTGGCGAAGGCTTTCCGGACAGCAATGGTGGATACTCAAGGGGTTTGACCGTTTCAAAAGGCTGTCGCCGCAGATCTTTGTTCAACACCCCTTTTGAAACGGAACCTGTGGGGATCCTGCCAGAGATTGGATTCCGGGAGTGTTACCGGCCATCCGTCGCCAGCGCGTTTTGGGGATTCCAGAGCGGCTGACAGGCGCCAGCCAGGGTTTAGGCGGGGTAAGCGAACCTGGATTCGGCGATTTCAAGGGTGTTCGGAAGGGGGACGCACGAAGAGTTTTGTATTGATTTCTTGCGGGGGAAGGGGAAACTCCGACAGGTAAAAACCAAGCCACAACGCGATGGCTCCGTTATCTGTCCCTAACTGTCCCGGGCGGGATGCATTCACTAAGGCGTAAGTTGTTGATTTGATTGGTTGCGGGGGCTGGATTTGAACCAGCGACCTTTGGGTTATGAGAGTGAGGATCTCAGTATTTTCAACAAGTTAGACAACACGGATAGCATCGAAAAGCACGCTTGGGAGCCACTGGAAATCGTTATTGGACCCTTATTGGACCCCCGGTGAACGTGGGTTTTCCAACCGATTGATTTGCGGCTCCGAGACCCAACATAACAGTACTGATCTGAGCGCCTCGAGAAACGCACCTTTTCAAATCGCTCAGAATCTAGTTTCCGATTGCCCGCGAAAAACCTGGATAGACGAATGCGCCGCGGATTGTATCGGCGTCCTTGACTGAAACGCCGCACTGAAGAGCGGTGCTGTACCAAGTCTTCTCCACCTGTTCCTGCATTCCATAGACAATTCTCTCCGCCTCCGCGCGCTCGAGGAGGAAGCGCGAACACTCGGAGAGAATGTTAGTGGCATTGGCAAAGCGGCCTTGACGACCGCATTCCATGGCCAGATCTCGGCGATCCTGGCTGACGACTGGCTGGGGGATCAGATCGTAGGCCGGCGAGAGCCTCCAGTTCCGGTCGAAAGCTATAAAGGCATGGTTACGCGGATGATCGTCCGTATTCGAGATCAGGGCATTGAAGCAGATGCGATGATAGAGTTCCCGAGCATCCGCCTTTGGTCCGGAAACGATGCGGCGCAGCTCTTCGGCGAGAAGAACGTAGGACCAGCCCTCTCTTGCTGTCGGCGCATCGTCCGTTCGTAGAGCTGTCATACCGCCAATCATGCGCGCACGAGTGTAGCCGGCGGGCGTTCTTTGCCGGTCGAAGCGCCGGATCAGGAGAACATCTTTACCGGCCACGGTCACGAGCCGGCTTTCAGCCGCATCGATGCCGCACTGGCGCGCGAGCTCCAGCATGGCGTGCTCGACGCGCGGATAGTTCCAGCGATCATCGGGCCGGGAGAATTTCGCGATCCAGAGCCCACTTTCGCTCTCGATGACGGCCTTCGGGCGTGCTCCGCCCATCGAGGTTCCGAGCAGCAATAGGTCCTGAGCCTGTTCGGCGTCCGGATGGCTGGGAATCTCGTCCCGGACCAAGGCTTCGGCGATGGCCTGAAGCGTTTCGAGCTCAATGGACTGATTGAATTTGTACGGCGGCGCGGGGGGCTTGCTATTCGTACCGAATCCGAGAGCGCCGGCGCGATCGTCGGGCGATTCGAGCAGGTAGTCGATCTCCCGGAGTTTTGGGATGCCCGCACGCTTCTCAATAATGCGGCGGCCCCAGAAGTCGGGGCCGGCATCGCGCAAGGCGCCGAAGACACCGTTCATCTTGATAGTGTCGTAGGTGGTCTCGGCGAGCTTCAGCTCCACCGGATCGATGTCCACCGCTTCTGGGTTTTCGAGGTAAGAACGGCCAAAGACGAAGCGTCCCAGCGGATCGCCGCGCTCATCTGTCTCGATCACAAATTTGCCCGCGGTTATGGCTGACACTGCGCCCGGCAGAGTGATGTAGACAAAGCACTCTTGCGCAACATCAGAAGTCATTGTTGAGTCCTCGGGCTTTTCTCGCACGCGCAGGTTGTTTGCGACGGGCTAGGGCCAGACCGTGCGCATCTTTGACAGGATTGGCAAGATCTTCAAAGGCCGGAAGCAAATCGTATAGCCAAAGCAATGCTGCATAGACGGCAACGCCGGTAGAGGGCTTACCTCTTTCGGCGTCCATTACGGCGCGATAGCCAGTCCCAATCTTTTGAGCTGCCGCCTCGATGGTCAGTCCCCGCCGAATTCTTGCCATGCGAAGATTACCCCCCACCGTCTTGAGTGCACGCTCAACGGGGTAGGGTTGCGACGCGAGTAGCTGATTCCAGGGCATAATCTTCTCTCTAGAGCAGATTATATAACTTAATCATCTCTATAAGGCAACATTTCAATCTATCTGCGCTATAGAGTAGATTATCTACGTTAACATGCTCCATAAAGCATGCTCTAAAATTGTCTTGCGGAATAAATCATGAAACAACGCAGATGCTTTGGGGTACGAGAGTGAGGACCTCAGTATTTTCAATAAGTTAGAGCATTTTCACTGTTACTGTAAGGCTGCAAATGGAAGTCTGAACCACGCTTGAGCGTCTTCCGCGGTGATCGAAGCGATGGCGTCGGCGATGGCTTGTTCGAGTGCTGCTGTGCTTCGCGGGC
>Ga0326728_10009751_pt1 | contig 22896 bp, 18 predicted proteins | sample MB3enrmetagenome_FD_207602 | JGI IMG/M metagenome (GOLD analysis project Ga0326728, IMG submission 207602) | Lab enriched peat soil microbial communities from McLean, Ithaca, NY, United States - MB31MN | ecosystem: Environmental > Terrestrial > Soil > Wetlands > Peat | place: USA: New York... | reverse complement strand
GAGTTACTGCGCCGACGGTCGAGGGCGTGTTGACGGCGTTGGGATGCAATTTAGCAAGCCAGCAAGTCAGCGAGTCAGCGCGTCAGTGCGAAGACGATGCGATCTGGCAAGTCACGCTGCCGAGCTGGCGGCTTGATCTGGAGCGCGAAATCGATCTGATCGAGGAAGTCGCGCGGGTTTACGGCTACAACCGTTTCGCCAACACGCTGCCGTCGTTCGGCGGGGGCGTGCGCGCGTTGCCGTGGGCGGAGAAGGAATCGGCGGTGCGCGGCACGCTGCTGGCGGCCGGGTTCCATGAGGCGATTGGGAGCACGTTTTGCTCGGCGGCGGAGGGAGCGTTGACTGCGTCGCAGCCGGCGCTTGTGGTGCCGCTGGGCAATCCATTGAGCGAAGAGGCAGGGGTGCTGCGGCCGTCGCTGGTGCCGGGCATGCTGGCCATGATTGCGGGCAACCTGAACCGCGACGTGAACGATGTGCGGCTGTTCGAGCTGGGAACCGTGTTTGGCGGGGCGGTCTCGAACAACATGGTGGAAAAGGTTGACGAGCGGCCGTCGCTGGCGTTTGGCGCCGTGGGCAGTTTGCCGGAAGAGAGCGCGCTCGACACGGGACGGGTCATCGAGTTTCACGATGTGAAGGGCGTTGTGGAGCAGGTGCTGGCGCGGTTCGAGATGCGGGCGATGTACTTCGACCGGTTTACCGCTGAGGCTGGATTGACTCCGGAATGGCTGCATCCGTATCGCGCGGCGCGCGCGGTAGCTGACGGCGTGACCGTCGGCTGGTTCGGGCAGCTGCATCCGCGCGAGGCCGCGGCACGCAAGCTCAAGGAAACCGTGCTGGTGGGAGAGCTGTATCTCGACCGGCTCTACAAGCTCGCCGTTCGCAAGCCCATTGCGCGCGAGATCTCGCGCTATCAGCCGGTGCGGCGCGATTTCTCGCTTGTCCTAGACGAGAGCGTTGGCTGGGAAACCATTGATCGCGCGATGGCCGGATTGCAGATTCCCGAGCTTGTCGATTGGCGCGTGCACGAGGTCTTCCGCGATGCGCGACTAGGCAAGGGCGAGTATGCGCTGCTATTGGGCGCGACCTTTCAGGCGCCGGACCGCACGCTGCGCGAGGAGGAGTTGCAGAGCTTTCAGGCGCGGATTGTGGAAGCCGTAGGCAGGGCAGGGGCGCGGCTGAGGGTCTGAGGAGAACTTCGAGGCCGAACGGCGCTATACTCGACGCTATACTCAAACGGTAATGAAGGCGTCCTATGAACGGTGATACGATGTTAGCGCTCGTCCAGGAGCTGGAGGAAACAGTGGAAATGCAAAGTGAGGAACAGCCGCAAACGGCGCCAGCGGAACCAGGCGCGCTGGCAGTGAGCATGGACGAATTTTCGGCGCTGGAGGAGCGGGTGCGGCGCGCCGTGGAACTGGTGAAGCGGGAGCGGCATGCGCGTGCGGAAGCGGAAGAGCGAGCCGGCAGCGCCGAGGCAACTTTACGCGCGCAGACGCCTCTGTTGGAGCAACAGCAGAGTGAAATGCATGCGCTGCGCGCCGAGCGCGACCAGGTGCGGCAACGCGTGGAGCGGCTGCTCGCGGAACTGGACGCACTGGAACTGTGAGGCAGGGATGGCCGAGGAACCGCACAGCAGGCAAGTCAGCAGGCAAGACGGCAGGCAAGATTCCAATCCAGGCGAATACGTGACGGTCGAAATCTACGACCAGCTCTACCACCTTTCAGGCCAGGATACAGAGCACATCCGCGAGCTGGCCGCCTGCGTCGACGCCAAGATGCGCGCCGTGGCCGCGCACGGAAAGACAGCAGATTCGTTGCGCGTGGCGGTACTGGCCGCGTTGAACCTTGCCGATGAGCTGTCGCAGGCTACGTCAGCCGATGTGCAGTTGGGCCACGCCCGCGCCACCAGCCTGCGCATGATGCTGGATGAAGTCCTGGAAGACGAGCGGAAGACGGGGAAGTAGCGCGTACCGCAAGACCTGCCTATTTCGCCACTAGCTGGCGCAGGACGTATTGCAGGATGCCGCCGTGCTTGTAGTACTCGATTTCCTGCGGCGTATCGATGCGCACCTTGGGCGCGGGCTGGGGCGGCTGCGCCTGCGCGTTCACGGCTGCCACCGCTACGGTTCGCTGGTCCGGAGTCTTTTGCGCCGTGGCCCCACTGTGAGCGCAACTGTGGCACAGCAGCAAAACCGCCCATGAAACCTGAGCTTTCGTGTTGACCTTCGAGCGGTTCCACAATTCACGTGCCCTCTCCGGCGCCGAGCAAGGTGGCTTTTTCTTAAGGAAAAAGCCACTCAGCGGCTGCGGTTTCGGTGTACAGCAATTGTGGAACCGTTGTAGGCGCAGCAGACGCCGCATGGATGGGGGGGCCCTGCAGATTAGGAATTCTATCTGAAATTCGGTGGCGAATCAGGCACATTAAGGTATATTCTCTGTTGACCGGGCAGGAACAATGGGGTCCCCCAGTTCGGAAAGCCGGAATCCGGACAATCAAGGGAAAACAATCAAGGAAAAATTGGAGAAAACCGATGAGAGTTCGCAAAGCCCTGTCGGTATTCACAGGTGTTAGCCTTGTGGCGCTGGCGACGGCCACAATGGGCGCAATGGCGCCGAGCGCAGGCGGCGATCCCGATGTGATTGAGGTGCGCAACTACGTGCTCACACTGGACAAGGCAGAGAAAGCGGCCACGGCCATGCAGAGCATCAACCAGCTGGTTGCAGCCAATCCCAGCCTTAACGCGGCGCTCGATGCCGGGAGCTCCACGACAGGCAAGAAGCCCATTACCCAGCAGGCCCAGGACATTGACTCGCAATATCCGCAGATCGCCGCGATCATTCATGCCAACGGGCTGAAGACGCGAGAGTTCATCGTGATCACCGGCGCCATCATCAACGACGTCGGATTTGCGGGGATGAAGAAGCTGGGTATGATCTCGTCGTACCCCCCGAACTCAATCACCCCGGCAAATGCGGCCTTTGTGGAGGCGAACTGGGCTGCATTCCAGGCGATCACCGCGAAGATGACTCCGCCGAACATTAAATAGCACCAAGCCGGCGGTCCGCATGACCCAGAGTGCATCGGGCCTGCGATGCGCAAAAGCAAACGCAAAAGCACGATGGCGAAGTCAATTCCGAAGAGGCCGGTAGAGCCCTGCTACTTTGCCGCCAACTGCCGCAACACGTACTGCAGGATGCCGCCGTGCTTGTAGTACTCGATCTCCTGCGGCGTATCGATGCGGATGTGGGCCTCAAAGGTTATTTTTTTGCCTTTGGAGGAAGTAGCTACCACCGCGACCGACCGGCCGTTCTCGAACCTTGCGTCGAGCCGCTCACGGAAGCCAAGGATGTCGTAAGTCTCCTCGCCGGTGAGGCCGAGGGACTCCGCATTCTTGGCGGCCTCAAATTGCAGCGGCAGAATTCCCATGCCAACCAAATTTGACCGGTGAATGCGCTCGAAGCTTTCGGCGATGACGGCGCGGACGCCGAGGAGTTTGGGGCCCTTGGCGGCCCAGTCGCGCGAAGAGCCGGAGCCGTACTCCTTGCCCGCAAGGATGATGAGCGGAACGCCGCGCTCGGCGTACTTCACGCTGGCGTCGAAGATGGACATTTGTTCCCCTTCAGGGAGCAGGCGGGTAACGCCGCCCTCGGTGCCGGGCGCGAGCTTGTTGCGCAGACGCACGTTGGCGAAGGTGCCGCGCACCATGACTTCATGATTGCCGCGGCGCGAGCCATAGGAGTTGAAGTCCGGGGGCTTGACGCCGTGGGCAGATAGATATTGACCGGCGGGTCCGTTGGCTTTGATGGAGCCGGCGGGCGAGATGTGGTCGGTGGTGACGGAGTCGCCCAGGACGGCGAGCACGCGTGCGCCGGCAATGTTCTGGACGGGCGCGGGCGTCGCGGTGATGCCGTCGAAGTAAGGCGCTTTGCGGATGTAGGTGGAGTCGGGCTCCCACTGGTAGACGTCGCCCAAAGGGAAGCTGAGGCCCTGCCAGTTGGCGTCGCCCTGTAAGACCGTAGCGTATTCGCGGCGGAAGCCTTCGCTATTGACGCCGATCTCGATGGCCGCGGCGACTTCAGCTTGCGTAGGCCAGATGTCTTTGAGATAGACAGGCTGGCCGGAGGGGTCTTTGCCGAGCGGATCGGCATCGAAGTTATGGCCGATGCGGCCGGCGAGCGCGTAGGCGACGACGAGCGGCGGGGACATGAGGTAGTTGGCGCGCACATCCACGTTGACGCGGCCCTCGAAGTTGCGGTTGCCTGAGAGCACGCTGACCGCGACGAGGCCGTGCTCTTCGATGCTTTTGGTCACGTCGGCAGGGAGCGGGCCGGAGTTGCCGATGCAGGTTGTACAGCCGTAGCCGACGACGTTGAAGCGCAGCTTTTCGAGATAGGGCAGCAGGCCGGCCTTCCGGTAGTAGTCGGTGACGACGCGGGAGCCGGGAGCGAGCGAGGTCTTGACCCACGGCGGGACGGTAAGGCCTTTTTCGACGGCTTTTTTTGCGAGCAGGCCGGCGGCGATCATGACTGATGGGTTCGAGGTGTTAGTGCAACTGGTGATGGCGGCGATGACGACCGAGCCGTGGTCGAGATAGGGATCGGGATCGACGTTGAAACGTTCTTTCACCGTTGTTGTGACGTGGATTGGGGCCGAGACTGATGGCCCTTCGTAATCTTCGACAGCGACGGCGGTGTCAGTGAGGGATTTGTGCTGCCACGTGGCGGCGATGCGCGAGCCGGGCGGCTTGGCGGTGGGCGCGAGCAGCGTGGGTAGTTGCTGGGCAAAGTTGGCGGCTGCGTCTTTCAGCAGCACGCGGTCCTGTGGGCGCTTGGGTCCCGCTACGCTGGGCTCGACGGTCGAGAGATCGATCTCGATGGTCTGCGTGTAGTCGGCTTCGGGCGTGCCGGCAGTGTGGAAGAGGCCTTGTTCCTTGTAATAGGACTCGACGAGAGCGATCTGTTCTTCGCTGCGGCCGGTGAGGCGCAGGTAGCGGAGGGTTTCCTGGTCGACGGGGAAGATACCGCAGGTGGCGCCGTACTCGGGCGCCATGTTGCCGATGGTGGCGCGGTCGGCCAGGGGCAGCTCCGTAATGCCGGGGCCGTAGAACTCGACGAACTTGCCCACGACGCCGAGCTTGCGTAGCGCCTGGGTGACGGTGAGGACGAGATCGGTGGCCGTCGCGCCTTCGCGCAGCTTGCCGCTGAGCTTGTAGCCGACGACCTGCGGGACGAGCATGGAGATAGGCTGCCCGAGCATGGCGGCTTCCGCTTCGATTCCGCCCACGCCCCAACCCAGCACGCCAAGGCCGTTGATCATGGTGGTGTGCGAGTCGGTGCCGACGAGCGTGTCAGGATAGGCGACTTGCTCGCCGTCGATTTCTGCGGTGAAGACGACGCGGGCGAGGTATTCGAGATTGACTTGATGACAGATGCCCATGCCGGGCGGCACGGCGGAGAAGTTGCGGAAGGCCGACTGGCCCCACTTGAGGAAGGCGTAGCGCTCGCGGTTGCGCAGAAACTCGAGCAACGAGTTGGATGTGTAGGCCGAGGAAGTGCCGTACTCGTCCACCTGCACGGAGTGATCAATGACGAGTTCGGCAGGCGCGAGGGGATTGACGCGCTCGGGGTCGCCGCCGAGGGTCTTGATAGCGTCGCGCATGGCGGCGAGATCGACGATGGCGGGGACGCCGGTGAAGTCCTGCATGAGGACGCGGGCCGGCATGAAGGCAATCTCGCGGCTGGGCTCGGCTTTGGCGTTCCAGTTGGCGAGGAACTCGATGTCGGCGGCGGTGACGTTGACGCCGTCCTCGCGGCGCAGCAGGTTTTCGAGCAGGATTTTGAGGCTGAAGGGCAGGCGGCTGAGATTGAAGCCGCGCGCGACGAGCGCGGGAAGGCGATAAATCGTATAAGAGCGGCGGCCGGAGGTTAACACGGCACGGCTTTGAAAGCTGTTCATTGGGAAGATCCCTTTCTATCCTTTATCCGCGCAACAAGCGGATATTTTCCTCGAACTGGTTCACGGATAACAAGCCTGCTGATTTCGCGGACTGGCGGGACGCAAAACGCCCGCATTCAGCAAAGAAACTCGTCAAAATATAGATTACTCAGGGCAATGGGTCAGCGTCCACGGTCGTGGCGGCCGCGGCGGAAACGCCTGATAAAGGGCGAGCCGGCAATGGCGAGGCAGCACATAGCTTACGAAGAAATTCTACCGCGAACGCGGCAGGCAAGGAAGCGGAAACAGGCTGCACTCGGATTTAGATCGTGATACGATATATTTAGGAAGTTCTACCAATGGTATTCAGCGGCCATGGCAACGATTCGTTAGCACGCCGCAGCGACGTCTCGGCTGCGGGCTATCGCAGGCTTGCCGAATTCCGGTACCGCATCCGCCAATTTCTGCATTTCAGCGAAGAAGCGGCCCGGTCCCACGGTATCGAGCCGCAGCAGCACCAGCTCATGCTGGCCATCAAGGGGTTGCCGGAGGGTACACGTCCCACGGTCACGGCGTTATCGCAACGGCTCTGTCTTCGCCATCACAGCACGGTTGAATTGATCGACCGCCTGGTGGGACAAAAAGCGGTAGCGCGCCGGAACAGCGATGTGGATCACCGCGAAGTGTTGATTGAACTCACCCCACATGGGGAAGAACTGCTGCATCGGCTCTCCATTCTGCACTGGCAGGAATTAAGGGTCTCCGGTCCCGCACTTTCTCAAGCGCTCTCGGCAGTACTGGCTCACTCGGTGGGGCCGAAAAGGAGGCGGCATGAATCTGCCTTCTCGCGCTAAGCGGTTGAAGTCCTCCCTCGAGGAGCTTGGCGATTTTACAACCACCATCCGTGTGATTCCCATTTCGCTGATGGCCATCGTGATTGGCGGCCTGGGAGCAGGCGTTGCATGGCTTCTGCTCAAGACGATCGGCTTTTTTACGAATATCGCTTACTATCATCGGCTGAGTGCCGCGTTTGTTTCGCCGGCCGGCAACCATCTCGGCGTCTACGCAGTCGCAGTGCCTGTTATCGGATCCCTCATCGTGGGGTTTATGGCGCGCTACGGTTCGGAACAAATCCGGGGGCACGGCATCCCCGAAGCAATCGAATCGATTTTGATGAGCGGCAGCCGCGTCCGTCCGCGGCTGGCCATCCTTAAACCGCTTTCGGCGGCCATTTCAATCGGTACAGGAGGCCCATTCGGAGCCGAGGGTCCCATCATCATGACCGGCGGGGCTTTTGGATCGATGATCGCCCAGCTCTTCCATTTCACCAGTATGGAGCGGAGGACGTTGCTGGTCGCAGGAGCGGCTGCCGGCATGTCGGCAACTTTCGCAGCTCCGCTTGCCTCCGTATTAATTGGTGTCGAGCTACTGCTATTCGAATGGAAGCCACGCAGCGCCATTCCCGTCGCCCTGGCCAGCGCGACAGCCTGCGTGCTGAGGCGCTACCTGCTCGGGCTGGGTCCGCTGTTCCCGGTTCCGGCCCACCCCGTCTTTATTGGCCCCCAAGGACTTGGTGGCTGTGTCCTGGCCGGGCTTGCTGCCGGAGCGCTCTCAGCGCTGCTGACCCTCGGCGTCTACGCCGCGGAGGACCTGTTCAAAAAGCTGCCCATTCATTGGATGTGGTGGCCGGCGATCGGCGGCGTCTTCGTGGGATTGGGAGGACTGATTTTTCCCGAGGCGCTAGGCGTGGGATACGACACCATCCGAATGCTGCTTGGTGGTGATGCCCCGCTCAAGGTTTTTGTGGGAGTTCTTCTGGTGAAGTCCGCCATCTGGATGATTTCACTGGGGTCGGGGACTTCGGGCGGCGTTCTTGCTCCATTGCTGATGATGGGAGCAGCACTGGGCGGCATCGAGAGCATGTTTCTTCCACACTTCGGGGCGGGGTTCTGGCCGCTGGTCAGCATGGGAGCCATCCTGGGAGGCACCATGCGCTCGCCCTTTACCGGTATTGTCTTCGCCATCGAATTGACTCACGACATCAATATGCTGATGCCGCTTCTGGTGGCTTGCTTCCTCGCCCATGCTTTTACGGTGCTCACGCTCAAACGGTCCATTCTCACGGAGAAGATCTCGCGGCGCGGATATCATTTGAGCCGCGAATACGCTGTTGATCCCCTCGAGATTTTGTTCGTGAGAGAGGTGATGCGCACCAACGTGGTTGCCCTGCCCGGAACGGAAACGCTTGAGGAAACGCGAGGAATGATTCGAAGCAAGCCGCGTCCTCAAGGCCAATATCTTTTCCCCGTAGTGGATGCGGAGAATCATTTGATCGGAGTCGTCACTCGGAAGGAGCTCTTCAAGCATTTTGAAGAAACCGATGGCGTGGCGCTGGAAACCCGGCTCTCGGAGATTGCGCTTCCGCACCCTCAAGTGGCTTTTGCCAATGAGCCTCTTCGCGTTGTTGTGGATCGCATGGCCGAGTCGGGCTTCACCCGTCTTCCGGTTCTGGACCCTCAATCGGAGCGGCGGCTGGTGGGCATGATCTCGCTGAACGATCTTCTCCACGCGAGAACGCAAAACCTTGAAGAGGAGCGCGTACGCCAGAGAGCGCTGCGGATTCACATGCCGTTCCGGCGCTGGACAAAGTCCTCCAATGTCGCATCGGCCGAAAGACTGGATCACAGAGACTGAATGTGATTTCAACGGTGCGCCAAATCAAACTTAAGCGACGCAGGTGGCAGTGAGCCGGAAGCCGAGCGCGTGCATCACCTTGAGCGCCGTACCTAGTTCCGGATTGCCCGTTTCGCTGAGCGCGCGATAAAGCGATTCGCGAGTGATGCCGGTTTCGCGCGCAAGCTGGGCCATTCCGCCCCGCGCGCGCGCCACAGCGCCAAGCGCCTTGGCAATGTAACGGGGATCGTCGCTCTCCAGCGCCTCTGTGAGATAGGCGGCGATCGTTTCGGGATCGGTTAGAAATTCGGCCGCGTCGTACGGCCTCGTTTTGATTGCCATTTCCTCACTCCGCTTCGACCCATTGGGCCGCGAGCGCCTTCGCTCGCTTGATGTCGTTCGCTTGCGTACCCTTGTCGCCGGCGCAAAGCAACAGGATCAGCCGCTGTCCGCGCTGGATGTAATAGACTCTGTAGCCGGGACCGAAATCTATCTTCATCTCGACGACGCCGGCGCCCACACTTCTCGTCTTGCCAGGGTTTCCATCTTCCAGCCGGTCAATCCGCGCCAGGATCTTCGCGCGGCCACGCTTGTCTCTCAGACCGCCCAGCCAGACCGCGAATTCATCGGTACGACGAACCTGCACAGTACCCAATCGATTCGATCCACAGTTATTGTAACCCATAGATTACATCCGCGCAAGCAAATCTGTGAGCCGACAAAAGAGCCTTGGCCAAAAACCCGCATGGTTCGTCGGTATTTCAGGCCTCAAATCGCCGGAACCCCGCGCCTATACTTGAATTGTTGGCTTCTTCGCGGCGAGGGATTCCCCGAATTGAAATACTGGGTTGGCATTGAGGGGCTTTTTGCGCGCCTTTTCGCGTGGCTGGCTCGCCGCATGCCCAACGAGCGGCAGCGGTTACTGGCCATCACCATCGTGGCCGGAGGACTGTGCGGGCTGGCAGCGGTAGCTTTTCACGTCTGTTGCGCGCGTCTGTATGTTCTTCTGATCAATCGCGCCACGGCAGCTCCGGGCCATAGCTGGATCTGGTGGACGACTCTTACGCCTGCGCTGGGCGGGCTGGTGGCCGGAGTCGGACTCACCTATTGGGTGCCGGCAGCGGCGGGCAGCGGCATTCCCCAGGTAAAGACGGCCTATACCTTTCGTTTCGGCGCCATCTCCTTCAAGGAAACCTTCGGCAAATTCGTTCTGTGCACTTTGCAGCTTGGTGCGGGAGCGTCGCTGGGCGTGGAGGGGCCGACGGTACAGATTTGCGCCGGAGTGAGTAGTTTTTTGGCGCGCGTGGCCCGGCTCAGCCCCAAGAACCGCAGGCGCATGGCCTCGGTGGGCATGGCGGCGGGCATTGCCGCGGCGTTCAACGCGCCCATTGCCGCCTTCACCTTTACGCTGGAGGAGCTGATCGGCAGCCTCGACCAGACCATGCTTTCCGGCGTAATTGTGGCTGCGGCACTGGCGGCTGTGGTGGAGCACAGCATTCTGGGTTCGAGCCCCATCTTCTACGTGCCGCGTTTACAGACATTCACACTCGTCAAGACTTCATCGCTGTTGTGGTATGCGCTGCTGGGTCTGCTGGCTGCCATCGTCTCGGTGGCGTTCACCGATTCGCTGCTGGGGCTGCGGATGTTGTTCAGACGGCTCACATCGGTCCCCAAGTGGGTGCAGCCGGGCATTGGCGCGGCGGCTACAGGGGCTCTGGCCGTGGTGGCGATCCAGTTCTTTCACGTGAACGGCATCGCAGGCAATCCGTATACCACGCTTACGCAGGCGCTTCTTGGCAACCTGCCGGTGACGGCGATGGCAGCGTTGTGCATCCTCAAGCTGGCGGCCACGGTGACGTCATATTCGAGCGGAGGGTCGGGCGGCATCTTTGCTCCGGCGCTCTTTATGGGTGGAATGCTGGGAGGCGCGGTCGGCTACATCGACGTTACGGTGTTCCACCACTCTGCCGACTCCATAGGCGCCTTCGCCGTGGTGGGCATGGGTGCTGTGTTTGCCGGTATTGTGCGAGCGCCCATGACCTCGATTCTCATCATCTTCGAGATGACCGGTGGGTACGGGCTGGTGCTGCCCTTGATGATCGCCAACATGAGCGCGTTCGCGCTGGCGCGCCATTGGCGCCACACGCCAATTTACGAGGCGTTGCTGGAACAGGACGGAATCTTTCTGGATCAGAGGCACAAACCGCACGGGCCCGGCGGGCAGGTGGCCGTGCCCGTGGAGGAGTTGCGCGCGGGAGAGTCGCTTTCGCAGCAATCGCCGTAGGGAGTGCCGATTCCGGCGGGCGCGGCTACCGCGGCTCCTCGTTGTAGAGGAAGTAAGCGCGCAGCTCCAGATAAGGGCCGTGGAACTCCCTGGGGAGGGGCGGATAGCTGGAGCCGGTAATGGCGCCCCAGGCCGCGCGGTCCAACCCCGTGTCGCCGGAGCGGCCGTCCAACTGCATGTCGGTCACCTGGCCGTTGGGCAGAACCTTGAAGCGGACAGCCACCACGCCTTGTTTGAGGATGGGCGGGTTGACCTCATCGGGGATCAAAGGGTCCCAGGTCAACTGCGTGATGTAGTGCCAGCGCTGCAGCCAGTTGCTGAAATCCACGCCCTGGGTGTCGGACATGACCTCGATGCCGCCGGTACCGGCTCCGGGGTGCATGCGAAGCCCGCCGCTCCCGCCCTGATTGCCGTAGTTCTGCTGGCCGTTGCCGCGCATGGCCTTCTGCATATCTTCGCGGAGTTGATCGGCTGGATTTTGCGAGCCCATGGCGAAGTTGGGCTTGGCGGGAACGGCGGCGGGATGCGGCGCCTCAACCTGGGACTGCGGATTGGGCGGAGTGGGCTCCGGCTGCGGCTTGGGCTGCTCCTGGACCTGGGGCTTTTCAGGAGGCGGAGGTGCAGCAAGCTTCTTCATCTGCTCCATCGTCTGTTTGTCGATCAGGGGGTGCGATAGCGGCGTAACCGGCTTGGGCGGCTTGAGAAACGGCGTATCGAGATAGGTGAAAACCTGGTTTTCCCTATTGCGGCTGGAATCGATTACATTCGGGAACTTGATGTACCGGGGAAGCAGAAAAAGGGCAAAGAGAATTGCGATGTGGACGAGGATGGCCCAGAGCATTCCCTCACGCAGACGCGCCCAGCGCCGCTCGTCTTCGAGCTCGCCGATCATCTCCAGCAATTCGTGGGTGTCGTAGTCGATCCAGCGCGAACTGCGCGCGGCGGGGGAGCGAGGCTCTTTGGGTTCCGGGCCAGAGGCAGGGCGCGGTTCGGGGATCGGCTCGGAGTTCAAGGCGGGGCTTGAAGACAGGTCCAGGCCAAGGCCCAGAAGCGGGCTGGATTTCCGGGGAGAAGCCGGCTCCGGAGCGGACAAATCCTGTGCGGGGCTGTCCGATTGCGGGCTCGACTCGGCTGGTCCCTTGGGCTCGTTCACTTTCGCTGGCGCTTCGCTAGTGGGCATTCGATCCCGAGGAGCCTCGGAAGGCACACACCTGCCTTGCCGGCTCCGCATTCGAGTCCTTCCTGTCTATTCTCTCATCCCTGGCAATTCCGCGGGCAATAGCGCGCCTCGTACAATGGTTTTCGGAAGACTCTAGAGCAGTTTCTGGAATTACTTAGAGTCACTAAGCTTTGTGAAAGGTCGTCGCTCCCTGATGCTCCCACCTCAACGACCCCGGCTCTCAAGAGCCACCCGTCGTTGGGGACCCCGGGCTGGTCGCGCCGACTCGGCTTTATGGCTTCGCTCTATACCATTCCTGAAACTGCTGTAATGAATTGACGCGGAACAGGCCGGAAGGGGACAGTGTTTGAAGCGGTTTTTTGCGCACGTAGTGGCGGAATGGAAGCTGGTGCTTCTGCCGGCGCTGTTGAAATGGGGGATTTGGGGGGTGGGCGCGGTCGCAGTGCTCGACTCATCGAGCATTCCCGTGCCCATGGACGCGATTCTTGCTCTGTATATTTGGAACGACAAGCGCCATTTCTGGCTTTATTGCCTGATGGCGGCGGCGGGCTCGGCGATCGGAGGCCTCGTGCCCTACGGGCTGGGCCGCGCCGGAGGCGAGCTTTTTCTTCTCAAGCGCGTAAACCGGGCGCGCTTCGATCGCCTGCGCGACCGCTTTCAGCGCCAGGAGTTTCTGGCCGTGTTGATCCCCTCTATGATGCCTCCGCCGTGGCCCTGGAAGGTCTTTGTCTTCGCATCGGGTGTCTTTGAGATGCGGGTCACGCATTTCCTGGTGGCCGTTCTTGTGGGAAGGCTGCTGCGCTGGCTCACACTGTCGCTGCTGGTGCTCAAGCTGGGACCGGGTGCAGTCGATTTGGTGGCGCGCCACGCGTTGCCCACAGTTTTGATCGTGGGCGCGCTGGCGGTGCTGGGATTCGCGTGGTGGTGGATGAAGAAAAAGCGCGCCGGCAAACTGCTCGGGGACTAAGGAGGCGTAAGGAAATAAGGGTTACAGTTCCCGTCAGTCATCGTAACTGCTCGTAAAAATGGAAGAACCACGCGCCGTAGGCGCAGCGTATGTTCGCCCCGCGCTTCAGCGTGGGGTGAGAGATCGAAAGTCGTGCCCGGAGTCCCGCAGGGACGGCGCAGAACTCCATGACGAAACGGTTTTGTGACGTTTATTTCCTTACGCGCCCTAACCAGCTTTTTACCCTATTTTTCCTTCAGATAGAGCCCTTGCGGCATCGTGCCAGGTTGCGGCGCGTTATTGCTGCACCCGGCCATTCATGATCTCGCCCGCATCGTCTCGGCCATCGACGATGTAGACCCAACCACCAAGCGGAGCGCGGTCCGCGGAGCTGCGTGTTGCCAGAAACGCATAATTGAAGCGCAGATCGGTGAACTCGACGGTCGTCCACGCGCGGTTGGGAGGGAGATTGGGAGGGTCCAAGCCGGCCACTGGCTTCTGCCCCACGTCGCGGACCACGGCCCAGGCTCCCCAATCCAGATAAACGCGCCCCAGCAGCGTCTGCTTGGCTGCCTCTACCGCCGGCGTGTCGGCGGGCTTGTACATCACGTCGCGGCGCGGATCGCTGTCAATCGAACCAGATCGGGTGTCGATCTCGGCGGTCCGATAAAAATCCTCGGTTTCGAGAATCGCGTGCCAGCGGAAGGGATTTACAGGGTACGGCTCGGCGGCGATGCGCGTGACCGGCGCCGCGGCGATGTTGGTGTTTTCGACCATGGCCACAGCCTGCGCGTGCTCTGCCCAGCGCCAGAAACCCAGCGCCACCATTGCGGCGAGGGCAAAGATGGCCCAGCCGCGGCCGCGAAACTGCTCGCGGCGCGCGCCGATCTCACGGTTTGTAAGGCCAAGCACCCACGGCATGAAAAAAGCAAGGAAAAACACCCCCCAAAGCAGCGGCTCGGCGATAAACATGAAGCTGCCCGCGTACCAGCGGGGATTGAGGGGGAAGAACGGACGCAGGCCGTAGTTGTTGGTCCAGTCGAGGAGCAGGTGACTGAGCGCGGCGACGAAGGCGGACGCGTAGAGCCAGCCCCAGTGCACCGGCTGGCGCGACTGGCGCCAGCGGTGGTAGACCCATACCGCTCCCACCACCACGCCGGCGACCACCGGCACGGCCCAGAACGTATGTGTGATGCCGCGATGGTGCTTGAGTTCTTCGACCGGGCCGGCGAATCCCCAGAAGATATCGAGATCGGCGGCCTCGGCGGCCAGCACCGCGGCCAGAGTGGCATAGGCCGTCTTGCGGTTGAATCCGGCGCGGCCAATGCAGGCGCCGGTGAGGAAATGCGTGACAGGTTCCATAAATCCAGGCGGTCCTGCATAGAGAATGACACACACACTTGGCCGCGTGGCAGGAATTGCGCCGAACTGCTCACGCGGGACCGGGCGCGGTTCGCCTACAATCAGGGATGGATTCATAGGCCGTTTGAGGGGCCCATACCGCCATGATGCAGCTCGAAACCAATTGGATGAAGAGGACAATTTTGACTACAGGAATCTCGATTGCTTTAGGCGCTGCCGCAGCAGCCGCGCAGGCGCCACCTGCCGGAGCCAGCTTTGGTCCGAGTAATCCCTTTTACGCGCCAAGCACATTGCCGTTTCAGGCGCCGCCCTTCGACAAGATTAAAGACAGCGATTATCAACCGGCCATCGACGCCGGCATGGCGCAGCAGATCGAGGAAGTGGAGGCGATTGCCAACAACCCCGCGCCGCCGACCATTGAAAATACGCTGGTGGCGCTGGAGCGATCGGGCCAATTGCTCGACCGCGTGTCGCTTGTGTTCAACTGCGTGACCGGCGCGAACACCGATGACGATTTGCAGAAGGTGCAGGAGTACGAAGCGCCGCGGCTGGCCGCGCACCAGGACGCAATTTACCTGAACTCCAAGCTGTTTGCGCGGGTGAAGGCGATCTACGAAAAGCGCGCTTCGCTCGATCTCGATCCCGAATCGCTGCGGCTGGTGGAGTACGACTATCAGCAGTTTGTGAAGGCCGGGGCCAATCTTTCTGATGCCGACAAGGCCAAGCTGAAGAAGATCAACGAGGAAGATTCGACGCTTGAGAACGCCTTTATGAACAAACTGCTGGCGGCGGCAAAGGCGGGCGCGTTCTCGACCACAGACCCCAAGGCGCTGGCCGGGCTGTCCGAGGCGCAGATGGCGGCGGCCGCGCAGGCCGCGCAGGCGCGGAAACAGCAGGGATGGGTGGTGCCGTTGCAGAACACCACCCAGCAGCCCGATCTGACCTTTCTTTCGGATCGCGCCACGCGCAAGGCGATATTTGACAACTCATGGAACCGCACCGAGCGCGGAGACGCCAACGACACGCGCTCGACCATTGCACGGCTGGCGCAGCTTCGCGCCGAAAAAGGCGCGCTGCTGGGGTTCCCGAACTTCGCGGCGTGGAATTTGACCGACCAGATGGCGAAGACGCCGGAGGCGGCGATCCATTTTATCGATGCGCTGGCGCCGGCTGCCACGGCGAGGGCCGGCCGAGAAGCCAATGACATTCAGGCGCTCATAGACGCCCAGCGTGGCGGTTTCACGCTCGAACCCTGGGACTGGGAGTTCTATGCCGAACAGGTGCGCAAAGCCAAGTACGATTTGGACGAGTCCGAGATCAAGCCCTACTTCGAGTTGAACAGCGTGCTTGAAAACGGCGTTTTCTACGCCGCTCACGAGCTCTATGGCCTCACGTTCAAAGAGCGCAAGGACATTCCGGTCTACCAGCAGGACGTGCGCGTATTTCAAGTGTTCGACGCCGACGGCACGCCGCTGGCGCTGTGGTACTGCGACTACTTCAAGCGCGACAACAAGAATGGCGGGGCGTGGATGGACACGCTGGTGGCCCAGTCGAAGCTGCTGGGCCAGCTGCCCGTGGTTTTTAACGTGGCCAACTTTGAGAAGCCCGCGCCGGGGCAGCCCGCGCTGCTCAGCTTCGACGATGTAACCACGATGTTTCACGAGTTTGGCCACGGACTGCACGGCATGTTCGCCAACACCATGTATCCCAGCCTGTCGGGCACCCAGGTGCCGCGCGATTTCGTCGAATTTCCCTCGCAGTTCAACGAGCACTGGGCCAGCTATCCGGCGGTGTTTGCGCACTACGCGAAGCACTACAAGACCGGGGAGCCCATGCCCGCGGAGCTGGCGGCGAAGATTGAAAAATCCAAAACCTTCAACCAGGGCTACGATCTGACGGAGATTCTTGCCGCGGCCGCGCTCGACATGCAATGGCACATCTTACCGTCGAGCGCACCGCTCCAGAATCCCGACACATTCGAGGCCCAGGCGCTTCAGAAGACGCACCTGGCGCTGAGCGCTGTGCCGCCGCGCTATCGGTCGAGCTACTTTCTGCACATCTGGGCGAACGGCTACGACGCCGGCTACTACGCCTACCTGTGGAGCGAGATGCTGGACGACGACGCCTTTCAGTGGTTCGAGGATCACGGCGGAATGACGCGCGCCAATGGCGACCGCTTCCGGCAGATGGTGCTTTCGCGCGGCAATACCGAGGACCTGGAGAAGATGTACAAAGCGTGGCTGGGCCGGGAACCAAGCATTGAGCCGCTGCTGAAGGCCCGCGGATTAAAGGAGACGGAGGGAGCGAAGTAGGTGACCGACTCGGGCGACGCGCGCAAGATCGAGAAGCTACGGGAGGAACTTCGCCGCCACGAGCATCTCTACTACGTTCTCGACGCGCCCGAGATCACGGACGCCGAGTACGACGCGCTGATGAACGAGCTGAAGAAGCTGGAGTCGGCTCACCCAGAGCTGCAGACGCCTGACTCGCCAACCCGGCGCGTAGGCAGCAAGCCAGCCGAGGGCTTCAAGAAGGTACGGCATTCACGCCCTATGCTCAGTCTTAATAACGCCTACTCCGTCGAGGAACTGCGCACCTGGGATCGGCGCGTGCGCTATTTGATGGGGCCCCGGGCCTTGGCCGTCGACTTCGATTTTGACTTGGCTACAGACGACGCCGACGACAAGTTATTCGATGCCGCTCTTGCAGAGGAAATAGAAAGACGTGCGGAGAAAATCCAAGTCGGGTATATTGCAGAACTCAAACTCGACGGCCTGAGCATAGCGCTGCATTATGAGGCTGCACGGGACGGGACCGCTCGACTGACCACCGGCATCACGCGCGGCGACGGGCAAACCGGCGAAGATGTCACCTCGAACATCCGAACGATTCGCAGCGTACCGTTGAGCATTTCAGCCGAGCGATTGAAAAAGGCCGGAGTGCCGCAAGGATTTGAGGTGCGCGGCGAAGTGGTGATGCCGGAGAAGGCATTCGAACTCCTCAATGAAGAGCGCGAGCGAGACGGGCTGCCGCCGGCGGTGAATCCGCGCAACGCCGCCGCCGGCACGCTGCGCACGCTCGAGCCCTCGATCGTCGCCAACCGGCGGCTGGTTTTCTTCGCATACTTTTTGCTCTTCGAGGGCGAGTACTGGCCGCAGGGGCAAACTGCAACGCTCGATGCACTCGCCGCCCTCGGCTTCCGCGTAAACCCGCATCGCGGGCGCGTCGGCACAGTCGAGGAGATGATGAAATTCATCGACGATGCCGAGAGCAAGCGCGCCTCGCTCGGTTACGAGATCGACGGCGTGGTGTTGAAGGTTGATGCGCACGCCGCGCAGCAGCGCCTCGGCTACACAGGCCGCGCGCCGCGCTGGGCCATCGCCTACAAGTTCACGGCGAAATCGGGCGTGACGCAGATCAAAAGCATTACAGTGCAGGTGGGCCGCACCGGCAAGCTGACGCCGGTAGCGGAACTGGCGCCGGTTTTTATCGGGGGCACCACCGTGAGCCGCGCCACGCTGCACAATGCGGATTTTATTCTTGGACTTGGACTAAAGATCGGGGATTCCGTAAAGGTGGAGCGCGGCGGCGACGTGATTCCCAAAGTGGTCGAGGTCATCGAAGACGCCAGCCACCCGCGCGGGAAGCGCAACTTTAAATTTCCTTCGGAGTGCCCGGAGTGCGGGAGCCATGTGGTTCGCGCCGAGGGCGAAGTGGACTATCGATGCGTGAACGCCGACTGTCCCGCCAAGCTGCGCGAAAGCCTTTTGCACTTCGGGCGCCGCGAGGTGATGAACATCGAGGGGTTGGGCGACGCGGTAGTGGAACAATTGACGGAGAAGCAGCTCGTCAAGAGCGTTGCCGACCTTTACCGGCTCGATGAGCGCAAACTGCTCTCGCTTGAGAAGCAAGTAACGCGCAAGAACAAGGCCACCGGCCTGGACGAAACCAAGACCGAGGCACTGCTCGGCCCCAAGGCCACAGATGCGCTGCTCAGGCAGATCGTCGACTCGAAGCGCGCGGGCCTGGCGCGTGTGCTGATGGGACTCGGCATCCGCTTTGTGGGCGAACGCACCGCCGAGTTGCTGGCGCAGGAATTTGGCTCCATCGAGGCGCTAATGGCCGCCACGGCCGAAGAACTGGAGCGCGTGGAGGAGGTGGGTCCGCGCATCTCGCAGGCCATCATTGAGTTCTTTTTGGCAAACGCGAATCGCGAGCTCGTTGCAAGCCTGAAAGATGCCGGCGTCGATATGACAGCGGAGAAGAAACAGCGCTCTGCGCAGCTTGCGGGACTGACTTTTGTGTTGACTGGCGCGCTGCCCACGCTCACGCGCGACGAGGCCAGGCAGAAGATTGAGGCGGCGGGCGGCAAGACCGCGGGTTCGGTGAGCAAAAAGACCAGTTACGTGGTGGCCGGCGAAGAGGCCGGCTCCAAACTAGACAAGGCGCGCGAGCTGAAGATTCCGGTGATTGACGAAGCTCGGCTGATTACTATGCTGCAGGGCGAGTCGCCCAAAACTTAGAGAGATGATAGTCATTAATTCCCCAAATGGACGGCCTATGGACGCAAGGAGGTGCCTGGGCATGGATTTCGTTGTTATTGATGTCGAGACAGCGAACGCTGATTTGTCAAGCATTTGCCAGGTGGGCATTGCATCATTCAGCAGCGGAAGCATCGCGGATTCATGGGAATCACTGGTCAACCCGCAGGACTATTTCAGCCCTATAAACATCTCGATTCACGGTATAGACGAATACCGCGTGAAAGATGCGCCTACATGGGCTGAAGTCTTCCCCGAGGTCGTCTCCCGGTTGGAAGAAATGATCGTAGTTTCCCACACGCCTTTCGATAGGATGGCCCTGGAGCGGGCTTGCTTCCGTTCAAATCTTGCCGAATGCGAGTGCAAGTGGCTCGATTCCGCAAGAGTGGTCAGAAGAGCGTGGCCTCAGTTCTCCCAATCGGGGTACGGGCTTTCTAATGTAGCTGCATGCTTTGGCATCGATTACAGGGCCCACGACGCACTTGAGGATGCCCGCTGCGCGGGATTGCTCCTGCTCCGTGCTGTTGCCGAAACGGGCCTCAGTTCCGAGCAGTGGCTTACGCGCGTGACGCAGCCGATCCATCAGCCTAGCGAGGGACATCAACAGGGGAATAAGAGGGACGGCAATCCGGACGGCGAACTCTTTGGCGAGGTCCTCGTATTCACGGGCGCGCTCACAATTTCTCGCGGTGAGGCTGCCGACCTCGCGGCGGCAGCAGGATGCCGTGTGGACGACGGCGTCACGAAGCACACAACGATTCTCGTGGTCGGTGACCAGGATATACGTCGACTGGCAGGACACGAAAGAAGCTCAAAACAGAGGAGGGCCGAACAACTTATCGCAATCGGACAGCACATCCGCATCCTTGGGGAAAGCGATTTCAGTCGGATTGTGTCGGCCGGGAGCGATCCGGCGTGATCGCCGGAAATTTTGCGACGAAGCGAGGCCATGCAGAAGATCGAATCTGCCGGCGGCATGCGCCGCATGCGGTTGGCCTCGTGAAGAACGGGGGAATCAGGGCGGCAAAAATCAGAATCAGATCAATCCACATAAGAAGCGTCTCTTTCTTAGCTTCGATCAGGCGCTGGAGCTCCGCCGCTCGGCAATATCGGGGCGGTTCTCAATGGAGCGCAATTCGCGCTCGCGTTCCCGCTCCCAGGCCTCGGCGCGCCGGTTACGCGACGCAGAACGCTGCCTTTCTGCCTGGAGAGGCGAGAAGTCTTCATGACGAGGCCGCGGCGGCATGGTCACAAGTTCGGGCTGGGGACGGAAGGTAGGTGTGGGCGGAATGGGCGCAGGCGGCGCGAGCAATCGCGCCGACGATTCAGGCTCTCCACTCCATGGCCCCCGGCTCTCCAAGCCACCTTCCCCTGGGCGCTCCGCGAATGCCGCATCCGAGGTGAGGCTGGCATCGGTAACTGCCGGCATTTTGTGGGCAGCTTCATTCGTATTCGCCGTGCGTTGTTGCCGCACGGCAATCGATTTGGCCATAAACTCGTCCACCAGCTTGTGAAGACAGATTTGCCCGCAGAGATGCTTCGAGTCAGGGCGCTGCCGGTGGCGCGAGTTCCAGCCGCTGATGCGCAGTTCTCCTGCCTGCTCATAGGCGACAAACCAGTGGTTGGTTTGCCGCTTTTCCGTTGCGCAGATGTCGCACGATATTGCCTGCCGGATCACCTCAAATTCCTCGCTCCGTGGCAAATTTTCCTTATAGCAAAACCAGAGATGCTGTAACCCGAAGCCGCTGCACTTAAGTCGCCGCGACCCCAAGGAGCGGCGACCTTCAAAAAAAAGCTGAATAGGGCAGACCTTCTCTGGTTTTGCCGTAGATGCCTGGATGTTCTTGCATCTATTTCATCGTGCAGCGAAAGAAATGAATGAGGATTCGAAAAAAGGAAGGCAGATGTGAACCAATTCTGAACAAAAGAGTGGGAGATCGTCCTGAAATGGAACATACGGCGCGAGCAGCGGAACCAGAGTAGATGTATCCCGGCAGCACGTCAGCCAAGTGGCTTTTTCCTCAAGAAAAAGCCACCTCCACGACTTGACGCAAAGGTACGCTTACTCTGGTTCCGCTCAACCCGGCAAAGATCGTAACGGAAACAGAAAGAGCGCGGCCACGGCCGCGCTCTTTCGAAGAAAAATCAGGCTTGGCGAGGCGACGCTGAGCCTGCGCCGCAACGGCTACTGGCCGGTTGCGAAATAGCCCTTCTTGGCGCGTACCTGGTAGCGCCGGTCGTAGCAATAGAGGTAAATCGTCCGGTAGGAGCCATCGGTTTTGAAATCGGCGGGCGTATAGACGAGTGCATACTGGCTGCGCAGCTCCTGTTCGATGTCTTTGAAGCTCGTCGCCATATCTTGCACTGAAGGAGGCCAGAAGACCTCGCCGCCGGTTTCTCCGGCCAGTTGGGCCAGGACCTTGTCGCCAGCGCCGCGGCTGGGCGTCCAGTTGGTGCTGATGGCGTAGATGATGGTTTCGGCGCGCTCGCATTCCTTGATGGCTTCGGGAAGGAAGACGCGGCTTTGGTTGTCGTCGCCGTCGGAGATGAGGATGATGGCTTTGCGCACGGGTTCCGGCCCGCGTTCGGTGAGCAGCTTGTCGCGGCAGGCTGTATAAACGGCGTCGAAGAGCGCGGTGCCACCCCCGGGGTTCAGCTTGTTGATGCCCGTCTCCAATTTGTCCGGATCGTTAGTCCAGTCTGCAGTTACTGTGGGCGTTACATCGAATCCCATGACGAAGGCGCGGTCGCTGCGCGCCTTGAGCACCTGCAGCAAAAACTCCGTGGCCGACTGCTGCTCAAACTGGAAGCGGGATCTGATAGAGGAGCTGGCGTCGATGACAACGCCCACGCGCAGCGGCAGATTGATCTGCTGGTGAAACGAGTTCACCCTGGCCGGCGCTCTTTGATTGTCCAGAAGGGCGAAATCATTCTGATTCAGATTCGCAATGTAGTGCCCGTGCCTGTCAGTAACAGTGAAGATGAGGCTGACTTCGTTGACGCCAAGCCGGATGGTCGGCGTGTTCGTATCGACCGGTGCGGCGCCCGATTGCTGCGGCTGCGCAGCCGCGGGTGGTGCGGGCTGCGCAGGGGCGTTTTGCGTAGATTGTTGAGCAAGGGCCGCGGCCAAAGGAAATGCAGCCGCCAGCGCCAGGCATACGAGCTGCCGGCTGCCGCGATGCGGACCTGCCTGAAACGAGAAAAGCGCTTTGGTCATGTCCTTCTTATTTTAACAATTGGTACGGCGGCGTGCGGCCTTGGGGTTTTGCGCCGATGGCGCGCACCGTCACGGAGGTAATGGGACTGCCGGAGCCGCATCGAGCCGGCTAAGGAATGCCGTCAACTCTTCTGGCAGCGGCGCCTCAAGCTGGAGCGGTTTTCCCGTTAAAGGATGGGCGAATTCGAGCTTGGCCGCGTGAAGAAAGTTGCGTCCCAGGCGAAGTGTTTCCGGGGCAGCTTTACACCCCAGCGGCCCCGGCTCTCCGAGCCACCCGTCGCTCCCCCGCTGCGCGACCCCGGTTTTCAACTTCGCGGCGCGGGAGGGCGCGGCATCCCGGGCCTGTTGATCAATGAGTTGCGAAGCGAGTTGCGCCGCGCCGCCATAGAGCGTATCGCCTACCACCGGGTGCCCGATCGACGCCATATGCACTCGGATCTGGTGGGTGCGGCCGGTCTCGATGCGCACGCGGAGCAAGGTGAACTTGCCGAAGCGCGTCGCCAGCCGGCGCACGACTTCGTAGTGCGAGACCGCCGTGCGAGCATGGTCGCCGGGCCGCGTGGTCATGCGGGTGCGGCGGACCCGGTCGCGGCTGACCGAGGCGCTGACGGTGCCTTTTTCGCGCGCCACGGCGCCCTCGACCAGCGCGATATAGGTTTTTTGAATGCGGCGGCCCGCAAACATAGCGCCCAGTGCCGCGTGGGCGCGGTCGTTCTTGGCTACGACGATCAGCCCGCTGGTGCTTTTGTCGAGCCGGT
>Ga0326728_10009750_pt1 | contig 22897 bp, 18 predicted proteins | sample MB3enrmetagenome_FD_207602 | JGI IMG/M metagenome (GOLD analysis project Ga0326728, IMG submission 207602) | Lab enriched peat soil microbial communities from McLean, Ithaca, NY, United States - MB31MN | ecosystem: Environmental > Terrestrial > Soil > Wetlands > Peat | place: USA: New York... | reverse complement strand
ACTCAAGGCCTTATTTATCAGTACCCCAACGACACCGTCCCGAAACTATTATCTCGCTCCGACAACTTCCTGCCGTTTTCTTGTCCCACCCTTCTCCGAACGTACTCTGGTGAGAAATCCGGGCTAGGCGTTGACTTGCTGGCCACTGACCAGTGCCGTTGGGCCACTGCCGTTAGGCTACTGACCACTGGCCACTGACCACTTCTAAAGAATAATTCTCTCATCCCCTTGGCGGCGGGTGACGCGCTCGCGGTCCAGGTATTCCAGCAGCGGGATGGCGTACTTGCGGGTGATGCCGGCAAGGTCCTTGAATTTGCCGACATCGATTTTGGGCGAGGACTTTTTGTATTCGGCGACGAGCTGGCGTAGTTGTTCCAGGGCGCTGCGGTGAAACACCAGGTCGTCGGTAACCTTGATCAGGGTGCGGTCGCGCAACAGCAGGGTGACGATCTGCTGGGCGCGGGACCGGTCCACCGTCAGCCCGGCCAACACCTCTTTCAGCGCCGGCACTTTCAAGCCGGCGCCGGCGAAAGCCGCTTCGATCCGGCGCTTGGAGTCGGCCTCGTCATCTTTCATGACGACGCCCCGGCCCGCCTCGCTGACCTGTTCGGCGGAGACTTGGAGCCGCTTGTCGCGCACCAGGGCTTCCAGCGCGCCCGTGAAGACCTCGGCGGGTAGATCGAGCTTTTCCCGCAACTCCTCCTTGCCAATGCCGGCAACCAGCGGGTTAGCTTTGTGGAAGGCGGCCACGGTAAGCCACATCCGGATCTGGCTGGATAGAAAGTTCGTGTTTTCGACCAGAATGTCTCCCAGCCGCACGGCTCCGGGCTGGACGCCGGCGAAAAAATCCGGCGCCGCTGCGGTTTTGGCCGCCTTTCCCGGTACGGGCGGCGTTTTCGGCACGCTGCGTTGCCAGTTGGCCGGCAGCTTAACTTGTTCCAGCGGAGCCCGGATCGAAGGTAATAACTCGGCCAAATCTTGCCGGGTCCAGCCGGTTTCGGCCAGGGCTTCGGCTAAAGACAGGCCGCGCTCGCCCCGCCGGGCGATGCGGGTCATCCACTGCTCTGCCCTTGAGCCTTCGGCCAGTCTTGTCAACTGGGCCAAACGCATTTCCAGTTCGTCGTGGCGGGATATGCGCAGCGGCAGGGGCGCCGCGTCCACCACGACGCCTCCGCCCACCGTTACCACCGGAGAGAACTGCCGCAGGATGAAACGGTCGCCCGGCAGCAACAGCAGAGGTTCGCGGAAGCGCAGTTGAGCCCACGCGGTTCCGCCCGGGGCGAGCTGGAGAGGAGACTCCGCGGCTTCGGATTGCGCTGCGGGACGCCGGGACGATAACAGCACAACTTCGGCGATAACTTCCGCGGTATAGCAGTGGAAATGTACGCGGGAGCGGTCGCGCAGCGGGCGGGCGCCGGGCAGAAGCCGGATTTGCGCATCGGCGCGCGTCGTGACGGAAAATACTCCCGGGGGAGCCAGAGTCATGCCGCGGGCCAGTTCTTCCGTGGTGGCGGCGGCAAGATTCAAGGCGGTACGTTGGCCGGCGCGAGCTTCCTCGGCCGCCGCGCCGTGCACCTGAATGCCACGCACGCGCAACCGTTTGCCGGTAGGAAAGACCTCAATTTCCTCCTCTTTGCGCACGCCGCCGGAGATGAGGGTGCCGGTAACGACCGTACCAAATCCTTTCATGCTGAACACGCGATCGATGGGCAGGCGAAACACCGCGTGCGCGTTCCGGTCGGGCACGGCCCGTGCCATGGCCGCCAGCTCCCGCCGCAGTCCGTCGAGGCCCTGGCCGGTAAGCGAGCTCGCGGCGAGGATGGGAGCGCCCTCCAGGAACGAACCCCGCAGAAAGTCTTCCACTTCCAGGCGCACTACTTCGAGCGTGTCGCTGTCCACCAGATCGGTTTTGGTGAGCACGGTGAGACCGCGCGGGATGTTCAGCATGCGGCAAATATCGAAGTGTTCGCGGGTCTGTGGCTTGATGGATTCGTCGGCAGCGATCACCAGCAGCACCAGGTCGATGCCCCCCACGCCCGCCAGCATGTTGCGCACAAAACGCTCATGGCCGGGCACGTCCACGAATCCGAGGCGAATACCGCCGCCCGGGGAGTTTCCGGCAGGCCCAGGGGCGCCCGATTCAGGTAATTCCAGGTGGGCAAAACCCAAATCGATGGTGATGCCGCGGCGTTTCTCTTCCGCCAGACGGTCGGCATCGATCCCCGTCAACGCCTTCACCAGCGCGGTTTTGCCGTGGTCGATGTGACCCGCGGTGCCTACGATAACGGACTTCATTTAAAGGCCGTTCCCCGATCCCCGATCCCCGTTTCCCGTTTCCGGTTTCCCGTTTTCTGTGAACGGAGAACGGGGAACGGGAAACGGTTTCTTCATGCCCGCTTTTCGATGGTCTTCGTGAACTCTTCGAGCGTTATTTGCGGAGAAAGCACCTTGACTTTGTCGAAGATCTTGTTGCGATCGGCCTCGGAGGCCTTGGCATAGCGGCTGCGCAGTTTACGAATCTTCGCGTGACGCGATTGGCGGCGCCGAATTTCGGGCCGGCGGCTGGGAGCAGACATGAAACCACCTCTCCTGTGAGTAGTAGGAACTGAAAAAGATTATAGCCGTTTACAGCCATCAACGATCGGGCCATCCGGTGATCGGGTGATCGGGCGATCTGAACACCGCCATTTGGTAATTTTGTAATTTGGTAATTTGGTAATTGAGAACAGGGTTGCCCGCCCTCTTTTTGAGAGCGCCGTCTTCAGATCACCCGATCCCGCAATGCGGGATGACCCGATTTGTTTTATAAACGCCAGCTTACAAGCATCGCAAAATTGCGTAGAATGGCTGTTTCTGCCGGCGTCGATTTTATTACATGAGTTTGCGAGGATTCCTTATGCACCAGCCTGTCCGCATGTCGTTCCTGCTGTTAGCGGCAATTCTTCTGCTCACCGCGGTATTTTCCGGCGTTGCCGAAGCCCAAGCGAACCCGGGCAAATTGACGATTGCCATGGTGAATCCGCTCAGCGGCGATGCGGCAACCTACGGGGTGAGCCACAAGAACGGCCTGGAGATGGCATTCGCCGAAATCAATCAAGCCGGCGGGGTGCGAGGGCAAAAGATTGAACTGGTCACCTACGATGACGCCGGTGATCCCAAACAGGCGGCTGCCGGCGCCCAGAAATTTGCCGACCAAAGGAATATCCTGGCCATCACCGGGTCGTGTCTGAGTTCCAACACTCTGGCCATGATTCCCATTACCGACCGCGCCCGTCTGCCGCACACCGTGGTCTCCTCCAGCACCCCCAAACTAAGCGGCCGGAGCAAGTATTTCTTCCGCATGGCCGTGCAGGACGCTCAAGTCGGCATTCTGATGGCCGACCTGCTGCACCAGAGGCTGAAAGCGCAAAAGGTGGCTGTCCTTTACCCGAACAATGACTACGGTAAAGGACTCGCGGCTGCCATTGAAGGCCGCCTGAAACAGTATGGCGTTGCCGTACCCTTCAACGAAGCCTATCTGGTGACCGACAAAGATTACTCCGCCCTGTTGACCCGCATTAACGCGGGCAATGTTGATGCCCTGGCTTTAGCCGGAACCTACACCGACGGCGCTTTGATCACCAAGCAAGCCCGCGCCATCGGATTTACCAAGCCCATTGTCGGCGGCACCGGACTCTACAGTCCCCAGTTTGTCGAGATCGCCGGCAAAGCCGCCGAAGGAGCGTATTTTCTGGGCGCTTTCGTGCCGGCCAATCCGGATCCGGCGGTCCAGCAGTTTGTAACGAAGTACAAACAAAAATATGGACAGGATCCGGATACCTTTGCCGCCCTCGGTTACGATCAAGGCTACGTATTGAAGGCGGCGCTGGAAAAGGCCGCGGCGAAAGGGGCGATCACCCGGGAAAACGTTCGTGATGCGATGGCCGTCACTCACTACCAGGGAATCACGGGCACCGTCACCTTCAACGCCCAGGGCGACTGGGTCAGACCCTATCTCTATATTACGGTGAAGGACGGAAAGTTTATTTTGGCCAAGTGAGAGCATTCCGCACTCGGCATTCACAGGCTGCGGAAAAAGTCTCGTTTAGACATGATTTTGGGCTCGCAGAGGCTAGAGCGAAAACAGAGTTGATATGTTCCAGCGAAGGGTGGAAGCGCCGGGCTTCAGCCCGGCGAATATGGTAACGGAAGACAGGGCCTTCAGGCCCGGTGTTCGATCCCGGGGCTGAAGCCCAAAACATAATGCGTCTTTTCACCGGGCTGAAGCCCGGTGCTTCCACCAGGATACAGCAACTTTATTTTTGCTCTAAGGGGTGTAACCCTTGCTCTGTCGGTCGCCAGAAATAGCCACGGCAGATAGGGCCGAAATGCATAGGTTCCTCGCCCCGCGCCCTGCGGTTGAGTGGCCACTGACCACATCATGCTGGGCGCGGCGCTCGGAATGACAGACATTGGGGGTACGGATTTTTTGCTTCTGAAGGTTGCAAGGGGGGGGGAGCGCCGGATTGACGCCCGCAGTTTTTGTGTCCCGGCACGGCACGATAGTCGTGCCCCAACCGGAATCGACTACTGGTAAAGGCGCCGGCTTGGGCTAACGGCTGCGTGCTGGCTGCCTAAGAGCTACTATGCTGCTGGTTCAAGAAATCCTCAACGGCCTCGCCCTGGGAGGCATTTACTCGCTGATCGCCATTGGCTGGACGGTGGTCTTCGGCATTGTCGGCCTCATCAACTGGACGCACGGCGAAGTCTTCATGATTGGCGCCTTCGTCGGCTATTTTCTGGTGTCCATCTTCAAACTCCACCTCCTGGTGGCGCTGGTTGGGGCCATGGCAGCCAGCGCTCTGACCGCTTGTTGTATCAACCGCGCAGCCTATCGTCCGCTGCGCACCAGCCCTCGCCTGGCCTCTTTCATCACGGCTCTCGGCGCCTCCATCTTCCTGCGCTACCTGGCGGCCTTGGTGTGGGAACCCCGTTCCCGGGGCTATCCGCCAACCATGAATCTTGACGTCCTGGTTCTTCGCCTGGGCCATAGCACGCTGACCATCAATACCGTGCAACTGTTTATTCTGACGGTCACCTTGGTCATCATGATTTTTTTGCAGTGGTTTCTTACGCGGTCGATGATGGGAAAAGCCATGCTCGCGGCTTCCCAGGATTTTGAGATGATCGGTCTGATGGGGGTCAACGTGGAGCGGTTGATCACTCTGACTTTTGCCGTCAGCGGGCTGCTGGGCGGCGCTGCCGGGGTTCTGGTCGGGATCCTTTACGCCATCGATCCTATGATGGGATCGATGGCCGGACTCAAGGGTTGGGCCGTAGCGGTGATTGGCGGGGTGGGCAGCATTAGCGGCGCCATGATCGCCGGCCTGGCCTTAGGGATTGCGGAAAACCTCGCCTCCGCCTACATTTCCTCCGGTTATCGAGACGTGATCGCCTTCCTGGTGATGATTCTTGTCCTGGTGATCAAACCGACCGGCCTGCGAGGCTTCAAATTCGAAGAGAAGGTATAAGGAAGGAGATGACGTCCGTCCTCACGGGTTACAAAAGCGCCGCGCTGTTTGCCGCAGTGGTTCTGTTCCTCACCTTCTTCGACTCGCTGCGGTTGACCGCCGATCCGGTGGTTCCTCCTTTTCTTAAGCACATTCTGCTGGTTTGCCTCATCTATTCCACCGCCGCCCTGAGCCTGAATTTTGTCTCCGGTTATATCGGCCAGGTGTCTCTCGGGCATGCCGCCTTCTTTGGGCTCGGCGCCTATGTTTCCGCCATCCTGACCCTGGTCTGGGGGATCTCTTACTGGCCGGCTTTCCTTTGTGCCGGCCTGGTGGCCGCCCTGGTGGGGATTCCGCTCGGCGCGCCCGCGCTGCGGGTGCGCGGCCCATTCCTGGTGGTCGTCACCTATGGCTGCGGAGAAGTTTTCAAATACATTGCCCTCAACCTGGACATCACCGGCGGCCCGGCCGGCCTGCCCGGCTTGGTGAGTCCCGCTTTGGGGAAGGCAAACTTCACCGACCTCGGGCCAACCGGCAAGGAGGCCTTCATTGTCGCGGCCCTGGCGCTGGCTTTGCTATTGGCTTTCTTTACCCACCGGATCGGACAGTCGCGGGTCGGCCATGCCTTTGCCGCCATTCGCGAGGACGAAATTGCCGCCGCCGCCATGGGGGTAAATGTCGCCTACTACAAGCTGCTGGCCTTCGTGATCGCCGCCTTTTTTGCCGGCCTGGCGGGCAGCCTGTTTGCCCACTACCTCTCGTTTGTCAGTCCCGATATGCTCAGTTCCAGCGAATCCATCGCCATGCTCACCATGGTGGTGGTGGGCGGCCCGCGCAGCATTCCGGGAGCTTTTCTGGGCGCGTTTTTGTTGACCATCATTCCCGAGCTGCTGCGCGCCTTCAAAGATGTTGTCGGTCTCCCTTTTGATCCCTGGCTGGTCTTGTTCGGGCTGGTGCTCATCATCATGATGCGGCTCCGGCCGCGGGGAATTTTGGGCGCCGACACGGTGTTTCACCGATGAAAGGTTTGTGCCGCGTGTTGTTGCGCACCGAACAGCTAACCAAATCGTTTGGCGGCTTGATGGCGGTGAATGCCATCGACTTTTCCCTCGCCCCGGGAGAAGTGGTGAGCATTATTGGACCCAACGGGTCGGGCAAAACCACCTTCTTTAATGTGCTGAGCGGCATTTTGCCCGCCACCGGAGGAAAGATTTTCTTCCAGGATCGGGATGTAACTCTTCACCCGGCCCATCGGAGGACTGCCCTGGGCATGGCCCGCACCTTCCAGAACATCCGGCTATTCCCCAATCTCACCGCGCGCGATAACCTCATTGTTGGCCGCTTTAGCCGCACCCGGTCGGGACTGTGGGACGGGGTGCTCCGTTCGCCGCGGCTGCACCGGGAAGAGCGGGAGAACGAAAGCCGCGCCGGGGAATTGCTCCACTTTGTCGGCCTGCACCCGCAGAAGGATATTGCCGCCAAGAACCTTCCCTATGGGGCGCAACGCCGCTTGGAACTTGCCCGCGCCCTGGCTTGTGAGCCTGTCCTGCTATTGCTGGATGAACCCGCGGCCGGCATGAATCCCAAGGAAGTGGATGAACTGCTCGCGCTTATCGCCAGATTGAAGGGCCAAGGGCTCGCCATCCTGCTGATCGAACACCAGATGCGGCTGGTGATGGGCATTGCCGAACGGATCGTGGTCTTCGACCATGGCGTCAAAATCGCCGAGGGAAAACCGGAAGCCGTTCGCCAAGACGCTAAGGTGATTGAAGCTTACCTGGGAGCCGAGGAACACAGTTTTGTTAGACGTAAAGCAAATCAACGTTAGCTATGGCAACATTCGGGCGGTGCGCGATGTCAGCCTGAACGTCGCCGGCGGCGAGATCGTGGCCATTATCGGCGCCAACGGCGCCGGCAAATCGACCATCCTGAAAACCCTGATCGGCCTGCTGCGTTCCACCACCGGCGATATTCTTTTCGAAGGTAACAGTATCGCGAACCTTCCTCCGGCCCAGATCGTTTCCCGTGGCGTCGCCCTGGTGCCGGAAGGCCGCCGCATCTTCCCCCGGCTAAGCGCCGGCGACAATCTCGCCCTCGGCGCCTATGGCCATACGGGGCGCGCCAGAGCCGAGGGCCTGTCCCGGGTCTTCGCCATGTTTCCGCGTTTGGCGGAACGCAAATCGCAACTGGCGGGCACCCTTTCCGGAGGCGAGCAGCAGATGCTCGCGATCGGCCGCGCCCTGATGAGCCGCCCGCGTCTCCTGCTTCTCGATGAGCCCTCGATGGGACTGGCGCCCCTGCTGGTGAAGCAAATCTTTCAAACCATTCTGGATATCAACGGCGAAGGCACCACCCTGCTGCTGGTCGAGCAGAACGCCCACCTGGCCCTCGCCATCGCCGATCGCGCCTATGTGCTGGAAGCCGGAGCGGTCGTGCTGGCGGACAAGGCTGAAGTCTTGGCCCGCAACGAGCAAGTGCGCTACGCCTATCTGGGAGAATAGGACTGCGGCTGGCCACCTCAGTTGTCATCCTGAACGGAGCACCCGCCTCCTTCTTCCGGCCCGCTTCTGTTGCGCGCCGGGGCGGGTGCGCAGAGAAGAGCCTGCCCCGAGCGAAGCCGAGGGGATGTATGCATTTGCTATTCGAGCGCGCCCTGGTTACTCAACCCGCTTTGTTCTACTGACCACTGACCACTGGCCACTGACCAGTGATTCGGGCAATTTGCTGAAAAGAAAGCGTCCCAAGACGAGAAAATCGCGGGCCACAAACGTATAGGTTCTCAATAGCCAAAGTTCTTATGCTCTTCCGGCGGCCTTCACCACCCTGCGCCCCATTTTGCGCCGGCGCCAGGCAGTCTGGTAAGAAGTGTCTCATCGAACCGGTACAAAGGACCGGGCACCCTCGGTAACGGTCGAGCGGGAAGAGAAAGAAAATGTAATGGCTACGCTGGCGAAAGTTGGGCCACCCGCCGGCACCCGCCAGAGGACGGAAGAATCTTGTTGGAGATTCGTCCTCGGCTGACTACCGCACCGCACACCCTCCGATGGTTTTTTGGGGCGCCGAGCTTGCGCAAATGTGGGCAGTCGTCTGCTGCTCAAAGAGACCCCAAGCGCGATCCAGGGCCGCACCTGCGCCAACCTCATTCAGGGGGAGTTCGAGATCGGGCTGCGCAGGAATGAGTACCTTCTCCGACGCTCTTCGGGAGGCTCCGCCACCCGTAATGTGGAGTAAGACCGTTGTTTCCGGGCTGATTTGCCCGGAGCCGGCTACGCTTTGCAAAGCCGCCAGCGCCACTCCGGCGGCGGGATCGATATCTATCCCCTCGCAAGTCTCAAACAGCTTCATCGCGGCCAGAGCTTCCTCGTTACGGACGGCGAACATTTCGCCCCGGCTCTCGCTGAGCACATCGAACATGCCGCCGGCGATGGAATAAGGAGGCCGTTGATTCGAGAGGACGGTGGCCAAGATCTGCTCCGTGGCGGCCCTGCCCGTCCCAGGATCGAGTTCAACAAAAGTCGTCCGAGTTGGTCCTCCCCAAACATTAGGGACGGAACCCGCCTTCCGAAATTGGAAGAAGTCCGTTTCGCCGGCTAAGTATCATCCTTCCTGTGCTACCTCAGTAATTCGGATAACCTGCCAAGTCGCAGACACCGCAGGTATTGCCCCGTTTCAGCCTGATATAGCCTTGTTCGCCAAAACGGGTACCCCAGCTATTTTGGACAATCCAGTAGTCCGGGGTGTAGCCGACCACCAGCACGAAATGGTTCAACCTGGTGCCGCAGGCGGAGAAGATGCCGCTGTGGTAGGCAGGAGACCAGTTCGTGGCATCAACTGCGGCCATCACTGGTTGGCGTGCCACGGCAGCCTGCAGGGCCTTACAGTCGCCTCGCGGAATCTCGGTGTAGCTTTTTATCTTGATCGGTCCCCCATTTACCCGGCACGGCCCATTCTTCGCCAGGTATGGATAAACGTCACTGGTGGTCATGCCATTCGCCACAATGTACTTGAAAGCATCTTCCAACCCAGCGCCATTACAGCCGTGGGCGCCGTAAGCAGAGGTACAATCGAGGAGCTGCTGCTCGGAGGCGGACACCAGACCTTTACCGAAAATCGCGTGCAGACTGTCCACCGCGCCGCTGGCCGCAAACGCGTAATCACCGCCGCAAAGTCCTTGGTCCTTGACTGGAGGAACAGCACCACGCGAGACCCAGTTAACTTCAGCGGGAAGATTGGCCAAGTCACTGGCCGCGTCACCGGTCCGCGGAACCAGGGCGGAGGCGGAGTTCTGTTGCGGCGCGGCACATGCCTGTTTACAGGCATCATCACTGCAAGGTGGGGGAAGGGTCTTTCCGCAGTAACAGCCACACGCGACCACCGCTCCCGTTTGTGCTGACACCGCAGAACCCAGCATCACAATAGCCAACCCAACCAGAACAGTGATTGCCGACAATTTCCGCATGATCACCTCCATAATTATGATCAAGCCAACCCGAGTTTTTTAGTCAACGCTCACGGCGAGCGATTTGGAGTCTGGTGTATGGCCCCTGCCAGCGGTATCTGTTTTCCGCACGGGCTACAGCTTAAACTCCAACCACAAGCCGCCTTGTACCCGAAAGCGGATAAACTCTACACCGCCCATGTCGAGAGAACAAGCCGTAAGTCGGGGGGACAGAGTACAGTGGTCAGTGGTCGGTGGTCAGCCGGCCGTCCGGACGCGGTCAATCGGAACTCAACCCAATCAGGGTCGCCGGGTTTCGGCCAATGCTTTACCAGAGACGCCGCATGAATCGGTTCAGAAAGCTGGGCTTCATTGACTATAACGGCGGCGGCATGATTTTCTGTCTGGTCAAAAGTGCACATACTCCTCGCATAAATTCAGCGTGATGAACGAGGGTGAGATAGAGGGAAAGCACAACGTCCCGCGGACACGCAGGAATCGGATCCCTACGCTAATTATTAAGGAGGCCGGGTTTACGCGGCGGCAGCACATGCTCCGCGCAGAGAGTGGGAAAGTGGGCTAAGATTCTCTGCCATGCAAGATAAACGCCATCTCGAATTGGCCAAGCTAGAGGATGATCTATCCCTTCTGGAGCAGCATGCGAAGCATGTAGTTAGCCTTTTAGGGCGTCGACTCGCAGACCCCGGAGAGAGGGTCGCAGCCCTGGAAGAATCGAGCCGTCTGTTCCAAGAAATTCGGCAGATCAAAGACAAAGTCCATGCTCTCCAAGGTCAGCCATGAAACTGCTCAACGTTCACGCGGAATTCACTACTGAACTGGCCCGCCCAGCAACAGGGTTCTGGCCAGGCTTGCGGATTTTAAGACCGGGGTCGAGGTTTGGGGTTGAGGACACGACCCTGTGGCGCCCACAGGCAAGCTGCCGCGCCTGACACTGTTTCAAGTGTTTCTTCGGAAGGGCGACGGTGGACACTTGTGAGCATCTTCCATAATCGTTATCACTTCCAGGTGCGGACTGTAGGAAATCGTCTGTAAACAACCGGTGCAGATGGATTTGGTCATACGACCGACCTGAATCCGGTAAAAGGGATATTCGCTCAGACGTCGTAACCCCAGCACAAAAGGCCTCCGGCTTGCCGCCGGCCAGCTCCTTAGGACATTCATGATCTTATCCCTCATGCCGGCGGAATGATGATGCGGTTCCGCCGCAGATACTTCTGACGCTGCCGCCAGAAATCACAAGTCCTCTATGTGCCGTTGCCCGTGCATTGCTTCAAATGGTCCGCCCGGCGCATCGTCATCGCCGCCTCTCCGGCAGCCCTGCCGGCAGACATAACTTCTCTCGGACAACGATGCATTTCCGGAAACTCACGCAAGAAGCTTAGTGAGGAGAGTTGAGGCAGTATGGTCAAATTTGCTCACTTAGCGAAAAAAAACTGCTCGTTCCAAAATGGGAATTACGGCGTAGCGTGACGATGGTCGATCGCTAGATAGGTTTCAAAGTAGCAGTAGGCATCGGGGATTCACCATCCGGGAATCCCTGCTTGATGGCCCACTTCAAATCGGGATCGAGGCCGACTCGCGCCGGCCGCGCCCATTTAACCAGCGCGGCACTTGCACCCTTCCTGACCGCCAGCTTGCCTTTACCCTTCGCTCGGGATGGCGAACAAATGGGAGGCAAGATAAGTTGCCTCCCATTTTTCTCACTCACCATTCGCCACCGACAAGCAGGCACTGGTTGCTATGCGACCTTGGCGTGAGGCTTGGCTTCGAGGGTCTTCTCGCTGCCAATATTAACCTTGATCTGCTTGGGCTTGGCTTCCGCCTTCTTGGCGAGCTTGATCTTCAGCACGCCCTTTTCATAGTCGGCGCTCACTTGCTCCGGATTCACGGAGTTTGGCACCGTGAACGAGCGGGTAAAGTTTCCATACTGCCGCTCGACGCGACGGAAGTTCTCCTCTTTCTCCTCCTTCTCGATCTTGCGCTCACCGTGGACGGTGAGGGTGTTGTTCTCGAGGCGGACGTCAATGTCTTTTTCATCGATGCCCGGAACTTCCATCTTCAAGGTAATACAGTGCTCGTCCTCGTAGATATCTACGGGCGGTGCGAAGCTGGTGGTTGTCAACGCCTCTTCCGGGCCTTCGGGGCTATACGACCCACGTAAGAGACGGTTCATGCGGTCTTGCATGGTAGAAAGCTCACGGAAAGGATCCCAACGGGTCAATATCGTCATAACGCACTTCCTCCTTCAGAGGTACTAAGAGGAAACAACTTCAGATGGGCTGACTTAGTTCAGAGGATCTGAAAGAGTAAGAAGAGGTACTTGCTCAATAACCACACTACGCTCGTGTGCTACTGATGTCAAGCTGCCGGGTTGTACAGTAATCTTCAAGACACCGACAATGCTTACACGTAGGCAAGCAGAACAAAACGCAACTGAGGTTCCTTCTGTGTAAAATGTAGCGCTGGCCTCGCCAAGCGGGGCCGGCGCTACAAACCCATTTTCATGTTTTCTGGGTGGAACCACTGACCACTGGCCACTGATGTGGGAGGATACGATGATGAAGACTTGGTCTCTGTTTTTGATCGCTCTGTTGGCCTTCGCGCCGGCCGCCAGCGGTCGGGACTTGGCGCGTGAACAAACCGTAGGCGATCTGGAGGTAGTCGCTACCTTCAATGGGCCTATGCCCACGGGGGTCGCGGTTTCGCACACCGGCCGGGTGTTCCTGAATTTTCCCCGCTGGGGAGAGCCGGTCGATTTCACCGTAGCCGAACTGGTGAAGGGTAAGGTGGTGGCTTACCCCGATGCGGCATTCAACCGTCTCAACCCGGAGCGCCCCGAACAGTCGCTCCTCTCGGTACAGAGCGTGGTAATCGATCCGCGCGATCGTCTCTGGATTCTCGATACCGGAGCGCCCAGCTTCGGCCCCGTCCAGCCCAAGGCCGCGAAGCTGGTCGGAGTCGATCTGCGCACCAACCAGGTGTTCAAGACTATTTTTCTCCCCGCTGAGGTCGCGCTGAAAACCACCTACCTGAATGATGTCCGCTTCGACTTGACCAGAGGCCCGCAAGGAATGGCGTTTATTACCGACTCTTCGGGAGGCGGCCCCAACGCCATCATTGTCGTCGATCTGGCCTCGGGACGCAGTTGGCGCAGGCTGAACGATCATCCTTCGACCAAGGCGGACAACACGTTCGTGCCGATCATTGAAGGGGAGCAGGTGATGATCCGGATTCCCGGACAGGCGCCCAAACCCTGGACCTCCGGCGCCGATGGCATCGCCATCAGCCCCGACGGCAAGACGCTTTATTATTGTCCGCTGGTCAGCCGTCATCTTTATAGCGCCAGCGTCGATGCCCTGGCCGACCCCTCGCGCAGCGATGCCGAGGTTGCCGCCACCGTCAAGGACCTGGGAGACAAAGGCGCCTCCGACGGCCTGGAGGCCGACGACCAGGGTCGCGTCTACATCGGCGACTACGAGCACCACGCCATACGCCGGCGCAACCTCGACGGCAGCACGGAACTGCTGGTGGTCGATCCCCGGGTACTCTGGCCCGACACCCTCAGCCTGGCCGCCAACGGTTATCTTTATTTCACCGCCAACCAGCTCACCCGGGGTGCGCGTTTTCACTCCGGCAAGGACCTGCGGCAGCGTCCGTTCGTGCTCTTCCGCGTGAAGACCGACGGCAAGCCGATCATGCAGTAAATATCTCGACAGTTTGCGATTGGCGGGCCGTCTGATTCGCGCAAGCAACCGCATGCCCGATGCGCCTCTCAGGCGCCCGCAAGATCACCCGATCACCCGGTGGCTTAATCCTATCCATTACCCACAAATACGGGCATGTACGCGCAGGTGGGTGGCCCATTCAAGCCCGCTTTTGGCTTGAGTGGGGCAGTTCCCGGTCGATGCTCCAAAAATACTGGCTTGGACCAAGTGTATGGGGATGTGCAAGTTGCAATCGTACGGACAGCATAAGTGCCGGAGGCACGACCAGAGGTTAGCCCAGGATGGAGGCGGTCGGCGCGCGTCATTTGCGCGCCGACTGCCGGAATCCTGGGTAGGGTAATAAAAACAGCCCAGCCCCGGAGGGGCGGCAGAAATTGCGCGGGGACATGAGTCCCGCGCTCATCGCTTGCGCTCACATTTGTGGGTAATTGAAAGGGCCACAGCAGCGGGCCTGGATCTTGAACTCAATCTGCTCAGAGTTGAAGTACTACGGCAGTTGGCAGTTCACAGCTTACAGCTTTACCTTGTTTCTGGTTTAGCTGCAAACTGCAAACCGGAAACTGCTTGGTTGTTACTGTTATCCAGGAATTACATTTTCACGAAACAGGTAGACTATCTGCGTGATCCTGGCGTATTACTCGCCGCCAGAACCGTCGCTGGGAGCTGACTTCGTGATGTTCGGGTTTTGCCAACCGGAACGCGGTTCCTGCTGATAGGCCTTTTCCAATTCCGTTCCGCGGAAATCCGGGTGAGTGAAATTGGGGCTGTTCAGGTCTGTCTGACCCTCGCTGTCACTCGTCGGCTGTACCATGGTGATGCCATTCGGTTGCGTGCTGGTCACAGCGGACGGAGTCAACGCTGTGCTCTGGCTCGGCTCGTATGTCTGTGCTACGGCAAGAGTCCCCACCACCAACAAACCGGCGAATACTAACAGAAGGTTTCTTTTTCTCAATTCATTTTCCTCGGCCTGTTTGATTAGCTTAAGGGGCCAGGTGCTGCAATTTATTATCCAGAGCTGTTTTGGTACACGGGCCCTTTGTTGCTTTGCTTTCTTGGTTCTTAAGTTCTTTAGGTCTTTCTCTGCGGTTCTGCGGTTCTGCGTTGGGTGTTGTCTTCTGCCTTCCGTCTTCTGCCTTCTGACTTGGGTTTCGACCCGGTACGTCGCACTAAAAAACTGTTGCGTAGCGTCCCAGCTTGGGTTATTTGTTGATGCGTTACTATGAAGGCGTTATTAGCCACCTGCCTGTTTTCCGGCTTTACTTGAGCCCGCTTCCGCTAGCGTCGGTCCGGCGTCGTTTCCCGTTCCTCCATTAACAGAAAAATCTCTCCTGCCGCAGGAGCCGATTGTGTACACGTCAGTTAGCGTGAAGGCGGGCCAAGCCGCAGGAACCGTCACGCCGATTGCCAGACTCAAAGTCGGCTGGCAATTGGAAACGGGGATTTCGTCAATTCCGGGAGCGACGCTTTTCGTGCACCTTTGCCGATTCAAAACGCGCCACCGTGTGGCTGGAGGTATCCAATGAGTGATTATCGTGCGATGTGGGCTGAGCTAGGTCTGAACCTGGAGGCCCATGACGGGCTGCTGGCCGTGTTGGGCAAGGCTTACGGCGATCTCTTCCTCTCGCAACCAAACCGCCCCGATGCGATGAAGTACTTCGACTTTGTCATGAGCGAAGTTCACGGCTTACGCATTAAGGAATTGCTCGACGCCAAGGCGCAAGGCAGGAAGATAATCGGCTCCTACTGCGCCTTTGTGCCCGAAGAGCTGATTCTGGCGGTCGATGGCATCTCGGTCGGCCTTTGCACCGGCGCCGACTTCGCCACCGATCTGGTGGACCAGGTGCTGCCGCGCAACACCTGCTCGCTCATTAAGTCCGCTTTCGGCTTCAAACTGGGCAAGGTCTGCCCTTACGTCGAGGCCTGCGATCTGGTAGTGGGCGAAAACACTTGCGACGGTAAAAAGAAAGCCTACGAAATCCTGCGTCAATTTATTCCCCATCTGTACGTAATCGACTTGCCCCAGGTGAAGAGCGAGGCGGGCAAGGCGCTGATTAGGGCGGAATACAAGCGTTTCGCGGCCAAACTGGAAGAGCTGAGTGGGCGCAAACTGGAACCGGCAAAACTGCAAGCGGCGATTGCGACGGTCAATGCCAAGCGTACGGCGCTTAAGCGATTGGCGGCTATTCGGCGTGCCGACCCGGCGCCCATTTCCGGATTGGATTCCCTGCTCATCTCGCAAATCTCCTTTTATGACGACCCCGTCCGCTTTATTGGCGCCCTCAACCAGCTTTGTGACGAACTGGAGCGGCGGGTGGCGAAAGCCGAAGGAGTGTTTCCCGCCCGGCGCCCGCGGGTCGTGGTCTCCGGTTGCCCCATGGCCGTGCCCAACTGGAAGCTCCCGGCGATCGTGGAATCAAGCGGCGCCGTGATCGTCGGCGAGGAAGGCTGCGTGGGGGAGCGCAGCACGCGCTGGCTGACGGCAGAGACGGGGCAGAGCGTCGACGAGATGATCGCTCTCATCGCCGATCGTTACCTGCAAATCGATTGCGCCGTGTTCACTCCCAATCCTTCGCGACTGGACTACGTTCGCCAGATCACCCGGGGACGTAATGCGGATGGTGTCATCCATTACACCCTTCAGTTCTGCCAGCCATACCAGATGGAAGCCGGCCCCGTGGTGCAGCAACTCGAAGGCGAGTCGATTCCCACGCTTCGGATTGACACCGACTACAGCCAGGAAGATACCGGTCAAATCCGCACGCGCGTCGAAGCCTTCGTGGAGCAACTGCGCGCATGAGGAGTGCAGGGATCGATATCGGGTCGCGGACGGTGAAGCTGGCCATCCTCCAGGATGGTCAGCTCGTTACCTCCAAGAAACGTGAAAATTCCTTCGCTCCCTTGGCTGTCTGCCGGGAATTGCTGGCCGGCGAGCGCTACGACGCCCTGGTGGCAACCGGCTACGGGCGGCATCTTTTCGCGGAAAAGGCCGGAGCGGGCGTGATTTCGGAAATCAAGGCCAGCGCCATGGGCGCTTACTGGTTACTTCCGTCGTGCCGCACCGTGATCGATGTCGGGGGCCAGGATACCAAGGCCCTCTCCCTTGATGCGACAGGTCGTCTGCTGCGCTTTGAGATGAACGACAAGTGTGCCGCGGGAACGGGCCGATACATGGAAGTGATGGCGATGGCCCTGGCCTCTCCGTTGGGCGATTTCGGTACGCTTGCCGAGTCGGCGCACTGCTCCTACCCCATCAGCAGCACCTGTGCCGTATTCGCCGAGTCCGAAGTGGTGGGACTGATTGCGCGGGGTATCGGCCGCAACGAGGTCGCCAAGGGAGTAGTGGATTCGATTGCGGTCCGGACCATTTCGCTGGCGCGGCGAATTGGTGTAGCCGCCGATGTCCTGTTTATTGGAGGAGTGGCGTTGAACCGGGCAGTGGGCAATGTTCTGGCGGCGCGGCTCGCGATGAAGGTGCATGTCCCGGAAGATCCGCAGATGGTGGCGGCTATCGGATGCGCTCTGGCGGCTGGCGAGGCGGAGCGCCATAAGACGCGCGCCAGCACGGTGGCTGGCGGCGCGTAGGTCTTCAGCATTAGCCGCGCTGGCGGAATGCTGCATTGGAAATTGACGCAGGGTTTTCACCCCGTCGTTGCCATACATCGAGTGGAGGAACGAGCCATGAAATACTTATTCATTTTCAATGATTCTCCTTATGGAAGCCAGCGCGCCTACAACGGTCTGCGGCTGGCGGGCGCGCTATCGCGCAAGGCTGCAATCCGGGTTTTTCTTCTGGGAGATGGCGTCTTGTGCGGGATTGCCGGATTCGCTCCGGCGCATGCCGACTACAACCCGCAAGAGCTGTTGCGCGCCATTGCCGCCACCGGAGCGGGGCTTGCGGCTTGCGGCACCTGCATGGAGGCGCGCGGTATCCCCTCCGAGTCCCTGATCCCCGAGGTCCGGCGCAGCAGCTTGGACGAACTGGTGGCCTGGACCGAAGACTGCGAGCGGGTTATTAGCTTCTGAGCCCCCACGGCGGGAGGCCGCCAGTAATGAGCAGAGAGTCGGTGCGAATTTGGCCAGTTTGCGGCATTTTTCGATTTTTCCGTTGCCGTGATCAGGAGCAACCAACCCTCACTCCCCAATACCTGTCATTCCGAGCCGCGCGCCCGACCTGATTCAGGCAATTGCCATTCGATCGAGGCGCGGGGCGAGGAACCTGTGCATTTCGGCCCTATGTGCCGTGGTCATTTCCGGCGAGCGAGAGATCAAGGGCTACACCCCTTAGCTCTGTGATCCGAAAATCATGTCTAAACGTGACTTTTTCCGCAGCCTCCACAACCCCGAACCGCACCACCACCCGACGCCGATTCCGGTCGGATTACGGACAAACCGGAAGTTAGCGGTTCGTCCGTCCGATCACCCGATCGCAAGATGATTTCTGTTATCCGGTTCCCAGTCTGGAGTCGCAGCTTTGCCGAATGCCAAATCACCGACGGGAGCAATCTTCCAGTTTGAGATCACCCGATCGCAAGATCGCCCGATCGCCAGTTCCGCGCTCATCACTTGCGCACAGATTTGTTTCCCGAAACAACCGATCAGACAGCACTGATTTGGCGAGAGTCTGGTGGTAATATGCCTTCTTCAACGTGAGTACATAACCTGCGGTTCGGTCGCAGCAAGCACAAAAGCTGCGAGAGGTGTTTGGATGAGGTGATTCATGGCAGTGTCCAGACCTGCATTCCATGAGGAGCATGTCCAAGCCGAAATCCAGCTGCTTGAGCATCTCTTACTGAGACGCCCAAGGCACAACTTTCAGGTTCAATTTTGGGACGGGAGTGTTTGGGGCGCTCGCCATCCCAACTTCACTCTCATTCTCAGACGTCCCGGTACGCTAATACGGATGTTACTGGCGCCCAGCGAACTCGCCCTAGGCGAGGCCTATATTTACAACGACTTTGATGTTTTCGGCGATCTTGAGGAGGCATTGGCCCTGGGCGACTATCTCCTCCATCAAACCCCTGCAATGTCTGAGCGTATAAAGCTGGCTACCCTTCTGGTTAAAGCGGGATATCAGTCCAGGCACGGGCGTAAACGAGCCCGTTTATATGGGTTGGTGCATTCCAAGGAACGGGACCGGCAAGCCATCCGCTATCATTACGATCTTCCCGTCGAATTTTACGCTCTGTGGCTGGATCGAAATCTGGTCTACTCCTGCGCCTACTTTCACACACCGGAAGACGATCTTGAAACCGCACAATCGCAAAAGCTGGATTACATTTGTCGGAAACTGCGGCTTCGCCCTGGGGAACGGTTCTTGGATATCGGCTGCGGATGGGGAGCGCTCATTCTGCACGCGGCGAAGCACTACCAGGTGAATGCACTGGGCATTACCCTGAGCGCGCTACAGGCGGAAGCGGTCAACGACCGGATTCGCCAGGCTGGGCTGGCCGGCTCCTGCCAGGTAGCTATGTGCGACTACCGGGATCTGCAGGGAACTGAACGGTTCGACAAAATCGCCAGCGTAGGCATGTTCGAGCACGTGGGCGAAAAGCTGCTCCCGGCCTATTTCTCCCGGGCTTGGCAACTGCTAAGTCCTGGGGGCGTGTTGCTGAATCACGGGATCGCCTATTCTGCGACCTACTTTCGGCGTGGACCCTCGTTCGTTGAGCACTATGTCTTCCCGGATGGAGAGCTGGTTCCTCTAAACACCTGCTTGCGGGCCGCCGAAAACAGCGGATTCGAAGTGCGGGATGTAGAAAGCCTCCGGGAGCATTATGCCCTGACACTCCGGCACTGGGTGCAACGGCTGGAAAGCAATGCGGATCAAGCTCGCCGCATCACCAGCGATGAAACTTATCGCATCTGGCGTATTTACATGGCCGGCTCCGCTCACGGCTTTGCAACCGGGCGCCTGAACGTCTACCAAACCCTGCTTTTGAAAACCTCCGATCACGGACAGAGTGGTCTGCCGCTTACCCGCAAAGGTTGGTACAACGACGTCTAGCAATGCCCGTTTTCGGGAGTCCCGCGCTCATCACTTGCGCACAGATTTGTTGCCTCGCGTTACCTCCCGGTCCCTTAGCCTGAATAATTCACCCCTCTTCGTACCCACACGCCTGTCATTCTGAGTCCCGCGCCCGAAACAGCTTGGGCAATTGCCATCCCGCCGAGGCGCGGGGCGAAGAACCTATGTATTTCGGTCCTATCTGCCGTCGCCATTTGTGCGTAACCAAGAGCTCAAAGGTGCGGGTGCGCAAGGAGTTTAATCTGGCGCGTTTGGCGGCGTAAATAAGCTTCCCGCAGCGAAGAACGAAAACGAAGACTCCACCAGCCTGGGCGCAGTAAAAGGGGAAGGGAAGGCGGCAATCCGGGGTACGCTGGTCCCTTGTTGCTTTGTTTTCTTGGTTCTTCGTTCGTTAGGTTTTTCTCTGCGGCTCTGCGTGGGGTGTTGGTGATCTGGCCCAATCAGTACCCGCCCGATCACCCGATCACCCGATCCCGCAATGCGGGATCACCCGATGGGTTAGTCTTGCGCGGCGGCAGCAGCGGGCTCGATTTCCAGCAGTTCGACGTGATTGGTGGGATATTGTCCCGTGTAGCAGGCGGCGCAGTAGGTGACGCCGTTCAGGCCCTCCCCGCAAGCCCTTTTCATGCCGCTGAGCGAAAGATAAGCGAGCGAGTCGGCCCCCAGGAACTGACGGATTTCCTCCAGCGACTTGTTGGCGGCGATGAGCTGCCGTTTGGTTGGGGTATCGACACCGTAGTAACAAGGCGAGATCGTGGGCGGGCAGGAAATCCGCATGTGCACCTCGCGGGCGCCGGCATTGCGGATCATGCGCACGATCTTTTTGCTGGTGGTTCCGCGGACAATCGAATCGTCGATCAGAATGACGCGTTTGTCCGCAATGATGGCGTTCACCGGATTAAGCTTCAGCCGCACGCCAAAGTCGCGCAGCCGCTGTTCCGGTTCGATAAAAGTGCGGCCCACATAGTGGCTCCGAATCAAGCCGACGCGGAAGGGAATTCCGCTCGCCGCGGCGTAGCCGACCGCCGCCGGCACGCCGGAGTCCGGCACAGGCACCACAATGTCGGCGTCCACGTGCGACTCCCGCGCCAGTTCCTGGCCGAGAGCTTCCCGGCTGACATTCACGGAGCGCCCGAAAACCACGCTGTCCGGACGGGAAAAGTACACATGCTCGAAAATGCAGGCCGACATGGGCATGCTTGGGGCGTAATAGCGCGACTCCATTCCTTCGGGACCGACCACGACCAGCTCGCCGGGCTTTACGTCACGGATAAATTCGGCGCCGATCAAATCCAGGGCCGTGGTTTCCGAAGCAAATACCACCGTGTCTTGTTCTTTCTGTCCGGCGCCCGCCGGAATGCGCCCCATCGAGAGCGGGCGGAAGCCGCGGGGATCGCGCACGGCAAAAACCCGGTCCGGGGTCAGCATCACCAGCGAAAAAGCGCCTTCAATGCGGCGCAGCGCGTCGATCACGGCATCCACCAGCGTCTGTTCGCGCGAGTGGGAGATCAGGTGCAGGATGACTTCGGTGTCGCTGGTGGCATGAAAGATCGAACCCTGGGCCTCCAGGCGGCCGCGCAGTTCGGCGGCATTCACCAGGTTGCCGTTATGCGCGATCGCAATCGATCCTTTGTTGCAATCCACACAAAAGGGCTGGGCGTTTAAGATGGCCGAATCGCCGGTGGTCGAGTAACGCGTATGGCCGATCGCCAGCGGGCCCGCCAGTCGCTCCAGCACCGGAGCGGTGAATATATCTCCCACCAGGCCCATGCCCTTTTCCAGGTGGAGGCGCATGCCGTTGGATGCGGCGATTCCCGCTGATTCCTGGCCGCGGTGCTGCAAGGCATGAAGCCCAAGGTAGGTGATCTTGGCGGCTTCGGGATTCTGATAAACCGCTACTACCCCACACTCTTCACGAAATTTGTCTTGAGCCATTGTCCCACCCGGTACCTGTCCAGTAGCCAATCTCTTCGCCGCCGAGGATACGGAACAACCTGACCGCATTGGTATCTCGATCGGTGTTGCCCGGCGCGAATCAGCGGTCGGCAAATCATTACTAGTCGCCTGACACGAGTGCGGTTTCCAGGTGCAAAGCACGCTCCAGGCCGTGTGCCCAGGCATCGCAAAGGCGGGACACCGGCGCCGACACCACCCGCTTGTCGTCTACCGCGATCTCCAGGTTGTCAGGAACGGTTTCTCCGATCACGTCCACCGCTACCCCGTATTTTACCCCGATTTGCTCCAATTCCCGGAGGTTTTCCGGAGGGCAGGAAACCACGATCCGGCTGGCGTCTTCGCCAAAAATCAGGAATTCGGCAGGGAGTTCCCGCCCGCTTAGATGAATGCGGGCGCCGATCCGATGCAGGAACCCGCTCTCGGCCACGGTTACCCCCAGGCCGCCATCGGAACAGTCGTGGGCGGAGTCGACCAGGCCTCGCTGCGCCAATTCGACCATGCACTTTTGCAGCGCAGCTTCCTTCTCCAGCTCCAGCGCGGGTGGGAATCCCCACACCGTCCCGAGAATCGACTTGGCGTACTCCGAGGAACCGAACTCGGCTTCGACGTCGGCTAGATCGCCCGGTTCCGAGCCGCGCAGCAGCACGATGCTGCGGCCGGGCGCCTGAAAATGAGGGGACAAGGCGTGCTGGACGTGATCGAGAATGCCCACCACTCCGACCACCGGAGTGGGGTAAATACCCTCGCCCAGAGTCTCGTTGTAAAAACTGACGTTGCCGCCGGTAATCGGACACTCAAGCTCTTCACAGGCGCGGGTCAAGCCGTCGACCACCTGCGAAAATTGCCACATGATAGGCGGCTTTTCGGGATTGCCGAAGTTCAGGCAATTCGTGGCCGCCACCGGCACGGCGCCGGCGCAGGCTACGTTGCGGGTCGACTCCGCCACCGCATGCATGGCGCCCAGCCGCGGATCCAGCCAGCACCAGCGGCCGTTGCCATCCAGCGCCATGGCCAGGCCGCGATCCGTGCCCTTGATGCGGATCACTCCCGCATCGCCCGCGCCCGGCCCTTCCACGGTATTGGTCAACACCATGGAATCGTACTGTTCTTCAATCCAGCGCATGGAGCAGAGGTTGGGCGCGGACAACAGGCGCAATAAATCCTCGGTCAGGTCGGCCGATTCTCCCAGGCGGACGAAAGCGGGCTTTTCCCGTGGGACCGGCGGCTCCCAACGTTCCAGCGG
>Ga0326728_10009749_pt1 | contig 22898 bp, 19 predicted proteins | sample MB3enrmetagenome_FD_207602 | JGI IMG/M metagenome (GOLD analysis project Ga0326728, IMG submission 207602) | Lab enriched peat soil microbial communities from McLean, Ithaca, NY, United States - MB31MN | ecosystem: Environmental > Terrestrial > Soil > Wetlands > Peat | place: USA: New York... | reverse complement strand
CGCCAGTGGACGACGCTCACCCGCATGGCGCCAGATCGAACCGATCCAGGTTCATCACCTTGTTCCACGCCGTCACAAAGTCCACGACGAACTTCTGCTGCGCGTCAGAGCTGGCATACACCTCCGCGAGTGCCCGCAATTGCGAGTTCGAGCCGAACAGCAGGTCGATGCGGGTACCGGTCCATCTGACCGCTCCCGTGGTTCGATCACGACCTTCGAATACGTCCCCGCTTTCCGAGGCCGCCTTCCAGACCGTTCCCATCTCGAGCAGGTTGACGAAGAAGTCATTGGTCAGTACGCCGGAACGAGCGGTGAACACTCCATGCCTGGACTGTCCGGTGTTGGCGCCAAGCACTCGCAGGCCGCCAACGAGCACGGTCATCTCCGGGGCCGTCAGCGTGAGCAGTTGCGCGCGATCCACGAGCAGCTCCTCCGGCGAGACGGTATAGCGGGCCTTCTGGAAGTTGCGGAATCCATCCGCAAGGGGCTCGAGCACTGCGAATGAATCGACGTCAGTCTGCTCCTGGGAGGCATCCATGCGTCCTGGAGAGAACGGAACCGCGATGTTCTGACCGGCCTTTCCCGCGGCCTGCTCGACGCCGGCGCAGCCAGCCAGCACGATCAGGTCAGCGAGCGAAACCTTCTTCCCCGTGGCAGCGTGAGCGGCATTGAATTCGGCCTGGATGGCCTCGAGCGCCTTGAGGACCGAGGCTAGCTGAGCGGGCTGGTTGACATCCCAGTCCTTCTGCGGCGCGAGACGGATCCGTGCGCCATTGGCGCCGCCGCGCTTATCGGAGCCGCGGAACGTGGCGGCGGAGGCCCACGCGGTGGAGACCAGGTGAGAGACGGTCAGGCCCGACGAGAGCACTTTCGCCTTGAGTGCAGCGATGTCCTGCTGGTCGATCAGCGTGTGATTGATCGCCGGAATGGGGTCCTGCCAGATCAGTTCCTCGGCGGGCACTTCCGGCCCCAGGTAACGGGCGCGCGGCCCCATGTCACGGTGCGTGAGCTTGAACCATGCGCGCGCGAAGGCATCGGCAAACTGGTCCGGATTTTCGAAGAATCGCCGCGAAATCTTTTCATAGGCAGGGTCCATGCGCAGCGCGAGATCCGTGGTCAGCATCATAGGGACGCGCCGCCCCGCCGGATCGTGTGCATCCGGGATAGTGCCCGCGCCCGCGCCGTGCCTGGGTTGCCATTGATGTGCGCCCGCCGGGCTGCGCGTGAGCTCCCACTCATAACCGAACAGATTCCAGAAAAAATTGTTGCTCCACCTGGTCGGCGTGCTGGTCCAGGTGACCTCGAGACCGCTGGTGATGGCGTCACCGCCCTTGCCGCTGCCATAGCGACTCTTCCAGCCCAGCCCCTGCTCCTCGATCCCGGCCGCTTCCGGCTCCGGACCGACCAGGCTCGCATCTCCCGCGCCATGCGTCTTGCCAAAGGTATGGCCCCCGGCAATCAGCGCGACCGTCTCCTCGTCATTCATCGCCATGCGCGCAAACGTCTCGCGGATGTCGCGTGCCGCGGCCAGCGGGTCCGGATGGCCATTGGGGCCTTCCGGGTTGACGTAGATCAGTCCCATCTGCACGGCGGCGAGAGGATTTTCGAGTTCGCGATCTCCGGAATAGCGCTTGTCGTCGAGCCACTTGGTCTCGCTGCCCCAGTAGATGTCCTTTTCCGGCTCCCAGATGTCCTTGCGTCCTCCGGCGAAGCCGAACGTCTTGAAGCCCATGGATTCCAGTGCCACGTTGCCGGCCAGGATCAACAGGTCGGCCCAGGAGATCCGGCGCCCATACTTCTGCTTGACGGGCCAGAGCAGCCGGCGGGCCTTGTCGAGGTTGACGTTGTCAGGCCAGCTGTTGAGCGGTGCAAAGCGCTGGCTGCCATTGCCGGCGCCACCGCGGCCATCTGCCGTGCGATACGTGCCCGCGCTGTGCCAGGCCATGCGGATGAACAGCGGGCCATAGTGACCGAAGTCAGCGGGCCACCAGTCCTGCGACCGGGTCATCAGCGCCCGCAGATCCTGCTTCAGAGCCGGGAGATCGAGGCTCTGAAACTCCCTCGCATAGTCGAAATGCGGATCCATCGGATCGGGCAGCGACGATCTTTGATGGAGAATTTCAAGACGCAGCTGATTCGGCCACCAGTCCCTGCTCGTGGTGCCGCCGCCAGCGGCGTGGCCGAACGGACATCTTGTTCCCGCTTCTGTGCTCATGTGCGCTCACCCGTGATAGGAAGGTCTGCGCCCGAGAATACCCGGGCACACCGCGCCGCATGATGCACTGTTTCGATGGCGGCGATAGACCCGCTCATTCGAGCTTCGGCAATTACCGACGCAGCCGGCGCGTGCGCGTCCCTAGACTGGCGGCAGCTTCGGCAATCATGCCGGCGGAGCGACTAAATGCAGTCACTCGTCCTGCTTACGGCGCTGACCCTGCTTGTCGCGGGCAATGATCACTACGAGCCCGAGTCCACGCACGCGCCGACACCACCCGCACCGGATGGATCCATCACCGTCAGCGGCGGTGTAGCCGCGCTCGGAATCGGCTTTTTATGGGGCCATGGGACCTTGAGTTACCAGGGCCGGCCGGTCGGCTTCCGCGTGCGCGGCATGGACATCGGCGACCTGGCTGCGGCGCGCGTGCGTGCGTATGGCCTGATCTATCATCTGACCTGCCTCGCCGATTTCGCCGGCACTTACACGGCGGCATCGACGGGCGCTGCCATCCTCAAGGGGCAGTCCGCCGCGGTCATGCAGAATGAGCATGGCGTCGTGATCGAGATAGAGTCCAGCCTCACCGGGCTGCGTTTCAATCTGGCGGCCTCCCGGCTGCGCGTCGTGCTGGATGCAAGCACGCCCTGCAGCCGATAGCACCCGGACCACCAGCGGCGTTTGGGAATGCGCAGTCGTTGAGCGTGCTTCTCAGGCCACGTCGGCGCAGGGACCGCAGCGACTGGTGTAGGGAACGGCCGAGAGTCGCGGGGCTTCGATGGGCTCACCGCAAACCGTCCATAGCTGCCCGCGTCGATTCGCATCAGCGCCCGGCCGACATCCACCAGCTCCTTGCGTGCCCGTATCAGCAGCGCGTCGATGACCTCATCGTTCTCCCGTTCGCAAGCCTGTTCCGCGAAATCCGCACTCAACGGGCGCCCGGCGCGCCGCTGGTCGCATTCCAGCTCCTGCAGCTGAGTCTGCAGCTCGCCTTTGCGAGCCAGCAGGCGCAGACGCGTATCGGCGAATGCTGCGCTGGTCGCGCCTCTGCGGATTCCGGGCGTCCTGTCCGATTTCGGCCTCGTCATGAGTCGATTCCTCAGGCCGTCTAAGATGCCGGGCGATCCAGGAACGCGCGCGTCGAATGGCGGCGACGGAGGGCCTGCATCAATGTGATGTTCCGATCCATGCGCGGCGCGGGCAGCGCGATGGCTTCCAGGCTCGGGAATGGCGAGGATTCGGTCCGGGGGTGCCCGGACGCCGGGGTGCGCAAGCCTGCAGCAGGCGAAGTCATCATCGAGCCAGCTCCTATTCCTTTGTGCTGGATTCTCTGTCCAACATGTGAGCCAGCGTCGATGCGAGCAAATACGTATGTTCCGCGCCCGAGCCGCGCGGCACGGTGTACGCAGTCATACTTGCTGCAACGCAGCGGTCGCGGACTCCAGCTGTGGAAAAAATGAGCGGTATCGGACGCCATCTGAACTACTGGCTGCTGCCGGCGATCCTGCTCATATGGCTGCCGCAGCTGCTGCTGAACGCACCGCAGGAAAACCTGACTTACGGCGACTTCAAGCGGCTGCTGCAGTCCGGCGGAGTCAGCAGCCTCGCGATTCGCGCGGCCGACGTCGAGGGTGAGGCCGATGCCGGGCGGGTCGCCTCGATCCTCTCGCCGGGGGCTCTGAAACTGCTCAAGGCATCCAGCCAGTCTGCGCACTACCACTTCGTGTCCACGCGAGCGGAAGATCCGGGTCTGATCGGTCAGCTGGACGCGGCCCACGTCGACTACCGCGCGATCGACGACAATCACTGGCTCCTGCCCACCCTCGCCGTGGCACTGCCATTCTTCATCCTGCTGCTGCTGAGCGGGTTTACCGGCAGGGGCACTCATCCGCTCGGCAGCTTCAGCGAAGTCGGCCGGAGCCGTGCGCGCGTGTACGTACAGAAGGACGTGCCGGTGCAATTCACGGACGTCGAAGGTATCGACGAGGCGAAGCAGGAACTCGTCGAAGTCGTGCAGTTCCTGCAGGACCCGCAGCGCTACAGCCGGCTCGGCGGCCATGTTCCCAAGGGCATACTCATCGTCGGAGGCCCGGGCACAGGCAAGACCCTGCTGGCGCGCGCCGTGGCCGGACAGGCCGGAGTTCCCTTCCTGTCGATCAGCGGCTCGGAGTTCGTGGAAATGTTCGTCGGGATCGGCGCGGCGCGGGTGCGAGACCTGTTTGAGCAGGCCTCGCGGCTTGCACCCTGCATCATCTTCGTCGATGAACTCGATGCACTCGGCAAGGCCCGCGGCGGCGCGGGCCCGTCGAGCAACGAGGAGCGGGAACAGACGCTCAATCAGCTGCTCGTGGAAATGGACGGGTTCGCAAGCAACTGCGGAGTCATCGTGCTCGCTGCAACCAATCGTCCGGAGGTCCTGGACCCGGCTCTGCTGCGGCCGGGACGATTCGATCGCCACATCGCGATCGATCGGCCGGACATCCGCGGACGTGAGCGCATCCTGCAGCTCCACGCCAGACACCTGGTGATGGGAGCAGGCGTCGAGCTGGCATCGATCGCTGCCCGAACGCCGGGTTTCGCGGGTGCCGAGCTCGCCAATGTCGTCAACGAAGCGGCACTGCACGCCGCGCGTGAGAACAAGAACGCGGTGGATATGACTGATTTCGAGGCCGCGCTGGACCGTGTCATCGGCGGGCTCGAGAAGCGCAATCGCGTCATGAATGACAGGGAGAAGGAGACCGTCGCCTATCACGAAGCCGGCCACGCACTGATTGCGGAGGCCAGGCCGAACGCCGACCGAGTCAGCAAGATCTCGATCATTCCACGTGGCATCGGCGCCCTGGGATTCACTCAGCAGAGACCCACGGAGGATCGTTACCTGCTCAAACGCAGCGAGCTGCTTGATCGGATCGATGTCCTGCTGGCCGGGCGTGCGGCCGAGGAACTCGTGTATGGAGATGTATCGACCGGCGCCCAGGACGACCTGCAGAAGGCGACCGAGATCGCGCGCCACATGGTGACGCAATTCGGCATGAGTCCGCGCGTGGGCGAGATCACCTTCGAGGGTATCGGACAGCCCGGCTATTTGAACTCACCTGCTGCCGGGGATCATGCCGCTTACAGCGAGCACACGGCGCAGGTAGTCGATGAGGAGATCGCGCAGCTGCTCTCTGCAGCGCATCGGCGCGACCTGCTGACGCTGCGTGAGCGACGCGGGACGCTCGAGGCCCTGGCCCTGCACCTGCTGCGACAGGAAACGGTGGACCGCGACCAGCTGCAGCAGCTGATGCGGGAGCATGCGCGCGAGGCTGCGGTCTAGGTTGAGGTCGATGCGCGCTACAGGCCGAGTGTGAGACCGGTATCGATCTCCATCTCTGCCGCGAGCCAGTCCTCGAGTTCATGTCCAGGCTCGAACCCGCGGCGCTGCGCGCGCAGGTACGCCAGCTCGGCAATCATCTGGTGCCGATCCTCGCGCGGCACCAGCGCCTGCGCGAGCCGCGAGTAGCGTGAGTGGCCATGCGCCTGATGGCTGGCGAGCTGCGGTGTGGCGGCAAGTGCATTCATGACTGCTCCGATCGGAGGAGCATAGTGCTCCCCCGCCGTCTGTCAATTCGCACCTGTCGCTATGCGCTGGTGCTGCGCTGCCGCTCATGGAATGCGACGAGCAGGCTGGCGAGCGCGCAGCTGGCAAGCCTCGCCTGTACATTGTCCGAACGGCTCGTGAGCATCACCGGGACGCGTGCGCCAAGCACGATGCCGGCGGCATCGGCGTTGGCGAGGAAACTGAGCTCCTTGGCCAGCAGATTGGCCGCCTCCAGGTCCGGTGCCACCAGCACGTCGGCATCGCCCGCGACCGGCGACTGAAGGTGCTTGCCCAGCGCCGCTCGGCGGTTGATGGCGTTGTCGAGCGCCAGCGGCCCTTCGAGCGCTCCGCCGCGTATCTGTCCCCGCTCTGCCATCTTGCAGAGGGCCGCGGCATCGATCGTCGAAGGCAGCCGCGATTCGACCGTCTCGATCGCCGAGAGAATCGCGACCTTGGGGTTGGCGATGTCGAGGGCCTGGGCCAGCTCGATGGCGTTCTGCACGATGTCGGCCTTCTGCTCGAGCGTGGGCGTGATGTTGATGGCCGCATCCGTGATGAAAAGCAGCTTCGGATAAGACGGCACGTCCATGGCAAACACATGGCTCATGCGCCGGCCCGTGCGCAGTCCCGTTTCCTTGCGCACCACTTCCGTCATGAGTTCGCCCGTGTGCAGGCTCCCCTTCATGATCGCATCCACACGACCCGTGCGCGCGAGCTGCACGGCCACCTCGGCCGCGGCGTGGCTGTGCTCCGCGGTGCACAACACGATGTCATCCAGCGGCAGGCGCAGCCGTTCTGCCAACGCGCGGATGCGCGATTCAGGCCCTACCAGCAGCGGGACGATCAGTGCGGCCTGCGCCGCCTCGCAGGCGCCGCGCAGCGAATCCTCATCGCAGGGATGGACGACCGCCGTGCGCAGCGGTGGGCGCGAGCGGCTCCGCTCGATCAGCCCGTCCAGACGCCGCGCAGAAACCATGGGGCCATGCTAGCGGCGTTGCTTCCGAGCCGTCGTACGTGAATGCCGCAGACCTCAAGCGGCCCGCAGAGCACGCAGCATGGCCAGCAGCTCATCGGCGTCGATCGGCTTGCTCGCAATGCGCAGATAGGGATCGCGGGGCGTCTCCTTCAGCGCAGAGGAGGTGTCGCCCGTCATGAGCACGGCCTTGAGCGAGACACCGAGGGATTCCCGCAGTGCGGTGATGAGGTGCAGGCCCGTCTGTCCGTCGCTCAGGTGATAGTCCGTAAGCAGCATGTCGATGTGTTCTCCGGCATGAGCGAGGGCTTCGTTGACCGAGGCGACGGCCGTGACCCGATAGCCCTCTACGCGCAGCAGCATGCGAGTGGCATCGCGCACCGCGGGATCGTCCTCGACCAGCAGCACGTGCTGCCGGCCGACTTCCCCGGTTGAGCGCGCACTGCGCGGCGCTGTCGCAGGTACGCCCTGCATCTCTCCCATCGGCAGCAGCAGCGAGAAGGCGGAACCCTTGCCGACTTCCGACTGCACGTCCAGGCGCAGCGTCAGGAGTTTCACCAGCCGCTGTACGATGGCAAGACCGAGCCCGTAGCCGTCACGGGAGCTGTTGGTCGGCACGCCGACCTGATAGAACTCGTCGTAGATATAGGGAATCTGCTCAGCCGGGATTCCGACGCCGGTGTCCCTGACCTCGATCCGGAGCAACCCGGTCTCGTGCAGGCAGCGCAGCCTCACCCAGCCCTGTCTCGTGTACTTGATGGCGTTGGACACGAGATTGCGCAGTATCTGCTCCACTAGCGAGCGATCGCTGCGGGCGCAGTCGGCGCAGGACTCGATTTCCAGGCGCAATCCCTTGCTCGCGGCCAGGCTGGCGAACTCGTTGCGCATCTCCTCGAAGATACCGGCCACGACGAAATCCGTGGGCTCGGGGCGAATGGCGCCCGATTCCAGTTTGCTGATGTCGAGCAGCGCGTTGAGCAGGCGCGACATCGCGCTGATCGCCTGATCCTGCTGACTGATCGCTTCGAGGGCCTCCCGATCGTGCACGATGCGCTGCAGCGTACCGTTGAGCAGCGCGAGCGTCTGCAAAGGCTGGCGCAGGTCGTGGCTTGCGGTCGCGAGAAATCGGCTCTTTCCCTGGTTGGCGCGATCCGCGAGATCGCGAGCCTGATCGGCGATGGCGCGGGCGGCCTCGGCTGCCTCCCGGGCAGCGATGAGCAGCGTCTCCCCGCGCTTGCGATCGGTCACATCGCGGATGGCGGCGGCCACGAGCGTGCGCTCGCCGTCCCTGATCGGGCTCAGGCTGATCTCGATCGGGAATTCCGTGCCGTCCTTGCGCAGGCCATAGAGATCGAGCCCCTGGCCCATCGGGCGCAGGCGGAGGGTGCCGAAGAAACCGGCCCGATGCTGGAGATGACGAGCCCTGAACCGCTCGGGCATGAGCTCCTCGACGGGACGCCCGACGACTTCCTCGTGCTCGTAGAGAAACAGGGCCGAGACCTGGCGGTTGGCGAAACGGACGATGCCTGCGGCATCGACCATCATCAATGCATCCGGCGCGGCATCCAGCGCACTGTTTGCGAGACCAGCAGAGGCGGTCAGCATGGGGAAAACCACTTGGCGGCGGCGGCGCGTCCCTGCCGATGAGAGCCTCCGTGCGGCCGGGACTATACCGGGGGGGTGGGAAGCGGTCAAAGACGATCGGGACATCCCGACTACCAACGGCAAGCCTCCAGCGCCATTCGGAGTTATACCTAATTCGCTAGGCGCAAGCGCGAATGGAGGCGCGGGGGGCGCATGCCCAGATTTGCCCTCGGGCGTACAGACTTTGACAATGCGGAGAGATCATGTCGTCCATTCGCCGAATTCTGGTCGCGATCAAGGACCTTCGCGTTGCCGTCAGGCCCGTCGTGCGCAAGGCGGCGCAGGTCGCGAGCGCCACGGGGGCGCAGCTGGAAGTATTCCATAGCCTCTCCGTGCCACTGCCCATGGATGCCATCGCTGCCGGAACGATGGACCTCAGCCGACACCTGCAGGTGCAGCGCCTGGCCGCCCAGAAGCAGCTCGAACGCATCGCGGCCGCCGTGCGCGCCCTGCATCCGGGACTGGCGGTCAGCGTCGCGGCGGAATGGGACGCGCCGGTCTACGATGCGATCGTACGCCGTGCCCTGAAAATCAAGGCCGATCTGATCGTGGCGGCAAGTCATGCGGGTCCGCACATGCTGCCGGGCCTCATGCGACTCACGGACTGGGAGCTCATCCGCCTCAGTCCCACGCCGTTACTGCTGGTGCGCAATCCGAGACCCTATCGACGGCCCGCGGTGCTCGTGGCGGTGGATCCCACACACGCCTTTGCCAAGCCGCTCGAGCTCGATCGGAGCCTGCTGCAACTGGGAGCTGCGATCAGCGAAGGCATGCGAGGGACACTGCACGCCGTCCATGCCTACGTACCCGTTTCCGCGGGAACGCTGGCCGCCGATGCGTGGCCCGTGACCCGCTCCGCCGTCAAACGGGTCGAGGCAGAAGCGCGACGCTCAGCCCAGCGGCAGCTCGATCGCGTGCTCAAGGGAAGCCCGGTCATCGAGTCCCGAAGGTATCTGATCGCCTGCCACCCGGTGGACGCGATCCTGCAGGCGGCACGCAAGAGCCACAGCGCGATCGTGATCATGGGCGCCATGTCGCGTTCCGGATTCAGGCGGTTGCTCATCGGGAACACCGCCGAGCGAATGCTGGATGAGATTCGCTGCGATACGCTCGTGGTCAAGCCGGCGCACTTCCGCAACCGGGTTCCGCGCAAGGTGCAGGGCCCGCGTGTCGTGTTGCCGCCGCCGACTTCCTGGCCGATGAGCTACTGATCCGCGCCCATGAACTGCCACAAGGGAAAGGAACGATAACGCCGCCTTCGACGGTCGCCCAGCCGCTCATGCAAGCCACCTTCCGGGTCCTGAACAGACAGAAGATCGCAGCCGATGCCGATGAGCGTCTGTGCCACCGACAGCGGGCGCGGCCACGGCGCGGCCACCGGACACGTCGGCGCGCCCACGATCAGCATATCGTAGGCGTGGTGCCGGGCAAATTCGCGCAAGGTCGGAGCCGCGTCTCCGTTCAGAAGATGAATGTGCGCGTTGGGAACATGGAAGCGGGCTTTCAGCCGCTCCAGTTCCGTGAGAGCGCTGGCAGTCGCCGCATGGCCCTCGCCGTGCGAACTGCGCGAATGCACGAATGCCAGGTCGAGCTGCGCTCCGCAAGCGCGCTGCAACGCCGAAGCCACTTCCAGAATGACTGTGTTCTTCCTTCCGGCATCCGTCCGGGCCACATTGACGGCAGCGAGCAGACGGGAGCGGGGATGCCAGGGCCGTCCATCGCTCAGCAGCAGCGGGACGGGGCAATTGCGCATGAGCTGCGCGTCCATGGAGTCGATGCTCTGATGGTTCCATGGCGCCTTGATCACGATCGCCGAATGTTTTTCCCGCGCTTTGGCGGCGATCATGCTGGCAAGGGGCCCAGGTGCCGTCTCGATGGTCATGTCGACGTCCGGGGCTGTGATCGATTGAAGCAGCGCGGCGATGTACTGACGTTCCTCCTGGAGAAGCTTGCGAGCCAGGGCCGGGCTGCCGGCAAGGCCTCCCTCCGGGCAGACGATGTCCAGACGTGCATGAAGATAGCGGGCGAGCATCAATGCACGCCCCAGGCAGGGCTGACTGGGCGCATGGGGCTCAATGATGAGCAGAACCGAAGGGACGAGCTCCACATCCATGTCCGCCGGATTGTGTTAATGGGGTCCCGGGGCAGCTATTCGGAGATACCCCTACTGGGGGCGTGCGTGATTCACATCACGACGAACTGCGTATGACCGGCGCTGCGGATGTTCCATCCATCGAGGTACAGGCCCTGCTCGACGCAGCCGTCGACGCGGTGGTGCTCATCGATGGGCATGGGTGCATCGAGCATTTCAGCAAGGCGGCCGAGCGACTGTTCGGTTACGAGGCGCGGGAGTTGCTTGGCCGCAATATCTACATGCTCATGACGGAGCAGGACGCCGGAACTCACGATGCGTACCTTGAGCGCTATGAGCGTACACACATTCCCCACATCATCGGCATTGGCCGCGAGGTACGGGCACGGCGCAAGGACGGCAGCATCTTTACGGCGTTCCTGTCGGTCGGCCGGATCGGCAGCACAGTGCCTGCACGTTATGTCGGGTTTCTTCAGGACCTGACGGTCCGGGAGCAGGCGCTTGCTGCAGCGGTCCGCGAGCGTGACCGTGCCAATGGCTACCTGGAGGCCGTGCAGACGATCCTGCTGGCACTGACCACCGACGGCCGCGTCATGATGGTCAATCGCAAGGGCTGCGAGATTCTGGGCCGGAGCGAGGCTGAGATGCGGGGGCTCAACTGGTTCGAGATCGCCGTGCCTGAGGCCGATCGGGCACAGCGCCGCGCGCAGTTCGAGGAATACCTGCAGCGCCTCGATCAGGGCCCCTGGTACAGCGAGTGGCCGATCTGCGGCGCCGACGGTTCGCTTCGACTGATCGCCTGGCGCCATGCAGCGATGCCCGGTACCGAAGGGCTCAATGGGATCCTATGCTCGGGCGACGACATCACCGATGCGCGCCGCGCTCAGGAGGAGGCACGGGAATCGCGCGAGCGGATGATGCACGTATCGCGCCTTGCCACCATGGGTGAAATGGCTGCCGGCATCTCGCACGAGCTCAACCAGCCTCTGGCCGCCATCACCACCTTTGCCCAGGCTGCGCGGCGACTGCTGCCGGCGGAGTTCGATCCCGATGTCTGCGAGGCGCTGGATCAGATCGCCAACCAGGCGCTTCGTGCCGGTGAGATCATCCGGCGTCTGCGTGGATTGGTGCGCAACCGCGAGACTCAACGCGAGCCCACCCGCGTCAACACACTCATCCAGGAGCTCGGCCCGCTGACGCGCGCCGACGCCCGCCTGCACGATGTCCGGGTTCGGCTGGATCTGACCGAGCCCCTGCCGGTGCTGGATCTCGACCCCATCCAGATCCAGCAGGTCCTGCTGAACCTGGTCCGCAATGCCGTGCAGGCCCTCCAATACTCGGATGCCGCCGAGCGCGAGGTGCTCATCGCCACTCGCCAGTTCGATGCAGACATCGAGATCCGGGTTTCCGATACGGGAACCGGCGTGGCGCCAGAGATCATGGACCGCCTGTTCCAGCCGTTTGCAACCACCAAGAGCGACGGGACAGGATTGGGTCTGGCCATCAGTCGCACTATCATAGAGTCGCACCGTGGTACCCTGCGCTACGAGCCGAATCAGCCGCGCGGCGCCTGCTTCAAGATTCTGCTGCCCATCCGCAAGGACATTCTCCAATGAAAGAACTGCCGCCCTCAGTGTTCGTCATAGACGATGACGAGGCCGTACGCAGCTCCATCAAGCTGCTGCTGCGCTCGGTCAAACTGCCGGTGACGACGTACGCCTCGGCACACGAATTCCTGCCCAAGTATGCGCAGGACCAGCCCGGGTGCCTCATTGTGGACGTACGAATGCCGGGCATGAGCGGTCTGGAGCTGCAGGAGCAGCTGAATCTGCGCGGCGCCATGATCCCCGTGATCTTCATCACCGGGCACGGCGATATTTCCATGGCCGTCGAGGCCATGCGCCATGGTGCGTTCGACTTTCTGCCCAAGCCATTCCGCGACCAGGATCTGCTGGATCGTGTGCAGAAGGCCCTCGACAAGGACAATCGGAACCGCAGGCAGATCGCGCAGATGGAGCGCATCCGGGAGCTGTATGAAACCCTGACACCGCGCGAGCGTGAGGTGCTGGAGCTCGTGACGAGCGGCAAGCCCAACAAGATCATGGCGGCAGACCTGGGTGTGAGTCAGCGGACGATCGAGATCCACCGGGCGCGGGTCATGGAAAAAATGCATGCCAATTCGCTCGCTCAGCTGGTGCGCATGGTGCTGGATCTGCGGGACGCCGCAGCGGTTCGCGACACGGGCTGACGTGGCGCCGCGCAGCGGCCGTACCCGCCTCGAGGCCGAGAACCTTCAGGGGGTCAGACGCGAAAGATAGTCGGCGATGCCGTCGATGTCGTCGCGATTGAATCTCGACAGCAGCCGCACGTGGGCCCGGGAAAAGTTCGGACGCCGGCCCTCCAGAGCGTCGTGCATCTGCCGGACCAGATAAGGATAGTGCTGGCTGGCCAGCCGCGGATACGCGAGTTCGTCGTTGCCTTGCCCGGCCGGACCGTGGCAGGAGGCGCAGCGACGCGCGTAGAGGCTCTGGCCATGTGACTGGTACTCGCCGGTACCCTGGATGCGCGCACCGGTGCGCGGCAGCTTGGCGAGATAGCCTGCCACGTCTGCCACATCCTGCGCGAACACCAGGTAAGGAAAATCCGCAAAGTGCTCCATGCGAACGTCCCATCGCTCATCGTGACGGTAATCGACGAGCTGCCGGGCCAGGAAACGGAACTGCTGCGCAGCAAGGGCGGGAATGCTGCCGTCCTCGGCGCCGGATGCCGCGGACCCGTGGCAGCGCGCGCACGTGCTCTGGAACAGCTGCTCACCGTGTGAAGTGTCGAGCGTGGCGTGGATCACGGCACGGTATTCGCTCTCGGCATCTGGAGCGGCGAGGGCGACTCCCGACTGCGCGAGCAGCGACAGCCACCCTGCGGCGCAGAGCCATCGAAGGCAGGTTCCGGTCCGCATGTTCGCGAATTCCTTCATCCAAGGTCGAGCGGTCTCATTCTGAGTCGCAACGGTGCGAGGCAGCCATCCGGGCAATCCCGAATTCGCCGCTCGCGCGGCTACGTAGAATTGCGTACTCGATAAGCCGGAGCATCGGAGGGGCCCGCGCAGGGCCGGTCATGTCCCATCGTCTGCCAGAACAACTGCGCTCCCTGCTCGACCCCGCCGCCTACGGCGGGGTGGTGAGCGAAGTGACGCTCGTGGAGACGCATATCTCATGGGTATTACTCGCCGGGGAGTTCGCCTACAAGATCAAGCGAGCCGTGCAGTGGCCCTTCGTCGATCAGCGTGCGCTGTCACAGCGACGTCGGCTGTGCGAGGAGGAGCTGCGCCTCAACCGGCGCTTTGCGTCGCAGGTCTACCTGGATGTGGTGCCTATCACGGTTCAGGGAGGCGGCGTCCGTTTCGGCGGTACAGGTACGGTAATCGAATACGCGGTGCGAATGAGGCGCTTCGATCGCAGCCAGGAGCTCGATGAACTGCTGCGGCATGGCAGCATCGAGCCCGATGAGCTTGCGGGTTTCGGTGACCGGCTCGCTCGGATACATGCACAGCTTGCGCGGGTCACGGAGCAGGATCCGTGGGGCTCGGCTGCACAGGTGCATGAGCTCGTGCTGCGCAATTTCGCGGAACTCCGTGATGCCGCAGTCGGGATTGGCGAAGACCTCGCAGCCGGGCCGCTCCAGTCCGATCTGCGTCACCGCCTGCAGATGGCGGAAGGGCCGATGCGTGCGCGCCGCGAGCACGGATACGTGCGCGAGTGTCACGGGGACCTCCATGCTCGCAACATCGTGCGCCTGCAGGATGGATTGACGCCGTTCGACTGCGTCGAGTTCGAACCGGCATTCCGTTGGATCGATGTCGCCGATGAGGTGGCGCTGCTCAAGGTCGATCTCGAGGCGCGCGGTTGTGCGGCGCATGCGTGGGCCTTCTGCAACGCTTATCTCCAGCAGAGCGGGGACTATGCCATGCTGGACGTGCTCGCTCTCTACGAGGCGCATCGCGCGCTGGTGCGTGCCAAGGTCGCGGCTTTGAGTATCAAGGGACTGGTCGAGGAGCCCGCAGACATGCAGGCACTGCGGCTGGAATTCCGCCAGCTGCTCGCCTGCGCACGCCGCGCGCTCTGTGCGCGCCGGCCGCGACTGATCCTGATGTCCGGACTGTCGGGTTCCGGCAAGTCGTGGCTCGCGACGCGCCTGGCGCGCGCGATCGGAATCGTGCACGTGCGCTCGGACGTTGAGCGCAGGCGCCTCGCAGGTCTGGCGGCCGAGGTCCGCAGTGGTTCCAGCCCGGGTGAGGGGCTCTATACCGAATCGCACACGCGCGCCGTATATGCGAGATTGCGCGAATGCGCTCGATGCATACTGGCAGGCGGCTACGATGCGCTCGTCGATGCCACGTTTCTGAAGCAAGCCGAGCGTGCCGAATTTGCGCAGCTCGCTGCGCAGCGCGCGGTCCCGTTGCTGATGCTGCAGTGCCAGGCGTCCATGGAGGTGTTGCGGACCCGGCTGACTGCGCGCAGCCGCGCCGGTACCGATGCATCCGAAGCCGACGCGGCGGTGCTGAACTGGCAGGTGCAGCACGCGCAACCCGTCTGCGCCGCTGAAGGCTTGCGATGCATCGAGGTGGCCACTGACCGCGACGATCCACTGGCCCTTGCACTCCGTGCTATCGGTTTGTCCTGATGCAGGTACGAACCCACAGCCCCTATAAAAATTGCCTGATATGGGAGGAGCGAGCCATGAAGAGAGACGATCTGGCAATCCGGCATGACGTCCTGTCCGAGCTCGACTGGGACCCGCGCTTCGACTCGCGCAACATCGCCGTGGCGGTCAGGAATGGTGTAGTGGCGCTCAGCGGTCATGTGGGCTCCTACGCGCAGCGGCAGGCTGCTCAGGAAGCCGCACAATCCGTCGCCGGCGTCACGGCGATCGCCAATGACATCCTCATCGAGCTGGGATCCGAAGCCGCGCGCACGGATGCGGAACTGGCAGAAGCGGCGGTGGCGGCACTCGAGGACAACGTCTCGGTGCCTGCACGGGACATCAGGATCGTGGTGCGTGACGGCTGGATCTGTCTCTCGGGCGAGGTCAGCATGTGGTACCAGAAAAACGCCGCACAGGCCGCGCTCAACAATCTGAGGGGAATCAGAGGAATCACCAACGACATCGCGATACGCTCGTTCGTATCGGCAGCGCAGATCAAGGGCAAAATCCAGGATGCGATCCGGCGGCGGGCGCAGACGGATGCCGACAACATCCAGGTGAAAGCCGAGGCTGGCGCCGTCACTCTCGATGGCCAGGTCAGCTCGTGGGCACAGCGACAGCAGGCCGAGATGGCCGCATGGCAGGCGCCAGGGGTTTCCAAAGTCATCGACAACCTGATCGTCCGTCCCTAGGTGAGGCCGCCGGCGGACACGACCGGGCCGTATGGGCTGCCCGATACTGCGTAAGTGCAATCCACGATGCGCGCTCCTAGCCTGTCACCAGGACAGTGCGAGGAGAAAGTGCCATGGCGACCACGAAACCCATTCGCAGGATTCTGGTGGCAGTCAAGAGTCTCGAGGCCCGCAGGCTCCCGGCAGTGCTCAAGGCGGCCCAGCTGGCCCGGGCGACGGGTGCACAGATCGAGCTGTTCCACGCACTCGCCGATCCGGTCTTCCTGGACACGGTCGAAGCCAGTCGTCTCGGCGTCGAGACCATCGAGCAGCAGCTGCACGGCCAGGCCCTGCGCAAGCTCGAAGCCGTTGCCGATACGCTGCGCAAGCACCGCATCGAAGTCAGCGTGTCCGCGGCATGGGATTATCCCGCCTTTGAAGCCATCGTGCGCCAGGCGGTCAAGAGCGGCGCAGATCTCATCGTCGCGCAGCGCTACGGCGGACGACATGCCGCGGCGGGTCTGCTGCAGCTGACCGACTGGGAGCTGATCAAGATCAGTCCGCTGCCGGTGCTGCTGGTCAAGAGCTCCCGGCCCTATCGCCATCCGCACGTGCTCGCAGCCGTGGATCCCAGTCACCGGCACGCCAAGTCCTGGCAACTCGATCATTCAATCCTGCAATTGGGCTCCGCGGTCGCCAAGGCACTGCGCGGCAGCCTCTACGCCGTGCATGCCTACGAGTTCCTCCCTCCCATGGGAGGACTGGATGTTGCCGGTACCAATGTACTCGACACCCTCGAGAGCGACGCACGTGCCGTGGCCGCAGAGCGCTTCGGGCGTGTGCTGGGCAAGACAAAGGTGTTGCAGTCCCGGCAGCTGCTGCTGTCGGGCCGTCCCATGGACGTCATCCCCGAGGCGGCCCGTCGCAGCAAGAGCGATCTGGTGGTCATGGGGGCCGTGTCGCGATCGGGTCTCAAGCGTCTGCTGATCGGCAATACGGCCGAGCGCATCCTGGACGATCTGAGCTGCGACGTGCTCGTGGTCAAGCCCGATAATTTTCATCGGCGCCTCACCGCAGCGGCCAAGGGCGCGCGCCTGCGTCTGACGGTCCCGACGACAATGGTCGGATTCTACTGAGCCGCATAGAGCCTCATCACCGTCTCGAGCGTGTCCGCCTCTGAGGGCGGCTTGTCCGTGCGGTAACGCCGGACACGGGCGAGTCGCAGCGCGAGACCGGCCGGGTAGCGGGTACTGGCCTGAAGATCACTGAACGCTGTCTCCACCACGAGTTCGGGCCGCACGTACACGGTCCATGCGTCGCGATGCGTCTCCCGCTCGAGCAGCTGCGCGGTCTGCCACTCGAGCATCGCATCGGTGAGACCCTTGAACGTCTTGCCCAGCATGACGTAACCGCCGGTTTTCGGATCCAGTGCGCCGAGGTGAAGGTTTGACAGTCGGCCGGTGCGCCGTCCGTGCCCCCACTCGGCACCGAGCACGACGAGATCCAGCGTGTGAGCGCGCTTGATCTTGAGCCATCGCGCGTCGCGATTGCCCGCACGGTACGGCGCATCGAGCGCCTTGGCCATGACTCCCTCATGCCCTGCAGCCAGCGCGGCGTCGTAGAAGGCCGCTGCATCGGCTACCGAGTCGGTCACGATGCGCGGCATGCGCATGGCTTCTGGAACCGAGGTGCTGAGCGCCTGGAACCTCTGCCGGGTATCGAGCGCCACGAGGCTTTCCCCTGCGAGCGACAGGCAGTCGAAGAAGTAGCCGGCGATCGGCAGCTCCTGCCGGCTCTTCTCGATGTTGAGCCGCCGCCCGAATCGGCGCATCGTCACCTGAAAGGGTGCTGGCCGGCCGGCCTCGTCGACGACGATCGCCTCCCCGTCGAGCGCGCATTCCCGCGCTGGAAGCGCGCGCACCGCCTCGACGATCTCCGGAAGCGCCGCCGTCACATCGTTGAGCGTGCGTGTGAAGATGCGCACGGCATCGTCCCGCCTGTGGACCTGGATGCGAGCCCCGTCCATCTTCCATTCGAAGGCGGCCGGACCTGCCAGCTCCTGGAGGGCTGCGGCGACGTCGGTTGCGGTCTGCGCCAGCATGGGAGCCACCGGGGAGAAGAGCTCGAAGCGGAACGGCTCCAGCCCCGCCGCGCCGACTGTCATGATCGAGACGGCCAGCGTGCCGAGATCGGGCGCGTACATGGCCGCCTGGCGGACCGGCTCCGCCGGCAGCCCGGAAGCCTGGATGAGCGCATCGGTCATCGCGCCCACGAGCGCGCCCTGGCGCAGCTCGCCGGTGAGCAGGCCGCGCGCAAAGGCCTGTTCCGGCCCCGTCAGTGCGCCGAACAGGCGCTGCAGCCCCAGAGCTTTGCGCGCCGCGGAGCCGCTGCCCCTCAGTGTGGCCAGCTCGCTCAATGCCCCGTCGAACTGCACCAGCGACACGCCGGGCCGTGCTGCAGGGGGCACCGCAGCGGCCCGTTGCAGCAGCGCGGGTCCGATGCCGCGTCGTCCTTGCGGCGTGTCGCCCGACAGGTACAGCACACCGATGCGCAGTTCTTCCGGCGCGAGTTCGCGCAGCAGCTCAGCGAGCTGCCGGATCTTCGCGCCTCGCGCGCTGTGCTCGCCGACGCGGCGCGACACCTCCACGAGCCGGGCGAGCAGCGTCATGGCGGGCGCGGCGCGGCGACGCTCCGGGGACCGAATTGAATTCGGGAGGTCACGTGGCTATTGTGCGCGCTTTCGTCCAGGGGGTTAATCCATGCCGTATCGCATCCCGGGCGCCGCGCTGCGCGGTGTACTGCTTCTGTTCTGCATCGGAGCCGCGACCGCGAGCGCATCCGAGTCGCACGCACGTCTGGTGCTGCCGGACAGCGTGCAACCCGAGCGCTACAGGATCGACTTTACCCCCGACCCTGCTGCACTGACCTTTTCAGGACAGGTCGAGATCGACCTGCGCGTGCGGGAATCCGTGGACCGCATCGTTCTCAATGCCGCCGACCTCGTGATAGACCGCGCGGAGCTCGCAGGCCAGGACGAACCTCCACAGGTGAGCTATGACGCAAAGCTCGGGAGAGTGGCGCTTGCGCTGCACCGGGCGATCAAGCCCGGACCGTACACGCTGAAGCTTGCCTACCACGGGGTCATCTATCGCCAGTCCTCGGGGCTGTTTGCACTGGACTACGCGACCGCCAACGGCAGCGCGCGCGCCCTGTTCACCCAGTTCGAGAACGTCGATGCCCGCCGCTTCGTGCCCTGCTGGGACGAGCCCGCGCGCAAGGCGACGTTCGAGCTCTCGGCGACCATTCCCGCCGGCCAGATGGCCGTGTCGAACATGCCGATCGCTTCCTCCGAACCGCTGCCCGGCAACCTGCAGCATGTGCGCTTTGCGATCACTCCGCGCATGTCTCCCTACCTGCTGTTCTTCGCTGCGGGAGACTTCGAGCGGCGCACGCGGGAGGTCGACGGTGTCGAGGTCGGTGTCGTGGCCAAGCGCGGAGAGCTCGACAAGGCGGACTTCGTGCTCGACTCCGCGGTGGACATCCTGCATTACTACAATGACTATTTCGGGATTCGCTACCCTTTGCCGAAGCTCGATCTGATCGCCGGACCGGGCTCCAGCGCGAATTTCTCCGCCATGGAGAACTGGGGCGCGATCTTCTCGTTCGAGTCCGCCATGCTGATCGACACGCGTATTGCGAGCGAGCGGGATCGGCAGCGAGCCTATCTCGTCGCTGCGCACGAGATGGCGCATCAGTGGTTCGGGGATCTGGTCACCATGCAGTGGTGGGATGACCTGTGGCTCAACGAGGGATTTGCCTCGTGGATGGACGACAAGGTAACCGATCACTTCCATCCCGAATGGCACGTATGGCTGCAATCCCTCGGCAGCCGGCAGCGGGCCATGGCTCTGGATGCACGCAGCGGCACTCATCCGGTCATTCCGCACATCCTGGATGCCAACGAAGCGGTCGCGGATTTCGACGAGATCGCCTATCAGAAGGGTGAGGCAACCATCCGCACGCTCGAGTCCTACCTCGGCGAGGACGCGTTCCGCAGCGGAGTGCGCCGGTACATGCACGATCGAGCCTATGGCAATGCTGTGACCGATGATCTCTGGCGCGCCATGGACCGGGACTCATCGATGCCGATCACGCAGATCGCGCATGACCTGACCCGTCAGGCGGGTGTCCCCCTCATCCGGGAGCGGTCCGTGGAGTGCCGGGCGGACTCGACCGTGCTGGGGCTCAGCCAGGGGCGGTTTGCGGTGGATCCGGATTCCACGACAGCGCGGATCTGGCACGTTCCGGTCCGGGCCGCAACGCTCGGCGCGCCAGCGGCGCACGCGATCGTTGCGGGAACTGTGCCGACGAGCCTGCAACTGTCCGGCTGCTCCACCGCCATCATCAACGTCGGACAGACCGCATATTTCCGCACTCTCTACCTGCCTTCCTCGCTGGCTGCGCTGACCGAGCGCTATGCCCAGCTCCCGGCGGCCGATCAGCTCGGCCTGCTCTACGACGCGCAGAGTTTTGCCTACCACGGTGAGCAGACCATGGCGGCGCTCATGGCGCTGGCAGCCGCGTTGCCGGCGGATGCGGCGCCGGAGGTCAGCGTCGCGTGGGCCGGGACGCTCGATGGCCTGGACGAGCTCAGCGAAGGTCTGCCGCTGCAGCCGCCGCTGCGCGCCTTCTCGCGCGCCGTGCTCAATCGCCTGTTCGTGCCTCTGGGCTGGGACCCCGCACCCGGCGAGCCCACCAATGTTGCCTTGGCGCGCGAGGCGGTCATTGCGGCATTGAGCCACCTGGATGACGAGGCTGTCATCGCGGAGGGGCGCCGACGATTCGCTCGCTTCCTGACCGATCCGGGCTCGTTCGATGCAGCCGCGCGCCATCTGACGCTCGAGACGGCTGCAGCGCATGCCGATGCGACCACGTGGTCGCAGCTGCACGAGCTGGCCCGCAACGCCAGGTCCGAGCTGGAACGGCTGCAGTACTACCGGCTGCTCACGCGCGCAGAGGATGAAAACCTGGTCCGCAAGGCATTGGAGCTGACGCTCACGGGCGAGCCACCGCGGACGCTGCTGCCCGAGATTTTCCGCCGGGCGGCGGAGCGGCATTCGCGTCTCGCCTTCGAGTTCGCGCGTACCCACTGGACGCAACTCTCGCCGAGCATCGAGCCGGACTCGCGCATCCGCTTCGTGCCGCGGCTGCTCGGCAACGCCTCCGATGATGCGCTGATCGCGCCGCTGCAGGCTTTTGCCGAGGCCAACATCCCCACCGACAGGCGCAGCGACGTCACGAGAGCTGAAGCGAGCGTTCGCTATCTCGCCCGCGTGCGTCGCGAACGGCTGCCGGATCTCGCGCGTTGGCTCCAGCAGCGTGGCTCGCCGGGCATCGCGCAACGCTGAAGCCCCGATGCGGCGCCGCGAGGCCGGCGCATCAGAGCAGGGCTGCGATGATCTGTTCGATGAGCTCGGCGAGCGGCGCTGCCCGCGCCGCATCGAAGCGCGGCGTTTCCTCCTCGCGCATGTAGGCGCACTGGGCGATCTCGAGCTGCAGAGCCTCGATGCCCTGCGCGGGCGCGCCGTAATGGCGGGTGATGTGTCCGCCCTTGAAGCGTCCGTCGACGACATATGAGAAACGCTGCTGCGCGCGCAGCCGGGCCAGGACGCGCTCGACGGTGGCTGCCTGCGCACTTCGCCCGCCGAAACTGCCGAGGTTGAGGCCGGGCAACTGTCCCTCGAACAGTCGTGGCGAGCGCGAGCGGATGGAATGCGCGTCCCATACCAGACAGTGGCCATGTTGCGCGCGGATCCGGCCGCTCTCGGCCGCCAGGGCATCGTGATAGGGTCGCCAGTAGCGTTCGATCCGTGCCGGTATCTCCTGCTCCGTGGGCGCCTGCTCCGCGCGGTAAATTGCGTTCCCCTCGAAGGTTTCCGTCGGACACACGGCGGATTCGATACGGCCCGGATACAGCGCCGAGCCATCTGCAGGCCGGTTCAGGTCCACGACATAGCGCGAATGCGTCGCCAGGAGCGTGCTGACATCGAGCCGCTCGAGGCTGCGTCGGTAGAGCTCCGGAACGTACCAGTCGGTATCGGGTACGCATCGACCCGCCGCGGTGAGTCGTGCTTCGATCTCCGGAGGCAGGAAAGTCCCGGAGTGCGGAAAGCTCACGAGAATCGGCAGCGATCCGCGATGCTGCTCGTACAGCGGTGGCATCACGGTCTGGTGTACGAGGGCAGGCAGGCGGCCACTCCGGCGATCAGCTGCCCCGATCGCACCCAGCCCTGCGCGCGCTGGATGTCCGGGGAGAAATACCGGTCGACCTCGTAGGCTGGCACCTCGGCGCGGATCGCGGCGTGTGCGGTCTCGAGCGCCGCGGAGGACCGGAAGGGGCGATGAAATTCCATACCCTGCGCGGCCGCCAGCAGCTCGACGCCGACCACGGCGGCGGCGTTGTCGAGCATGCGGCCGAGTCGGCGCGCCGCATGTGTGGCCATGCTGACGTGATCTTCCTGGTTGGCGGAGGTCGGGATGGAATCCACGCTGCAGGGCGTCGCGAGCGCGCGGTTTTCGGCGACGAGCGCTGCGGCGGTCACCTGGGCGATCATGAAGCCTGAATTGACGCCGCTGTTCTCGACCAGGAACGCGGGCAGCCCGCTCATCTTCGGATCCACCAGCACGGCGGTGCGGCGCTCGGAGAGACTGGCCGTTTCGGCGATGGCCAGGGCGAGTGTGTCCGCGGCAAATGCCATCGGTTCGGCGTGGAAGTTTCCTCCGGAGAGCGCATCGCCCTGTTCGACGAACAGCAGGGGATTGTCGGTGACGGCGTTGGCCTCGATGCCGATGCTCACGGCGCACTGGCGGATCAGGTCCAGGCACGCTCCCATGACCTGCGGCTGGCAGCGGAATGAATAAGGATCCTGAACGCGGGAGCAATCCAGATGCGACGCGCGTATGGCGCTGCCCGCGAGCAGATGCCGGTACAGTCCCGCGACCTCGATCTGACCAGGCTGGCC
>Ga0326728_10009747_pt1 | contig 22900 bp, 16 predicted proteins | sample MB3enrmetagenome_FD_207602 | JGI IMG/M metagenome (GOLD analysis project Ga0326728, IMG submission 207602) | Lab enriched peat soil microbial communities from McLean, Ithaca, NY, United States - MB31MN | ecosystem: Environmental > Terrestrial > Soil > Wetlands > Peat | place: USA: New York... | reverse complement strand
AACCGATTTCGTCCGGGAATTCTCGCAGGGAGGAAGAATGCCCTGGATTTTTTTGAGCTGGCCATTGTAACAGGAAGCGAGTTCCCTTCGTTTTTCATTCCATTCCGCTAAATGCCGAAGCTTCACGCTCAGTATCCCGGCCTGGATCGCATCGAGCCTTCCGTTGTATCCTTCGATATCGTGGTAATACTTTTTAGCCTGGCCGTGGTCGCGGATCATGCGGCACCTGCGGGCAATTTCCTCATCGTCGGTGGTTATGGCGCCGGCCTCGCCGCAAGCGCCCAGGTTTTTGCCCGGATAGAAGCTGAAAGCGCCGGCGGCCCCGATCGATCCGGCCTTTTTCCAGCATTTTGCGCGTTCGGAATAATATTCGGCCCCATGCGCCTGGCAGGCGTCTTCGATCACGATCAGCCCGTATTTTTCGGCCAACTCCAGGATGGGGTCCATATCGGCGGGCTGCCCGTAGAGGTGCACGGGGACGACGGCCGTTACAGGGCGCCCTGTTTCGCGATGCACCGGTTTGCCGGAGCTGCCGGTATGGCACTTGTTTTCCAGGTAGTCGCGGAGTTTTTCCGGGTCCATGTTGCAGGTGGATTCGATGATGTCCACGAAACCGGGCAGGGCCCCTGCCTGGGAAATAGCCTCAGTTGTGGCAATGAACGTGTTCGGGACCGTTATGACGATGTCCCCGGCTTCGACGCCGGCGGCCATCAGCGCAAACCTCAGAGCATCGGTGCCGCTTCCTACGCCTATGCAATGCTTAGCACCGCAAAACCGGGCAAAATCGTTTTCGAATCCCTCCACCATAGGACCGCCGATGAAGGCGGCGCTCCGGAGAGCCGTCTGGAAGACCTCGACCAGCTCTTCTTCCAATTCCAGGTGAGGGGTAACCAGGTCCAAAAAGGGAATCTTCGAGTCATTCATTTTCAATTGTCCGAGTGAATTTGGAAGGATACCAAGTCCCGTTCAAGACAGGTCGGGGATAAACCCCGCCCCTACAGCATCGCCGCGCGGCTCAATCGTAGGGGAGGGCTTTACCCTATAAGCGCTCAAATAAGGATGAATAATTGCCGTTAAGAAGACCGTCATTCCCGCGAAGGCGGGAATCCAGAGGCTTTGTTTTTTTATTGTAATATCAATAGGTAATGGTACTGGACCCCGGTTTGCACCGGGGCGACGATGATAGGCAAGTAGGCTTTTAATAAATTCAATGACTTACGGGCTTATTTGAGCGCTTATGGGGCTTTACGCCCTCCCGTAGAACCCGATTTGAACACAATTTGGCCTAAGGGGTTGCCAAGCGCCGGGCCGGAGAATTATTGGGTCTTCCGGCAAATGAGTACCTGTGGTTCGGATTTTTGCCCCGAGGGGGCTGCATATAATAGCCCCAATCTCCACGCTCTGCGAGGTGCCACCCTGGGGTTGTGACGCCAACAAGAACCAGTTCTTACCCTGCAGGGGTTGCATAGCCGATCCTTTGATGTTCGAGCAACGTGTGATTTAATCCTGAATACTCTTTTTATGTAACCCCTTCAGGGTATTACAACTAATTTGTGGCCCTGTTCTCCCCAGGGTGGCGCGGTTCTCAAATACCCTGGGCTACCCTATCCAGTTCGTAGGATGGGTGAAGCGAAGCGCAACCCATCACCAGGCCGGAGCATTATTGGGTCTTCCGGCAAATGAGTACCTGTGGTTCAGATTTTTGCCCCGAGGGGGCTGCATATAATAGCCCAGGGTCAGAGGAGCGCCACCCTGGGGTTGTGACGACCAAAGCTCCGCCAACTCGGTTACATTACCGGCAGCCTTGCGCTGTGAGTTTTCTATAAATGGCCGGACAGCGGCATGAACTTTTAGGTCTCAGCCAAAACGTTACAAGTGATTACTATTTGATGAACATTACCGTCAAATAGTTTCTATCCGTTAAGCCCTTTCAGTTCTCAGGCAGGCTTTCATGTTCAAGTCACCCGGAGAATTACGGCAGGGTTGCCGGCGACGATGGAGTTGGGCGGGACATTCCTGGTTACCACGGCGCCTGCGCCGACGATTGCTTTTTCACCAATGACAACGTTGGAAAGAATAGTTGCGTTCGAACCGACGCTGGCCCCCTTTTTTACCAGGATCGGTTCCACTTTCCAGTCGGCTTCGGTCTGGAGTTCTCCGGCAGGATTTGTTGCCCGCGGATACGTATCGTTAATGAATATCACTCCGTGGCCGATGAAAACGTCGTCTTCGATAGTCACGCCTTCGCAGATAAAGGTGTGGCTGGATATCTTGCAGTTTTTACCGATGACGGCGCCCTTCTGGATTTCGACAAAGGCGCCTATCTTGGTATGGTCTCCTACCGTGCAGCCGTAAAGATTGATGAACTTGGAAAACTTGACATCTTCTCCGAGCTTTACATCATCCGCTATGCAAACATAATTCATAGGTAAATATGCTTTCCTCTATCTTTCAGCGATTGATCCGAAGACTCCAGCATTTTGACGACTCTATATCCTGCATGGCCGTCGTTGACAGGGGTTTTCCCGTTGACCACGCAATCGACAAAACATTCGGCCTCGAGCTTCAGGGCTTCCGTTTGTTCGATCTTGGGCGCCCACATATCCCCGGAACGGTACCCCACCAGGAGGTCATAGACGCCGTCACGGCTTTCGATCTTCACCCCTTTATCGTAAACTTTTATCTTTTCATCGGCGTTGAGGTCGTTCCACACGAGCATTTTCTTTTCCCCCCCCAAAAGCGTGGTTCGCACTTTTACGGGTGAGAGCCAATTGACGTTGAGATGGCCAATGATGTGATTCTCGAAGTAGATAGTAGTATAAGCGACGTATGCGTGTTCACTGAAATGATTTTCTCCGGTAGTTACGATGGCCTCCGGCTTTTCTTTTATTATGTAGTCCATTATGGCCAGGTCGTGGGGCGCAAGGTCCCATACGACGTTCACATCGTGCTGGAAAAGACCCAGGTTGACCCGCATCGAGTCATAATAGTAAAGATTCCCCAGCGTGCCGTCGTCTACGAGTTCTTTCATCTTCCTGACGGCGCCGGTGTAGATGAACGTATGATCGACCATAATCGTGAGTTTTTTTCTTTCGGCCAGTTCGATCAGTTCTTCGGCCTGGGCACAATTCGCCGTAAACGGTTTTTCCACAAAAATGTGCTTGCCGTTCTCCAGAGCTGCTTTAGCTAATTCGAAATGTGTCGAAACAGGCGTGATCACTCCGATAGCGTCGATATCGGGAGATGAAACCAGAGAGCGCCAGTCCTGGGTTGCATTGACTCCGGGGAAAGCTTTCTTTGCGCGTTCAAGGGATTCGGCACGTTTGTCACTGATAGCAACGATTTTGCACCCTTCAACGATGTTGAAGTTTCGGGCGATATTGGGTCCCCAGTATCCGTACCCTATGATACCCATTCTGATCATGTTCTTCTCCTTTGCGGCTGGCTCGAGATTTGGAGGACACCCGGGAGAGCGTGTAGCGTGTAGGATGGGTGCAGCGCAGCGCAACCCATCAATTCTTTTCCTAACAGCTTTTCACGTCCCTTCGGGACTTCTTCGCGTCTTCGCGTGAAAGACTGTCTTTTCGTAACAGCTTTTCACGTCCCTTCGGGACTTCTTCGCGTCTCCGCATAATCTGGTCATTCCGCTTACCGGCTCTAGCCGGAAGCTCCGCGTGAAAGACTGTCTTTTCGGAAAAGTAGATTATCAGTAGGCTCCCTTGCTCATCACCACAGCCCGTGGTGTATGCAGGAGAAGTTTTATGTCCATCCATACCGACCACTCATTCGTGTACCGGATGTCCAGCCGCACCATCTCGTCGAAGGTTGAGCGGCTTCTGCCATAGACCTGCCAGAGCCCGGTCAATCCCGGTTTCATTTCCAGAATTCGACTCCGGTGCCAGATATCATAGTTTTCTAGCTCATAGGGGATGGGAGGCCTTGGACCGACCAGTGACATATCTCCCTTTAAAACGTTGAAGAGCTGAGGAAGTTCATCAAGACTCGTCTTTCTCAAAATCCTGCCAATGGGGGTGACTCTTGGGTCGTCTGTAATCTTGAATACCTTGTTCGTTCCATTCGCACCGGGCAGATCGTCCGCGCACTTTATGAACTTGCAGATATATTTCTTATGGATGGAAGGGTCGTTATTTACACACATCGACCTGAACTTTAAAAAGGTAAATCTCTTCCCAAGCTGGCCTATTCTTTCCTGTTTGAAGAGTACTGGTCCTTCCGAGGTAAAACGTACCAAAAGCGCTACAGTGATCATTATGGGAAGAGATGATAGTAGTAAAACCATGCTGCCGATTATATCGATCGTTCGTTTTAGAAAAAATGACACCTTCTTCGTGGAACGTCTACGTACGATATCATGATATAGTATTGGTTCAGGATTGGATTTGTCTGAAGAATTGCCGGATTCCTCCGGGTAAAAAAATAAAGAAATTCGTATTAGATTAGCTTTCTCGGGGCCCAGACATTTCAAAAGACTGCCTTTGACCTTACTGACAATTTTATCTGCAGCGCGCTTTGTGGATCTATCCCCTATTTCGGTAAAAATGATTCCGATTACTTTGTTGCAAAGGTACCATCCTATCGTATCGGTGTCTCTTATGATTGTGTTCAGGGGAGAAATGAATTTGCCTTCGATGGTACGGCAGCCATTATCGCCGTTTGAGAATTCAGCGAGGTTAAGAAGCATCAAAATGAATGGTCTTTTTGATCTTGCAGTCCTCTTGCGTTCCAGCGCAAGAAGCTCGTTGAAACTTCTCTCCGGAACGAAGGAGTGATCGAGTTCCGGGAAATGGTCGCTTTCCGCGATGGCTGGCGAACCAAAACTGTGCAGAAATGGAAGCTCCATGAGTATGGCCTTTCCTTTCATCCCAGGAATCTGTAAATAAAGTTGGGAATGTGATAGTTGCGCTTGTTGAACACAATCCCAAGGACGTTTCCACCGACGTTTTGGATTTGCTGCTTGAGGTTTTCGATAATCGGCCACTTGGTCTTTTCCGCTTCAACTACAATGATTACCCCATCCGTTTTTGGCGCGATGGCAAGTCCGTCGGGAGAATTTGTGATCGGGGTGGAATCGATTATGAGAAAATCGAACTGCTGCCTGATCACATTCAGAAAAGGGTCCATTACCTTGGTGTCGAATAATTCCGGCGTGGACCTGGTAGTATTCGAGGAGGGACACAAAAAGAGATTGGAACACTCGAAACAGTGAATAGCGTCTTCGACGGGATGCTTGTTACTGATTATTTCCTGCCACCCCTCTTCATATTGAATTCCGAAGGAAAGGCGATGGGATGGATGGAACCGGTCGGCATCGATGAGCAGGACTTTTTTGCCGATACTAAATGCCAGGGTCCTCGCGAACTCCCTGGCGATGGTGGAAGTCCCTTCCCCCTGCGTTGAGCCGATAAACTGAACGACTTTATTATCCATATCCGGAAGGAGGGCCTCGATCCTTTGAAAAAGGACCAGCATTCCCTTTTCCAAAATGGGGACAGCAGAAGGGTCAACGAATTTCCTTGCCACCTGAAAAGGATTCGAGGGATGCTCCAATTTCTCCAGATTTCGCGTTTTTGAGACCTCGATTAACGCACTATAAATTTTGCTCATGGTTTTCTCCCTACTGTCCGTATCGGCATAGGATCTTGTCCATGTTCTCAGCAAAGCATGGTGTGAAAGATACCCTCAAAGGTTTGGTACCAGGTTGCGTTCAAGCTGATGTAGCATAGGGCCTTGCGCCCGTCCGCACTTCCAGGCGCCCACAAGGGGCTATGCTACTTTCGTATGCTCGCTTCTCCCACGTCCTTGAACGCAACTTGCTATCAGCACTCATTATTTTGCGAATCCTTCGAGGTTCATCCGGCAAATGAGTACCTCCAATATTTTCACGCGACCCTTTATAATGGGCCCGGAGGCGTCATTCCCGCGGAGGCGGGAATCCAGTCTAAATGCAGATCGTGCTGTACAGATCTCTCCACTCAGGATTGTTCTCCTCAATTAGTCTCATCTTCCAGGTCCGTTCCCACTTCTTGAGCTGCTTTTCCCTTGTAATCGCAGACTCGGCCGTTTCGTGCGGCTCAAAATAGACGAGCATTTTAACGCTATATTTGCTGGTGAATCCTTCAGCCAGACCCTGTTTGTGATTCCACACTCTTTGCACCAGATTCGATGTTACGCCGATATACACTGTGCCGTTTCGTCTGCTTGCCATGATGTAGACAAAGAACTGTTTCGCCACGCTGGACCGCTCTTTCTGGATTCCCGCCTTCGCGGGAATGACGCTTTGCAATCCCTCTCATCGCCGGCAAATTGTCCAGGTACAAGGTTGCCGGATGAACCGAAGCTCCTCGTCAAGTTTGTGCTATGCGTCCCCTTATCGATTAAATCCTCATATTCGGCAGGACGAGCAAAACGGGTAAATCCAGTCGTTTTTCCGCTTTTTGCGGCGAGAGTAATCCTTGTCCTAAGGACTCGAGCAGAAAAGCGATTACTATCCCGCCACCGAGGCCCCCAACTGATGAAACCAAAAGAAAGAATCCAAGAGGTTTGCTGGGGCTGATCGGCATAATCGGAGCGGATGCTTTCTCGACCAGGCTTATGCTGGTCATCTTTTGCAGGTCCATATCGTCTGAAATGCGGGCATCCTCCAATCTTTTGGAGTAAGTTTGGTACATTTGCTCGTTTGAAGCAAGCTCCCGGCGAAGGTCCTGCACTTTATTTTCCTGAAGATCCAGTTCCTGTATTTCTTTGTTCAGGGATTCAAGTTGCTGCTTCTCTTGGGTGAACCTGACTTCAAGGGATGCCAGCTCCGCTTTTGTATTGATAATATCCCTTTGCAGTTCCAGAGAAGTGTTATTGGCTGAAAATGTCGGGTCCTTCTTTCTATTCGCCATGAAATCTTCTACGACTTTCATTTCCTGGCGGGTACTGATTATCAGCGGGTTCCCCTCCTTGTACTTCGATAGAAGTTCCTGCTCTTTGCGCTTTAAAGTTAATAACTGGCCCTGTGCATCGTCACCCGTTCCCGGCCTGGAGGGGTCGGATACCACTTTGGAGATTTTATTTACCTCCTTTTCGAGGACCGCAAGTTTTTCATGAAGCTCTTTCATTCGCATCTGGCAGCCGGAGGTGTCTGCATCCAGGCTCTCTCTGTTGTGAAGAAGCATCGAACGCTGATCTTCAAAGACATAGAGACGATTAGCCTGCTTGAATGATTCCAGCTTGTTCTCGGAATCCCGGAGGCGCTTATAAGAAGTTGAAACTTTATTTTCCAGGAATAAAGTCGGTTTTGAGTCGTTGAGTATCTGGAGTCTTTTGTCCTGGTAGTTATTAATCAGCGAATTTACTACATCGGCTGCCAGTCCGGGGTTCTCACTCTTGTAGGCCACGGAAATCAGATTGGCGTTTTTCTCTGCCTGGACCGTCAGGTTTTTTTCCATTATGAGTATTGCCACCTGGACAGGGTCTACCTGTGCGGCAGCCTTGGAATTCGCATTCGGGACGAACTTGTCTACTCCGATCTCACGAATTACCGTCTCTTTCAAGTCCTTGCTCGAAAGAATCGATACTTCCGAGTTCATGATTTCCGCCAAACCGATCCGCAGAGGGGCCTGATCGTTGCCCACGTTTGGGGTCGTATATTCCCTTCCATACCGCAACATCAATACGGACTTGGCTTCATAACGCACTGGGAGAATGCCGTGGACGATGAATGCACCAATAATGGAAAGAAGAAATACTGACAGGATCTTGTACTTGTGTTTGCAAACTATAACGAGGATGTCTCTGAGGTTGAATCCTTGTGAACCGGATTCGGGCGTTTCGGTGTAATGTTCGTAATATTGGGATGGCGGGGCGGCAATCGGTGCGCCCGGTACGAGTTGCTTCATTTCGTTTGGTTCACCATTCATAGTAAATTCCTGAGCATTTCGCTTGACACTTGTGGCTGGACATGCGCCATGCTCATGCCAACCCACCTCCCACGGATTCCTTGAGCGAGGTGGTCACAATGCATCTTTTTACAATAACAAAAGGGCATCCCTAAAGTCGAGGGTCCCCCTCTGACATATTCCAGGCGGACTCGCTAAAAACCGTTGTAAGATCGAAAATGAAATTTTCAGTGGCGCATAAATCGCGCCACTCAATCGGACTCTGCAATACCAAGTTGCGTTCAAGTTGATGTAGCGTAGGGCCTTGTGCCCGTCCGCGCTTCCAGGCGCCCACAAGGGGCTATGCTACTTTCGTATGCTCGCTTCTCCCGCGTCCTTGAACGCAATTTGGTATAAGACCCTGTTATTATTACATAATAAAAATTCACCTTGTCCTGATCTTGTACCGTAAGGCGACCCGTTCCGTTTGTCCTGCCAAATAGGTTACTAATAAGTTACATTTGAGTAAATTTTCAGTGACATGCGAAAACGGACTTTTCTTTGCCAAATATTCCGTTATTCCGCCACCCATTTCAATGGTCTCTTCGAATAGACACTGATCATCGGCAACCTGCTCCAGCGAAAAATGCAAAAAAAGCTCCTCGATGCTGACACGCGACTAACGAGCAGGAAACGTTTATAGAAAAGCTTTCATAATTTGCCGTAGATATTACCTTATCACGATAAAGTCAAGTGGAAATTGAGGGGGATAAATTGGGTAAAACATATACCCAATATACCTGTTATCAGTAAACTTTTTAAGTATATACGAACTCTAGACACAAATTTGATTTCCCAAACGCTTGTCGCCATCGTTGACATTTCGTTGACCAAGCAGAGCCTTTTTGTACTTATAAACAGCAGGTTAGCGATATCATCGTGATTCCATGCATCTTTGCCGGTCAGAAAAACTCCCAAGGCCACTCTTATGAAACTTCAACTTGTGGATGCATCTTACAATGGCGTAGTTGAAGTTTCCGTTTCCGTTCAAACCGCGTCCGTGGACGTGGCGGCTACGCTGGATTCCGGCTTGCATCAGAATAACGGTTTGAGCGTCCGCACGCTTTACAACCTGGTGACGATACACTGGTTACCGGAACCCGCATAGTGCTGCTTTATAAATAGTACATACCGGTACTCTCACCTTTAGCGCCGGTCGGATTGTATGCGACAAGGAACCCCGGTCGACATGCCCCTCGCACAGTTGATCTGATTATCAGAACCTACTGGAAGAGTAGAGAATGGGACTGGGAAAAAAGGAAGCAACCGACATGGTTTTGATACAGCTCCGCCAACTCGATTACATTTCAAGTCCTAAATGAATCCGATGACAACGTTCAAAAGCTGAGCATTCATTTTGGGAATTCGAACATCTTAGTACAAGTTATTCGAATATCCAATATGAAATATTACCTGAGATTAATTCTTTACCCTCTTTGGGATCAGCATGCTGGAACAGGCTGTCGTGAGCTTTTTCTGACATAACATTCGGGTGTGGTAAAGGGGGATTTTGGGGTGTACTTGTTGGGTACACCGTTTACCTTATATTAAATAAATAGTCCGTCATGTTATGATGTTAGCCGTGATAAAGGGAGGCAGCCTAATCGCTGCCCTGAACTGACAAAAACCTTTTCCCGCGAACTGCCCCACCCCCTGAAAAATGCGAGCTGCCCTTGAGGGTTCGACGATTCACAGCTTCGAGACCCTTCCGGCTGAACCTCATACCAGGGTTGCATTCGGGATCGTGAGTGATACCTCAGAATCCCTTTAGAAAGGAGAAATTAGCACTCATTGTTACATAACTACTCGTTTGCACTCGCCATGGAAGGAATCTTACCATACTCCTCAATCGCATCGTCGCTCCTTTTTGAGTTTTGTGAATAGGACTTGTAAAAGGTTCCACTGGCCTGGGATAGCAGGCCTGAATAAGATTAGGATTATATGGGGAAAATCCCGGAATTCCCGGAAATTCCAATTAATTATCCTCTATCCTGATCAACCCGGCGGACAACCCTTGGCATGTATCCGGATGCTTCGATGCATGGAAAGGCGTGAAAAATTGGGGCATCACTGCAACACTCTCAAGTGCGCGTACCCGTTCAATCCAAGTTGCCAAAACGGCGAGATTAAAAGGAGCTGGGTCACTGCCTTTGGTTGGCAGCATCTGAGGTCCTTTCTCCCTTTGCCGCACGGCCCCCAATAATGGGGCACTCAGGTGCTGAAACAGGTCGCAATCAAAAAGGCGCCCCTCACCCTCTCGCTTCAAGTTCACCGAATCTACACAGAAGCGACATGAATCTGTAAACAAATCACAATAAAGTACTCTCTGCTTTTCTGCGGTCATGAAGATTTTACGACACCGGCCCCATCAGCGGTGCCTGGTCTTGAGGGTGTCGTGCGCTTGCGAAATCTGAAAGTGCGTGAGCATGTTTCGTTGAAACCTTTAGGCCTTGCCAAAAGACAATAGGCCGGAAGCGCTCATAATCGGCAGGAACCATATCGGGACAGTGCGCTTGATGGACGGCAAAGGGCTTGTGCCGAGAGACTAAAGTTGTCCTCTCGGCGCAGACTGTACTTTGCCCGGAGGCGCTCTCAAACTAAGGACAGAACGAAATCATGGGGCAAGAACAAGAACTTGAGAGGATAAAAAAGATTTTTTGGAGGCGAAAGGCTTGGTTCCTGTGGCCTCTTATCTCACTGCTGTTATTGACGGCAATAATTTGTGTCATATTGCCCAACGTTTATAAGTCAACGGCAACTGTGCTCATCTTGAACCAGCAGATACCATCAGCCATGGTGCCTTCTACCGTTACTACATACGCACAGGAGCGAATTCAGTCCATAACTCAGGAAGTGACATCGCGTTCCAAAATCCTGAAGCTGGTGGAGAAGTATAATCTTCTTCCTGACAAAGCCAAGAAGCTCACCACTGAGGACTTAGTCGACGAAATCCGCAAACGAATTTCATTTCAGACGATCAATGCTGAAATCAACAAGGAGAACACGAACCAGCCTGTTCTTCTAACTATCGCCTTTTCCATCTCCTACGAAGATGAGGACCCGGGGAAGGCTCAGGCTGTGACAAATGAGATAGTTTCCTTTTACCTCGAAAAGAACCTTGAGTCGCGCGAGAAGGTCGCTCGAGGCACCACCGAATTTTTGACCGAGCAGCTCAAGCAGGAGCACATGCGGATAGACGACCTGCAGACCAGGATCGCTGATTTCCAGAAAGAGCATCTGGAGGAACTCCCGGAATATTTCACCCTTAATATGCAGAAGCTGGAAAGGCTAAGCCAGCGTCTCAGCGATATCGGCATGCAGATGAGTTCCCTCGAAGAACAGCGTTCGATTCTTAAGGGGGACCAGGCATTGTTGGACCCCTATTCAAGCAGCGTCACGTCCAAGGTGTTGACCCCATCGGAACGGTTGCAGCAGCTCCAGTTGGAACGTGCTCAGGCGTTGTCGAAGTATTCCGCCAGCCATCCGACCGTTAAAGCAAAGGACGAGGAGATCACCCTTTTGGAATCGGAAGGTAAAGCAGGCCGGGGTTACGATAAGATGATGGATAATCTCAGGGCTGCAGAGAACAAATTGGCCAACCTGAAATCCACTTACACCGATAAACATCCTGAAGTGCAGAGCACCGAACGGGAAATAAAGAAGATAAAGGCGCAGTTGGCCGAGTTGCCAAATGACCGGCAGGCAGGTTCGACGATCACTTCGCCCCCGACAAGCCCAGCCTATATCGCCCTGAAAACCGAGTTGGAGAAGCTTTCTGTTTCCATTTCGTCTCTTCAGGCGGAAAAAAAGCAACTGGAAAAGGATACCAAAGAACTTTTGAAGAAGCTGCACTCCATGCCCCAGGTCGCAAAGCAGTTTAACGATATGGAGACGGAATACCAATCCGCCAAGCTAAATTACAACACAATAGAGCAAAAGCTTTTGGGTGCAAAAGTTTCCCAGGGGATGGAAGAAGAGAAAAAGGGGGAATCCTTTCAGGTGGTCGAGCCGGCATTTCTGCCGGAAAAACCGGCTAAACCCAACCGGCTCGCCATAATGCTGGTCGGTGCCGTCCTGTCGTTAGGATTGTCGGTTGGAGCAGCCTCCGCGCGAGAATTTTCGGATAAGAGAATCCATGATCTGGAAGTCCTTCAAAGAATAAGCAGGTTCCCCGTTATTTCGATCATACCGTCGATAATATCCGAAGCTGATATAGCCGCCGGGCGGAGACGAAGGGTTATCCTCTGGGTTGCGGGCATGTGCAGCGTCATTTTAATAATCCTTGCCGTCCACTTTTTCGTAATGGACCTGGATATCGTTTACGCAAAACTGGGCCGGCTGGTTCAAAAGAAAATCCTATAAGACTTCGGCAAGTTAGAGTGAAGGATCGATATGCAATGGATTAGACGAATCGTCCAGGGACGCAGTAAAGCAGAACAATGGATGTGTGAAAGGATTGCGACGAGGTTTCCAAATCTGGGCGTTTGCGGTCCTGCTTATTCGAGGACAAGGGTGATCCCGGTCCACACCGGGGCATTGTTGAAGAACAAAATCATACTGGATGAAGACAACCGGGTTGCCGAGCAGTTCAAAATGTTGAGGACGCTTCTTTTCAACCGGACCCGGTCTCATGGCTGGTCTACCATCCAAATCACAGGGTTTGATGCGGGTGAAGGCAAGAGTCTCATCGCAACGAATCTGGCGATCAGTATAGCCAGGGATTCGAGGCAGACGACCCTGCTGGTCGACCTCGACTTCAGAAATCCCTCCGTTCATACCCTTCTCGGTCTGGACCCGGAAGTACCCGGTCTAACGTCCTTCTTCGCCGACCAGGCCGGGCTTGAAGAAATTCTCATAAACCCCGGGATCGAAAGACTCACGGTCCTTCCTGCCGGCGGCAGGGTCCTGCAGGCGCCGGAACTGATGGGGTCTTCGAGAATGGAAGCCTTGGTCAAGGAGCTTAAAGAACGCTATGAGGATCGGTACATCATATTTGATACCCCGCCCATGAACGGTTTTCCTGACGCGCTCGTTTTCTCGGAGTATGTGGATTCCATAATCATGGTGGCAAGGGCAGGCCACACCTCCAGAACCAGCGTAGAGCATGCCATGGATATGGTCCCCCGTGAAAAGGTCCTTGGTCTGATCTTCAATGATGTCAAGTCAAAGGATTTGAACGGCAAATACGGATCGCGATAAATAAACCGCAACGCCTGGCTCGTCCGCCAAACTCCGACACCCGCTGCCGGACTGAACGCATCCGGGCTCGGTTATGGAGGCTCAAAATGGATATGAGGACCCGTATACTAACAATTCTGCTTTGCGTTCCTCTCCTGCTTTATCTCCCTGGCTGCAGCAGCAAGGAGGAAAAGGGCGCGAGGTTTGTCTCGCGGGGGGACCGGCTTATCGAAAACGGCGATCCGGTGCGGGCCATCCTGCAGTACAAGAACGCTCTGCAGCTCGATCCAAAAAGCGCAGCCGCTCACCTAGCGCTGGGGAAGGCTCTCCTTGCCCAGAAGGAATATCTACAAGCCTATCGCACCCTGAGTGCAGCTTTGGAATTGGATCCCAACCTTGATGAAGCCAGGCTGGAAGTGGCAACGCTACTTAGCGGGGGCCAGCCCGAGATGGCCCTGGAGCAGATCTCCAAAATCGGCAAACCAGAACCTTTCGAGACCAGAATCGCTGTTGTCACGGCGTCCGCCCGCATTGGTCTTAAGCAGTACGAACAGGCAATCGAAGTATTGAGAAAAGTCAAAGACGCAGATGCAAATGCTGAAGTCCAGAGGCTGCTTGCCATTTCCCTCAAGGCGGTCGGTGATTTCAAAGCAATGGAAGAAGCCGCTGTAAGAGCTTCCCACATTGAGCCAAAGGCGTCTTTCCCCTACCTGTTTCTTGCCTCTTTTGCCGCCGACCGTGGCGATAGGAAACGCGCGGTTAAAGAGTTGGACGCAATGGTGAACGCCAATGATGGGGAAATTTCTGTCGCGCTTTTACGCGCGAGGGCTTTGGAACAGCTTAAGATGCTCGAGGAAGCTGAGGATGCTTACGAAAAACTCCCCAATGAGTCCCAAATGCTCAAGGCCAGGGCGGGATTTTATCATCGGCAGGGAAAGATTGAAAAGGCGCAGAATGTCCTCGAATTGATCCTGGCAAAGGAACCGGCCGATATAGAGGCCACGTTGGGACTGGTTGCCATATTTCAGTCCAAGGGGGACAGCGCAGACGCGTTGGGACGTATCGAGACAACCCTCAAGCTAGACGTCAAGCCTGCCGACAGAGAAAAGCTCCTCTTAACGAAAGCTTCCATTATAGCCGATAAGGACCAGAAAAACGCCGCCGTCGAAATCTGCGAGGGAGTGCTCAAGCAGAACCAGGGCAATTCCGAGGCTCACCTTCTGCTCGGCAGGCTGCTGCTGGATGCAGGCAAGTACGAAGAAGCTGAAATACACCTGCAACAGGCGGCAACGGCACGGACGGAAGATGCCTCAGCGACAATTCTTTTGGCAAGGAGCCAGTTTTTCAACAAGAAGGATTCTCTGGCTGCAGACACTCTGAATAACGCATGCAGGGCAAACCCGGCAAATAATGACCTAAGACTTGAGTACGTCCGAATACTGCTGGTCAAAGGGGACATGGACCAAGCCGTAAAGGTCCTGGATCAGGGACTGGAGATGCAGCCTGAAAACCCGGTATTTCTTAGAACTCGCGGAAGAGTGCTGGTGTCACAGTCGCAGTTCTCGAAGGCAGAGCAGGATTTCCGCCAGATGGTCAAGCTGGCTCCCGATTCTGCAGCAGGCTGCGTGGAACTGGGACAACTGATGCTTGCCCAGTCGAAGCCCGATAAGGCTATTGACGAGCTCAAACGAGCCCTCTCAGCTCAAAATGGATGGGAAAGCGCCATTCCACTCCTGGTAGCGACATACGAGAAAAAAGGGGACTACAAAAGCGGAATGGCTCTGGTTGAATCGGAGGCTGCCAAAAGACAGCCATCGCCTCTTGCCTTCTTTTCTATAGGCCAAATTCACGCCCAGCACCGAAATCTGGCTGAAGCAGAAAAGGCCCTTGCCAGGGCTATTCAATTGGCCCCTGAGTGGAGCGATCCACATCGGGCGATGGCCATTGTATATGCCGCGCAAGGCAAAGCCGATTCAGCAATTGTTGAAATGGAAAGAATGTACCGTATCAATTCCTCTCCATCTAATGCCATCAGTCTGGCCATGCTCTATGAGCAGAAAGGCCGCGTAGAAGATGCAAGCCGCCTGCTCGACGAACTGTTAGGCAAGTCCGGCGGATCACCTTCAGTTATGAACGATTTGGCATACCTCTATGCCGAGTACAGGACCGACCCAAAGGACCTTGAAAAAGCGGCGAACCTGGCAGCACAGGTGATCGCCAAACAACCTGACAATCCTGCCTTTATGGATACCGCAGCTTGGGTGTCGTTCAAACAGGGCGATCTCGATGCTGCCTGGTACCGTATCCAAACCGCTTTGACCCTTCGCCCGGACGCCGGCCAGCTAAATCTCCATGCTGCAATGATCGCCAAAACAAGAGGAGAGACGCAAGAAGCAAGCCGTTATCTGGAGAAGGCTTTGCAGGAAAATCTCGACTCTGCATCCAGGAAGACGGCTTTGGACCTGAAAAAACAACTGGAGGGGTAATGGAACCTTTCATCGTTCGCATAATTTTATCGGGAGTTCTTAATAGATGAAAACCTTATATGCGCTCCTTTCGGTGCTGATTATTGCGCAAGGCTGTGCTTCAAACTGGATGCCTCTACCCTGGACGTCCGGGGCCCCTGTCAAACCTGCCGAGGTCAGCGGACAAGTCGCCGGAGCCCCGACCAAACCGGCCGAAGAAAGCGGACTAGTCACCGCCGACTACAAAATCGGGCCGGGCGACGTCCTGGAAATCAGCGTCTATGGCGAGGAATCACTCAATCGAAAGGACCTCGTGGTCAGGCCCGATGGAAAAACTTCCTTCCCACTGGTTGGCGACGTGCAGGTCGGAGGCCTGACAACCGTGCAGGCAAAAGAGGCTCTGGAACAAAGCCTTCACGAATATATCCCGGGAGCTGTCGCTGCGGTGAGCGTCCTGCAACTGGGAAGCCTGCAGTACTATGTAGTTGGAAAGGTGAATAAGCCGGGCATGTACAATGTCGCAAAACCGCTGACAGTGCTTCAGGCGCTTGCAATGGCGGGGGGGCTGACGACTTTTGCCCAGGAGAGCAACATCGTGATACTGCGCAACGTCGGCAAGGAAACCGTGACTCTTCCTTTTAACTATAAAAAAATAAAAAAGGGCCGAGGCCTTGCAGAAAACATAATCATGGAGCGAGGAGACGTGGTGGTGGTCCCATGAGTGCGCCATCACATTGTGCACACCGAGGAGCGTGGAGACTTTTTTCACGGGTCCGCGGCATGCCCAGCCGCCCCTATTCATCCTGAACTAATGGTGGAGAAATTGCTTCATGACTCGAACAGGCGCTTCGGAGAAATTCCTGTCGAAAACTTCCAGGCGCCCGTCTTAACCTCCTGGAAATGAATCTTCCATACTCACTACGAACGGTCCAGGCAGCTCAGGTGAAGGATCAGCAGCCACTCGAACAGCGGACGGTCAGGCGGCGGTGAGTTGAGCTTTGGAACTCCGCAAGCCTGCCGCTGTCATGTAACACAAAGGTCACATTCCCGGAACGACCTGCCGCCTGTTTTTCAGTTATGAATGCCGGCATTAGAAACGTTATGCCCGCACGGGCGCAATCGGCCGGGAAAGATGTAACCGAGTTTGCGGAGCTGTGTCCTAGGTCTCTCATCCGGGCCCTGCCGGGAACAATTCGATGTTTAAGAGCGCACACGGTCTTTCACATCCAGGCATAAGTTCGGTTCGCTGATCAGAACTTCCGGGCGATGACGAACGCATCAGGTGAAAATGAGATCAAAGAAAGGCGGCTGGTTTTAGACATGAAGTCCAGTCGAAGACTGGCGGCAGACTTCACATCCATTGGGTTGTCCCAGGGTATTGCTGCTCTTGGTCAGGTCGTCGGAATTCGGATTCTAACCGAAGCCTTGTCACCGGCTGTATTCGGGGAGGTGAGCTTGATGCTGGGGGTGGCGGCGCTGGCAGCCACCGCTTTGTGCAACCCAACCATGCAAGCTTTATTACGGTTTTCGCCAGAATATGTACAACCTGCTGATCTCTCCTTGCTCAAGCGGGTCGCGCTTAAGCGCATCTTGAAAATGTTCACTCTGGCGCTGCCGCTGTCACTGCCTCTCGGCGCATTCGGGACCATGAAGGGATGGTTTGGGGGCCTTGACGTGTTGCTGCTGGCGGCCTTGGTATTCGTTGACGCAAGCCGCATGCTGCAAACGACGGTCATGAATGCCTCCAGGCGCCACTATCGGTTCGGAGCATGGCAGGTTGGAGAGGCCTGGGCAAGGCCCCTGGCGGCCTATACGGCCGTTACCCTGTGGGGAATTGGCACTTCAACCGTCTTAAGCTCATTTGTGGCCGCCTCAGGCATCTTGTACCTCATCATGGTTCGTCTGAATCCTGATTCAGTCTGCTTTACCGGAAACACTCAGGCGAAAGAGGACGATCTGTTTCAAAAGTTCGCTACATACAGCCGCCCACTTATTCCTTTGGGATTGATCGCCTGGACATCCGGCATGGCAGACCGTTACATGATTGGTTGGTTGCTCTCAGCCAAAGCCGTCGGACTCTACGTTGCAGCGTATGGCCTGGCCAGCCGGCCGATGCTGATGCTCTCAACAGTAACCGAACTTGTGATACGCCCGGTCTATTACTCTGCTCTCGGACGCCGTGATGCTGCAGGGAGCAACAAATTCCTCGTTTTATGGTTTGTAATTGTTTGTACGGTTGGTGGTTTAGCCTGGGGTATGTTTGCTCTTTGCCACCAGCAAATAGCCTCACTGCTGCTGGGCCCTGAATTCAGAGAAGCCTCATCTCTCATGCCTTGGATCGCAGCCGGATACGGCTTTCTTGCCCTTTCACACATTCCCACCAGGGTGTGTTACGCCCATGATGCGACCCGTGTGGTCTTAATTTGTGAGGTGGTCACAGCGGCCATGTCCGTGGCCGTCGGGTTCCCTCTTATCTATTTCTATGGCCTGCTTGGCGGGGCCGTGGCTGTCCCGGTCTATTTTAGCATACAGTTATTGTTATCGACCGGTTTTGCCACAATCATCGCCCGCCGCGATGCCAACGCTGCCGGCAAATCACTTTACGATGCGGGGAGACTTTCTTGTGTATGACGCTAAAGCGGCTGCGATTTACCGTGATCGGCTCTTTGCGAACTATGGCCATGACTTTCAGGATGTTGGAGAATCGTTCGACCATCGTAGTGCCCGACAGTGGGGACGCGCGAGGTCATACCATCTGAGAGGGTGGCTTCCGGATGACAGCAATGCCAGGATTTTAGATGCCGCTTGCGGCTCGGGAAAACTGCTGCATTTCTTCTCCCGGCGCAAATATGTGAACTTGGCTGGTATCGATATCAGTCCGGACCAGGTAGCTCTTGCGCGCCAGGTCACACCGGATGTGGTGCAGGGCAATGTGCTTGAACATCTCGAACAGATGCCGGAATCGTATGATCTGATCACAGGCTACGACATCGTTGAGCATTTTCATAAGGACGAGGTGTTGCGCTTCCTCGACGGGTGTCATTCTGCTCTAAGGCCGGGAGGCCGGTTGGTCCTGCAAACACCGAACGCAGACAGCCCATGGGGAATAGGATACATATACGGTGATTTCACCCATGAAGTTGCCTTCAACCCAAATGCACTTTCACTTCTGTTACGTCTGGCGGGGTTTTGCCGGATCGAAACCAGGGAGGCAGGCCCGGTGCCATGGGGAAACAGTGCGAAGTCTACGTTGCGCTATTTCATCTGGCAAATCATAAGAGTTGGCCTCTTGAGTTGGAATCTTGCGGAGACCGGTGCGAAAGGAAGCGGAATTCTTACCAGGGTTTTCCTCATCTCAGCGGTAAAGGGAAAGAAAGATTTTGGGCATGATGAATTTGCGGGAAGTCAGGACCCATGACGGGCATCTTGCGCTCATTGAGCCTGCTCCTCTTTTCCAGACTGCCGACTCGAACCAGGCACGGTTATTAGATATCACTTGCGGGAGGCTTGGTCCTCTCTCCATATGATTTGTTAAGGACAGATGGCTTCGTGCGACAACTCTCAAAGTACTATCTGTTAATGGTGTTGAATCTACCGCTGCTCTCCGAGGTGACGAGGAAATACTGGCTCCAATACGATGAGGTTTTCCTGGTTGCTGATTTAATAGCGGCGTGCACATTCCTGACCCTCATGGTCTGGGGAAAGATTCGTCCCCACCTCCCCGTGATGTTTTATGCCCTTTCCTTGCTATTCCTCTTCTGGGTGTTTATTCAGCAAGCCGTCAGCGGCGGCAAGGCCGTTTTTTTTCTGGTGGGTGTCAGGGCAGCCTTTTTCCCCCTGGTTTACCTTTTCGTTTCAGCCTATTACATCTCCCGATTCGATGACGCCGTGAGGTTGCTCTTCTACGTTGCGACGGGATGGGTCTTGGTGGCCGGTGCTGTCGGAATCATGCAGATCTTACTCGGGCCCAATAATCCCATTAACGCTGTCTGGGGAAAGTTAGGTCTGGGGGTGGGTGACTATACCGGCATGAAACATGGACCAACAATGAAGGGTCTCTTTCGCCCGACTTCAATCTTCACCCACACGGGACAATTTGGACAGGTGGCTTTCTTGCTCATCCTCTTTCGATGGACGGTTCTCGCCTTCGCGGGATTGAAGTTTAGACCATGGGCGTACGTATTGATCTTGGCGGATCTGATAACCATTTCAGTATCCGGACAACGCGCGGCCTTTCTTTTCCTGTCTACGTCGGTTCTCGTGATGGCATGTTTCTTGGCGCGAGCCGGGCGTGCGGCATTCCTGAAATGGCTTTTTGTTGTCGCTGCTTTCGGAGCGATCGTCACTACGTTTGTGGTATTTCAACCCACCTATGGCGGCGTGATTCTATCCCGGTTCGAAAGTGTCATTCAGGAGATTCCCTCCCGGCTTCATGCGAATCTCGTCGATTCTACGGAGTTTATTTTCCAGCACTATCTCTTCCTCGGAAAAGGCTTGGGATATTTCACACTTGGTGCTCAGCGCTTTGGAGGAAAGCTGGTTTATGAGGACGTGGGCGTTGGCGAAAGCTCTATCAACCGTATCTGTTGTGAAGTCGGCGTTCTTGGGGCCATGATACTCGGCGCCATGTGGGTCTTGATCTTAGTCAGGGCTGTCGCGACTTTCCGGGCGCGAACTGGGAGCGGCGCAGGAACGTCATCACTCTTCTATTTCTTGTGGCTGATTTCCATGTATTCCTGGTGCAATACGGCAGACGTGTTCGCAAATACTGTTTCGACCTTTGCCGCGTCTGCATTGGGTGGCGCCTTGCTGCTGCCGGTGGTTTACAAACACCGGGAAATGGTCGAGCCTGATGCCGGGCCAAACCTTGGGGATTCGATCTACGGGGCCGTGCAAGCTGACGGGGGTAACACTCATGGGCATGCACTTTTTTGATCCGAGGAGCAGGTTGATGATACGGGGCGCATTTTCTCGATTGCTTTACCCATTCGTCGTTTTGGGCCTGGTCCTTGGACTATGGACGAATCCGATATGGGCTGATGCCCCCGCCCCTTTTGAGAAGTTTCGTGTTCCTAATGACCGGGGGCCTGGCGAGAAATTCCTTGCTGGATTTTATATTTATCCCTATTACCTGCAGCAGGTTGCAGAGCGTCAGGGTCAGAACTACATCGCCTTCCTTGATGCGTGGATGAAGAAGCTTACGGCCAGAGGGTTCTCTCTTTTTTATGTGGCAGCCCCCCCAAACTTCGACGATTGGATTCGCCTCTCTGAGAAATACAACTTCAAGATGATTGTACAACTCGATTTCGCTTACATGACCACGCCAAGCTTGGATGATGTCAGAACTAAAGCGCCGGCCGCAATTCGATTTATCAAGACGTATAAAGACCATCCGAATGTTTTGGCCTTCAGTGTCAAAGAGGAACCGAGTAAGGATTTTATGCGGACGTTGGACGAGTATTTCCGTCAAATCAGGGCCGAAGTCCCCGAAGCCCCTTTGCATTTACTCCATAGCAATCGAGATGCATTGCAGTATCCGTTTCAGACTCCGATCACAGTGGCGGCTACAGATCGCTATGCATTTTGGGGATGGGACGCCAGTGCCGGTGGGTATTGCGCAACCCCGTCGTCCGCCCTGGATTGGTTTAGAAATGACATGGAAGTTTATGCTCGATACGCCCTTGATCGTGGCGCCCTCTTCCAGGCAGTCTTCACGACGGTTGCAAACATCCATGTCAAGACCGATGATATGGTTCGCAGTGGCGAATATGGGAACTATGGCCGAATCCTGCAGTTGGCGCTCGATGAGAACCAGGGCTGGTCTAAATTGGCGGGGAAGCGGTTTAAATATGTCAAATATTATCACCCGCCTGTCAATACCACCCGCGCAATGGTCTGGTTGTCGGTACTCAACGGGGCCCAAAGTGTATTGAATTGGAGCGGCATTCCAACGGACCCGATACAAGAAGCCATCTTTACAAAAGAGCTTTATAAATCGATACCTGCCAATTTGACGGGCGAACCGCCAGGCACTGCAGCCGATCTGGCACTAGATGACTTTGTGATTCAAATATTCGGCCCCGGCAATGCTGGAACACCGATGCTGGAGGAGTACGCCGGGGCCGTGGCCGATCTCCAGAACTACGGATGGTTAATAAACCGCATGAGACCGAGTGCGGACCAAAGCAAAGCGGTGGTAAGTGATGAGAACGCCCATGCCCACCTCTTCGACATCCCTGGCTATTCGGGGAAGATCCTCGTCATAGTCAACACTGATGTTGGAAGATGGGATACGAATTCCATTCGGAGTCTGGTCGGACGAAACGATCGATTTAGCATCGATCCAATGGGCAATGTTATCGGCTACACCCCACAAATAACACCCAGAACTCTCACGGTCCGATCTTCGCTTCCGGGAAAGCTTTTTGATGCAGGGACTGGCCGTTCGCTCGGACCTGCCGGCGAGGGCACGGTGAACATTGCTCCAGGCGGAGGTGCTTTTGTCTATCTGGGAGATGAGACCGAATGGTCGAAGCTTAGAGCAATATCAGGGGCAGCAGCGCTATCTGCGCCAAGCTTGGCCAATTAGTTGCATTCGAGCGAATCCGCCATAGTCCGGTAACAAACTCTGCTGTCGGGACGCCATAAGAACATTGCAAAGATTTTGCCTTTGGCACTTCTTTTCCTGCTAATCCTTTCTAAAAGCTTCGCCCCTGTGGCCTCTGTATAATCTGGTCCTTTCTCTACGCTCCATCGAGGCGTTTAGCCGCTAGCTCTGTGGAGAACCGTTAAGGAACGACAATCTGTGAACTATCTGGTCGCGGTCGATTTCTGCTTCCTCGATGTGCCGGGAGGGTCCGAGCGTGTTGCTTGGGATATCGCCATGGCCGCAAGAGATCAAGGATGGAACGTTGCCATGCTTTGCGTCAAACCGAGCCTTGGGGAGCTGCCGGGAGGGCCGGCTCTGCAGGAGGGCATAACGGTTGTGCGATATGAGAAACCCGAACTGGCAAAGTGGCACCCGATGCGCATGCGCCATCAAATTGAGGCTGCGGCTGCTGCATTCGGTCAATGGCTCCAGGAGACCAGGTGGGATGTAGTGCATATACACTCTCCGTTTACCGGGACGGGAGTATTGCGGGCTGCAGGGAGTACGGTCCGTAGCGTGTATACCGCTCATTCGCCCATAGTCCGGGAGAACCGGATAAATTGGGCCGCTCAAGGTTGGCCGGGAAAGGCCAAGCTGGTTTTGGGTTTACCTGTCCTGACATCGCTCGAGAGAAAACTTCTGACCCGAAGCGCCGCAATCCATAC
>Ga0326728_10009746_pt1 | contig 22903 bp, 20 predicted proteins | sample MB3enrmetagenome_FD_207602 | JGI IMG/M metagenome (GOLD analysis project Ga0326728, IMG submission 207602) | Lab enriched peat soil microbial communities from McLean, Ithaca, NY, United States - MB31MN | ecosystem: Environmental > Terrestrial > Soil > Wetlands > Peat | place: USA: New York... | reverse complement strand
GTAGACTTATCCCGTGAGACGATCAAGAACGGGCCCGAGTACCATCCGGAAGCTCTCGACCGGACGTACGAAGAGGTGCTTTACGATCACTACAAACGGCCGAAGTACTGGGAACGTTGAGTTGACGGCTGACCTGAGCCTCGGTACTTATCGGCAATCGTCAAACCATCCTTGATGGTGGGATGGAATACCAGCGGTCCGGATATAGCCCAACAAAGATGGTTCTGGACCGGATGGGTCAAATAGTCCCGGTTGTCAATACAACCTTTTGCCATTCTTGAGTTTTGGTAAAGAGACGCGCGGAAAGAAAGGGGTGCGTGAGTATGTTCGATATTGTCGTTCTGGCTGTGGCTGCAACCAGAAACGTTCCAATCAGGAACCCTTATCCTCTCACCTGGCGTTCGTCCTTTGGCCGCCATGCCTCTGCCTCTATAAATACACGCTTCACCTGCGGGTAGACTTGCTTAATCTCTCTATCCAGCCCGGCCACAGCCTTCTCGATTTCGTTCGCCGAGGCAGGGTCCGTGAAATCGACACTAATGTTGACCAGTACGAAATCGGGTCCCATGTGCATGGTCAGTATTTCGTTGACGTGCTGAATTTCCTTGCAAGATTCTGCGATGTCCCGTATTCCTTTCACCACTTCCCGGTTGGCGCTTTCCCCTATCAGGAGGCCTTTTGTCTCATGGGCAAGCAACGTTGCCGTTGCGGCGAGGATGAAGCCTATGATGATCGACGCTAAGGCGTCAAAACGCGGGTTTCCGGTGGCTTGGCTGAGATAAATGCCGGCAAACGCGATGACAAGACCAAGGAGGGCCGCCGAATCCTCGAGGAGCACAACGAAAATGGAAGGGTCTTTGCTCCGGTGGACGGCCTCAAAGTAGTCCCCTTTTCCCTTTGCCTTGGAGAATTCTCTGAGCGAGATAGACCAACTTGCCCCTTCGAGCACCATGGACAGGGCTATAACCACATAGTTGACTATAGGGTTCAGGACGGGGCGAGGTGCAGCGAGGCGATGGATGCCCTGGTATATTGAAAGACCGGCGCCCACACCGAATATCTGAATGGCAACGATAAAGCTCCAGAAGTAGATTTCTTTGCCATGACCGAAGGGGAACCGTTCGTCGGCCGGCATCTTCGCCCGTCGTAATCCGTATAATATGAGAAGTTGGTCGCCCGTATCGACAAGGGAATGAATCGCCTCCGAGAGCATTGCGGAACTCGCCGTTGTCAGAGCGGCGATGAACTTCGTCGCTGCAACGAAACAGTTTCCGATGAGCGCGGCATAGACTACTTTCTTGCGAGATTCCACAATACTTGGCAACCTTCGGTACATGTTTGCGGCGTAAAAAGACTCCTCATCCGCCGCAATCTGTAAGGAATCACGTGGAACCCCAGGGCAGGGCCGGAGGTTAATTCAGTTTTAACCGTCCACGATTTCGCCGCGTATTCCCGGATGAACGGAGATTTGTGCCGCGCCGGCCGTCTCAAGGATGCTCTTTGCCTTGGCCACCTCGTCCGCTGTACCGTGAGCGATAACGAGGAACTTGTCAGATTTGATCGCCGTCTCGTACTTCATGACACTGTCCTTGGGGATGCCGATGCTGTACAGCGCGGCAGCCAACGCACCCAGCCCGCCGACCACTGCGGCGCCTTCCAGCGCTCCGATAATCCAACTCACGAGCGGGCCGAACACGACGAGGGGACCGATGCCAGGGATAAAAAAAAGGGCCGACCCAAACAGCAAGCCCCAGAAGCCGCCCCAAAAGGCCCCCAGTTTACCCCATACTTTCATGCGGTCGCCGATGTTGTAGTAGCCGACGACGTGCTCCTCGGGGTGATAGTCCTTGCCCACGATGGACAGTTTCTTCATGTCGAACCCCGCCCTCTGGAGTTCTTTGATGCTCGTTTCAGCCTTGATGTGAGAGTCGAAGATCCCTACCACTGCGTTACGCTCAGCCATGGTTTAGCTCCTTATGGTTTTAGGTGACGGGTTGACCGTCATAGACTGCCCGCGTTAATAGCGTTCCGGATCAAGTGTATACCGCAATTATAATGCTTCACCTCCTTTCGTGCAGAGAGGATAATCGGTCATCACCTCGGAAACAGTGGCCGAGGCCGTGAAATTGTTCGCTGCAATCTCTCTTGCGTCCCATCTCTACTGTGGCGCCAATGGCTCACGACTTCAATGCCACCGTGATTATGTAATACCGCCCCTTCACATGGACGGCCGAAGTTCACTCGATTCCAGGCTTATTGCCAGATTCCTCGATATTGTCGCCAGTATTTGCCGGACCCGTTCTCTTGAAATGTTGAAGCGATCACCTATTTTCTCTAGCGTCAGCGGATCCTCCGCCATGATGCGATTATCGAAGATAAAGCACTCTCTCCCATTGAGCTGCTTTTTGAAGTCATCGAGTTTTTTGTGGAGTATTTCCATATAGTCTTTTTCGATCAACGTCTCCTCTATGTCCTCACCGCTTCCTATCGTATCCATGAGCGGGCGCCCGTCTACGGATTGGGGTGCTTCCAGGGAAACATCTCCGTGATACAGGCGCTGCTCCATATCTTCTATGTCTGCGGTGCTGGCCTCAAGGTTGGCGGCAAGGACCTGTGCGGAAGAGATGATCCCGGATCTCTTCAGCTTCTCCTTTTCTTTGTTCAGACTGTGACTGTCCGCTCTGAAAACGTTGTTCCTTTATACGCAGGGCAGAAATGACACCGGTTCCACAGGCAGTTTCCAATAACACGCACCAACACGCCGAACGCCTCACCCGGTGGTCTGGTCACTCCCTGTTGGTGCATGGATGGCCTCCTTGGAAGAACCTTGTCTTGTCTCACTGTCAGCGTCCGAAGAGTCTTTGGTCGTACGGTCAGGAAACGGTAGTTCACCACGTTCACCCCATCTGCGCGCGGTTTCCATTACTGCCTGGCCTTTTGCCGCATCCAATCCAGCATCGGTCGCGTTATAAGAGGTTTGCGAGGGGAAGGCAAAGGCGGTGCCGCTCGCCTCAACAGTCTCGATAATGCGCAGAAGCAGATCCTCCTGGATCTCCAGGAAAGTCTCCCAAACTGTGGTCAACACGTACGCGAATACCTCCACTCCAAAAGAAGAGTCTCTGAGGGCAGTCAGGCGAACATATAGTGTGGTTGACTCGACCTCTGGGCGATGTGTCAGCATCGTGCGTAGCTCTGCCATTGCGTATCGAAGCTGGTTGGTCGGAGTCTCGCGCCGGAGGCCGAAGGTGTGATGGAAACAAATTTTGTCGCGCATCGTGAAGTTCTCCAGACTCATTACGGAGAGCTGGCCGTTGGGCACGAAGACAATGGTGCGGTCAAGGGTTTTGATGCGGGTAGACCGCAGGCCTATGTGCTCGACCGTGCCGCTGTGAGCTCCGGCGCTAAAGAAATCGCCGACACGGATAGGCTGGTCCGAGGCGATCATGATACCCCCGAAGAGGTTCTCAAGGGTTTTCTGTGCTGCCAAGGCGATGGCGATACCGCCGACACCGAGGCCTGTAAGCACGGCCGCCAGGTTGATGCCCGCATAGTACAGAATGACGGCCACCCCTGTGACAATGATGAGTCCCTTGCCAAGCTGGGCCACGAGGCGAGTAATAGCAATCCTACCTGAAGCGGTCCGGCTGGTTCTGTTCGTCCGCTTGAGGAGGATATCTATCAAAGGCAGGCAGAGCCACGTCAAGCTCACGGTCGCCAATGTTTCTGCCACATGGATGAAGAATAGTTGGCTGAGAGCCGATTCCTCAAGGGGCGCATAGGCATAAAGGGCAAAAGCTAAGACCAAGAGGCGGAACGGTTTCACTATCCCTTTCACCGCTCCTTCGTCCTTTTGCCGGGCCAGGCGACGGATCAAGGGACGGAGAAGAGGAGTGAGCGCACGGCTTATGAACCACGCCAGGAACAAAAGCAGGGGAAGCACAACGAACAATGCGATCCATCGCCACAGGGGGACGCGCAGGATTCGGTTCTGCGTCAATCCTGGAGGGAGATACCGTTCTATCAGGGGAGTTTTCAGCTGCCCGTAGATTTCCGGCAGATGCTTCAGCGTGTCGGAAGAAAAGAGCCACACAGGCGGACCGTTATCCTGCTGCACGCGCTCAAGTAGGATATCGAAGGCGCCAGAGGCAGTCTTGACCACACCGACACGTTCGCGGTTTGAGGGCAGACCGCCCCCCAGGTCACCCTGCGGGTTGCGGCTGAGGTTGGCGAGGCTGTCTGACAACCCGGTGTCCAGAACATACTGGAGTTCGAGGGCGAGCTGCCCGGCGCGCTTGGGCGGCTGTTTGGTATCCAGGTACTCCACAGCGCGCTCGTCGTCTTCACGGCCCATGGCCCTCATGAAGCCGAGCACGGTACCCTGCGGGGTGCTGCGGCCAAGGGGGTCGTCCGCAGGCTCCTGCAGCGCAGGTGCAGGCGGTTCCTTGGTCTGCAGAGGTGTGGCGAAGGATCTTTCCGCGGCAAGACCGGTCGAGACCAGGCATGCGAGCAGCACAACAGAAGGGACTAGCCTTTTTATCAGTTTCCCCACTTTTTTGAACCTTGGGAACAGATGTTCCTCTTTCAGCTTCTCATGGCAGTCTTCAACAAAGGAACGTATGATTCTTTTCGATTCGACCAAGGTATCGAGCTGTTCATATCCTTTTGATCTCAGCCGTCCAATCCACTCCTGATAAATGAGAAGAATCCTGCGCAGAACACCATGTTCGCGCATCAGGTCTTCTGCAAGGGAGACCCCTACCTCCTGGGACTGCCTCTGGATTTGCTATTTCCCGGTTTGCTCCTCCAATACAATTCATCACGTAATGAACAAAGTTACCCGAAATGTTTTCAAGGATATCCATCAACCACTCACGTAAACCGAAGCAGGTCATAAATAAGGCCTGGAAAACCTATGGTCTCGGCTGCAATGCTGGCCCATAAGGCATGGGAGGTAAGTCTTTCAAGTTACGACTACTTCATTGAGCGGGCAAGAGGCGGCGTGGGTTTGATCATTACCCAGAGAAAGACCGTAACCCTCGAACTGCTTCCGCCAGTCGCGCGCCCACTCCAACAGATTGGCTGGGGATTGCGCCTGCTCGCCCCTAAGGTGCTCCTCTTCGGAATTGCGGCGGTCCTTTGCCTCGCCCGCCAGTTTTCCGAGTTTGGCCCGATACTCTTCATTCTCTTCCATCGAGAGCGATTCCCCGGCATAGGCTTCGATCGTGAATAGATGCTTCCTGACACACATCTCACCGCCGCTCTCACAGGGGCAAGTGGGGTCTGCTAGGTGATCCTGCAGAAGGAGGAGTTCCTTCACCAACTGGTCATACTGCCATACGAGAATTTTATTCATGTGTACCTCCCCTTGGACATTCGGGTTTTGTCAAAAGTTTTCAGACTTTTGTTCAAAACGCTTTGATTTCTAACATAATTCTTCTAAGCAAGCTTGCGTCCTCCTATCGAAATAGGGTTTATGACGTCTCAGAAGCCCCTCCCTGACCTGCCGGTACATTCACATACAGCGGGGGAATTGAAATCCAGTAGTTGTTTGTGAGCTTTGCCACATAGCGAGCCAAGGGGTATTGGTATCATACTCACTCTCTCCGGCTTAGCGAGCGGCAGGTATAAACTAATTACCGTGCCTTGTCCGGGTGTGCTCTCTACTTTCATGCTCCCGCCGTGTTCTTTGATGATATGGTAAGCTATCGGGAGACCAAGGCCTTTACCGTTACCTGTCTTCGTTGTAAAGAACGGCTCAAAGATTCTCTCCTTAGTCTTCGCGTCAATGCCTACGCCTGTATCGGCAAGGGAAACGAAAGCGCATGGGCCTGCGATAGAATTGAAGCCATTGAGAAGGGATTCATCTTCGAAATTGACCCGGCTGGTATTGAGTGAGAACGTGCCCCCATTGGGCATTGCATCCACTGCATTCTTCACAAGGTTTATCAGGGCTTGCTGCATAAGGGCGATGTCGGCCATGATCTTCAGATCTTCTTCTGAAAGTGTTACCTTTGCGCCAATATTCCCATGCGTGTATTGTGGCAGTATACCCTCCACCATTCTCACCACCTCGTTGAGATCCCTCTCCTTCAATCTAAACTTCCGATAGATGCTGAACGTAGGGAGGCTCTTGATCTGGACTTGTTTTTGAAAACTCTCCATCGTTCTGTACCTCCAAAGATACTTATATGTCATGCCCAAATGACACAGTTGAAGCTGCCCATACCCTTGACTCTAAGTAGACAGCGCCCTTCCACGTACCCTTTTCCTGGTTCATTTTGACCTGGCCTGGCGGGTGGGAACTTGCATTCCAGCCGATAACATTTCCGGCAAGCCGCACGCTCCTCACGTCTGCCCTCTGTGCTAATGCATGACTAGTTCTTAACGCGGTTTTCTGTTCCATTGCTTTCCAACCCCCAACCATGACGACAAGCTCAATCTTTGTTGGGATAGACTCGGACCAGTTGCATTCCGTCCCGCTCTCACTGATGGCTTGACGATTGTTCATAAGCACTGAGGTCCGGGTCGGTCACCGACTCAGCGGTCCCAATACTTCGGCCGTTTGTAGTAATTGTAAAACATCTCCTCGTATGTCCGGTTGAGAGCTTCCGGACGATACTCGGGTCCGTTTTTGACCGCCTCGCGGGATAGGTCTACGTATACTCTGGAATCGTCCCAGCTCACTCTGACTCCTGATGTCAATAGTGGACACGAAATGTTCTCCATGCCGCGACCTGCCCGGACAAGAACGAACAGAACCTTAGAGAAGTCAGAATGCGATGCCCAGCGCCGGTTTAAACACAACGGCCAGCGCAAGGCCGACATCGGCTTTTTGCCACAGGCTCAAACCGGTGACATCCACTTTCGCCAGTCTGAACAGGAATATGCCGATGCCCGAAAAGGCCAAGCCGATCAATGTCCAGACAGGGATGGATATGATACTGATGCCCAGACCAAGCCAGATGCCGGAAAGCGTCGCTGCCCCGGCCATGCAGGTGTTGATAAACCATACTGTCACACACAGACCAATAAAGAGGCACTTATACGAATACATGAACTGCTCCCTCCTTATGTTGCTTTCACCGGCACATGTAGAAGAGTTTTATAGCAAGGCTCGTCGCTCCACCCGTGTATGGTAACTATCAAATTCTAGCACGCTGGACGTTCTCTGTATGTCCCATAAACAACAATCTTTACGTAATCATTCTTGCTACTCGCATTGCATCAGGAAATTCTTAACCATATCGACGATCTCTCCGAAGTTGGAGCTCTTCGATGCTGCCGAGGTTCTTGATTCGAAGAGACTGCCGCGCGGTCCTAGACTCGCCGTCGTCACGTCTGCCGGCGGACCCGGCGTGATGGCCACCGACGCCCTTATCCAACTGGGTGGGCAACTGGCGGAACTCTCCGACGAGAGTATGAAACAACTCAACGCATTTTTGCCGTCCTACTGGAGCAAAGCAAATCCCGTCGACCTGCTTGGAGACGCAACCGTCGACAGGTTCACGAAAGCTTTCTCACGCCCCGTCAAATGTGGATCTTCGTAGGTACCTTTCTCACCTTCCTTTAATCGTGCTTCGGTGCTTCGCAAAATGAGATCCAATCGATGTTTCATAGGAATCGACGCCATGCTCCTCCAGGTGTTGCAGGAAATAGCGGTCCTTCTGATTACGCAGCGCACAGACGCTTTGCACATCGGGGTCGTTTTCAGGCGTACCCAACGGCAGTTCGATCCCGCGCGACTTAAGGAAGGCTGCCACGCCGTCGTAACGCGGCTTGCCATCGACGTAGCGCTGGTAATCGGCGTCGATATCAAAGGGGACGAACGGTTACCTGCCTGGGTGGCGCGCTGTTCGAGAAAACTGTCGAAAAGCTTTTTCCGGGCCGAGGAATGCACGCTCGCCGTCATAGTCAGCACGCCGTCGAGGTCGAACGGAACCGCGTCATAGTCCTGCGGGAAGAGTGTGATGACGACTTTCATACAGCCTCCTGCGTGGCACTTCCGGCGCGGGCTGCCGCATCCGGATCCGCTTCGGTCCGGGCGACGACCCGTTTCGCGGCAAGGAAGTGTTCACGCTCCACTTTGACGGATAAGAACAACGTGCGAGTGCACGGACGCATTTCAGGCTGCCGCCTGAGGAACGCACCATTTGATCATCGCGACCTTCACGGCGTCGTTGACGACAAGGCACGAGACCATCGCATAGGCGAAAATCACAAGCATCTGCCACCAAGGCAATGTCGTGAGTCCCGGGAGACCAACGAACGTCAGGACAGTACCCGCGAGCGTATCCGCCGCGAGGGCAGCCACAAGCGTTTTGCTGGGCATCGTCGCCCAGAACCGGCGGCGCTCCCGCGCCGACACGATGGAGAATGCGGCAAAGTAGAGCAGCGTCAGGAAGCTGAACGCGTAGAGGGTATTGTCGTTGGTCGCCAAACCGAAACGCGACCAGCAGATCCACAAAAAGAAGAGCGCCTCCGCGACCATCGCGACGCCCAGCACCGAGGACACGGCGATGAAGCCCCCGATGTTCCAGGTCTCCGGTTTCTTGGACGGGCGAACGTGGTCGGTGGCCAGGGCGATCACGCCGAAGTCCGTCATGAAGACCAGTAGGAGCATCGCAGAGACGGAGATGACGAACTTGCCGGTCACCACGAACGCGATGGCCACGAAAGCGGCTTTCAGGATCGTCCGGCTGATTTTGTTGATGATCCACGTCAGGATGCCCTGGTAGATTGTCCGCCCCTGCTCGACCAGCGCCACGATATTCGTCAGCCCCGGCTCGGTCAGGACGACGCTCGCGGCACCCTTGGCAACGTCGGTCGCTGTGCTGACCGCGATGCCCACTTCGGCCTGGCGCAACGCAGGCGCATCGTTGACGCCGTCGCCCGTCATGCCGGTCACGTGCCCCGCAGCCTGCAGGTGCTGCACCACGACGTATTTGTCCTCAGGGTACACCTCGGCGAACCCATCGGCTCCCGCCAACAGGTCCACCGCCTTGTTGCCGGCCTGAGCGCCCGCGGCCTTCAGATCCGCCACGCGCCGGATGTTGGGCAGCCCGACGCCGCGCGCGATTTCGCTCGCAACCGCCGGCGCGTCTCCGGTGAGCATCTTCACCGGAACGCCGAGGTCGTGGAGCGTGGCGATGAGTTGCTTGGCGTCCGGTCGGGGCGGATCATAGAGTGTCACCAATCCGACCAAAGCCGGGGCGCCCGTCTCGGGGCCGCGCGCCACCGCCAGCGTCCGATAGCCCTTCAGGGCCGATTCGCTGACCCGCGCCTCCAACGCCGAGATCGCCGTGGGTTGGAGTCCACAGGCCTCGGCTATGGTGCGCACGGCGCCTTTCATCACGCGCAGCCGTTGCCCGTTCTGCTCGACCACCGCTTCCGTCCGCCGGTTTTTCGCATCGAACGGCGCGAAGGAGACGGGAGTGACCTCGGGAAGACTGTCGAAGCTGTGCCGCTCCTTTGCCGCAGCAAGGAACGCGAGGTCGATCGGGTCCTGGTTTGCCTCCTGGGATGCGAGTGCACCGGCAATCAACACATCGGCTTCTGTCGCGTGCTCCAGCGGGATCACGCCGGTGACAGCGAGTCGGTTCATCGTGATGGTGCCTGTCTTGTCCACGCAGAGCACGTCCATCGTCGCAGCATCCTCCGCGGCGCTCAGGCGGGTGACCAGCACGCCGCGCTTGGCCAGTTCCTTCGACCCGACGGCCATGCTGACCGTGAACATGACGGGAAGGGCGACCGGCACCGCGCTCATAAGTAAAACGAGCACAAGCGGAACCATCTCCAGGAGCGGTGCGCTGCGGATCACTGACAGGACGACAACCACACAAAGCAGGGCGCCGACGATGACGAAGAGCCAGCGGACGAGCTTGGCCACGACGGAGTCGATGTGAAGTTTTGGACGCGCCTCCTGCACCAGTTCCGTGGTGCGGCCAAAGTAAGTCTTCGACCCGGTCAGGATCACCACGCCGTTGCCCTCGCCCCGGCGTACGACGGACCCCGACGAGAGCACTTCACCGGGTGTCTTGTCCGCATCTTTCGACTCGCCGGTGAGCGCCGACTGGTCCACCGTCAACGCTCCCGTGAGGAGCTTCACGTCCGCGGGGATGATGTCGCCGGGTCGTGCGCGAACGATGTCGCCGGGGACTATCTCCCGGGCTGGAATGACCTGCCAGGTCGAATCGCGCAAAATGCGTGCATTGACCTGCAACCGCTGTCGCAGTGTCTCGACGACACCGGCGGCTCGGCGCTCCTGCATAAAGCTCAACACAGCGTTGATAACCAGGAGCGCACTCACCACAATGACGTCGGAATATTTTCCGAGCATGGCTGACAAAACCATGATCAGTTCGAGCATCCACGCCGATATTCCCCAAAATTTCCCGAGAAATTTGAGGACCGGGTGTGCTTTTTGTTCGGCCACTTCGTTATAGCCGTGCTCTTGACGACGGGTTTCCACCTCCCCGCGCGTGAGCCCGGTGTCGGGGTTGACATGGAGCTCCGCGAGCGTATCGGGAAGCGGCGCGGAGGCGACGTCAGGGGGCTCGGCGTGTGCCGGCTTCGAGGGCGCCGGCTCGGCTTCGGACTTATCTGAGGTCGTTGGCATACTGGACATCCTCTCTGACGCCTTCGGGGTTTATGTCGGCTTGCCCGCGTTGGCTGTATCCCATTTCCAGTTGTGAGTCTCCGGCATGTCCTGGCCGTATTTGTCGATGTACAGCTTGTGTTCGATGAGCTTGTCCCGCATCATCTGCTTCAGGTAGACCCCCCTGGGGCCCAGCTGCGGCAGCCGACCCACCACGTCCTGCACCAGGTGGAACCGGTCCAGGTCGTTCTGCACCCTCATGTAGAAGGTCGTCGTGATGGTACTCTCTTCCTTGTAGCCTCGGACGCGCAGGTTGCGGTTGGTCCGGCGGAAGGTCAGCCGGTGGACCAACCGCAACCCTATTTCCGGGATACAACACGAGGTTCCTATGTACCCACTCGTTTGCGTAGGTGCTCCCGCAGATAAGACCGGTCGCCCATCATGCGCAATAAAGGGCCATGTGTCGCAAATTCCACGATGCTGATAGAGGCTACAGGCATGCCAATGCGATCGCGAAAACGCCCCACGTCAATGCCTAAGAGTGAGCACAACATAATTCTGGTCGTAGCTTTATGAGAAACGACGAGGACATTTCCCGTAGTGCAAGTTTTCTCAATTTCTTCAAGCACAAGTGAACTGCGCCGCGCGATATCGATGCCTCTTTGTCCTCCCGTGGGAGCATTCCATCCCGGATCGGTCAACCAGCGAACATAGTCGTCGTGGAACTCGTGATTAATATCTTCGGGAGTCTTACCCTCCCATTGACCATAAGCAATTTCTTTCAACCCTTCCTTGAGTTGCATTCGTATTCCCGCCGCCTCGCAAAGAGGCTTGGCCGTGGCTACCGCACGGCGCAGCGGGCTGGAAAAGACGGCGGCCCATGGAAGAGATTTATACGCATCGGCAAAATCCTCCGCCATCTCGTGGCCTGCCGGGGTCAAGTCCGGGTCGAGAGTCCCGCAGTAACCGCCTGTTTGACTGGCGGTGGTTTCCCCATGTCGCAGAAAATAGATGATTAAACTCATATGTTAGCCCTTCCCTTCGCTTTAATCGCACGAGACCTGACTCAATCAGGTGACAGCCTTTGCCTATTCTGCCCGCGAGTCCATATTATTCTCCATCTCGGGTCCGTACTGGCCAAGGCGTGCGGCACTGTCGCACTTGGCTCGATGATACAGAGTCTGCTGCGCCGCAGCCGCATTTGCTTGTTGACCCTTCCATATTTCCAGCGCGGGTTGCTCGATGGCGCGGGAGAAAGAAAAAGTCAGGGCCCATGGCATTCTCGTCCTAAACCTGAGATTCATAGCATTCAAGCGGGCGGAGGCTAATTCATAGGGTTGACCCCCCGACAGGAACGCAATCCCTGGTACGGCGGCAGGGACGGCTCTCAGGAGACAGGTCACGGTGGCGTCCGCCACCTCTTCCACGCTCTCTTGCTTGGGACAATCCTTGCCCGGAAGCACCATATTGGGCTTGAGGATCATACCCTCCAGGGCCACCCGTTGGGTATAGAGCTGGTTGAAAACCGTCCGCAGGACTTCCGCCGTCACTTCGAAGCACCTCTTCAGGGGGTGTTCGCCGTTCATGAGCACTTCAGGCTCGACGACGGGGACCAGTCCGGCTTCTTGGCACAAGGCGGCATAGCGAGCCAATGCATGCGCATTAGCCTCGATGCAACCCTGACTGGGAATGCCGTCGGCGATGGTAATCACCGCGCGCCATTTGGCAAAACGCGCGCCCATCCGAGAGTACTCCGCGAGGCGGTCGCGCAACCCATCCAAGCCTTCGGTTATTTTCTCACCGGGGTGACCTGGCATATCTTTCGCGCCTGTGTCGACCTTTATGCCTGGGATGATGCCTGCATTGGTTATGAGGTTAACGAAGGGAGTGCCATCTTCCCCGGACTGACGAATGGTCTCGTCGTAAAGGATGACGCCGCTGATAAACTCACCCAACCCGGGAGTGGTCAAAATCATTTCCCTGTATGAGCGGCGGGCTTCCTCGGTTTGAGGAATCCCCACTTTTTCAAAACGCTTATTGCAGGTGGGGTTGCTCTCATCCATGGCCAGAAGACCTTTGCCCTCGGCGATCATCGCCTTGGCAGTAGCTGCAAGCTCTTGTGCACTCATCGGTGATACCTCCGTACTTTTATCAACCGCGCGGTTCGCGTCTGTTTATTTATGGGGTTCATCTTTCCGGATCTCGCGCTCCGCCTCAAGCCAGTCTCGACCTGCTTGGCCGTCCTGGCGGCCCCTCTGTTCGTACAGTTCATAGGCCCGTGTGGCGATCTGCGGTGTCACATCGACAGGCATCTTGGCCAATAGGGGCGCGGCAGTGGGATCGAACACCCGATACGCGAGCAGTTTCACGCGGTCATTCACGAGGAACCACGCCAGAGCATAGCCCCAGACGAACAGCGCCCAACCCCAGCCGAGGGGCGTCATGAACAGCCCATAAACCGCTATCAACGTCGCTATGATTTGCGTGCCGAGGACGGCCACCCATAAAATCCGCGCTGGGCGTATGGACCAGAACGGGCCGCGCGTGCGCGTAAGGAAGATCGTCAGATGTCCCGCCACGGACAGCTTCAAATACATCAACGTTTGGATGTGCGCGCGGTCGAGGTGAAAAACACGTTCACCGAGATAAAACAGGCCGAAGGCTGAGACGACCCCGATGAGGCCCAGCACCGTGGCGACCCCCAGCACCATGCGCATGTTCCAGGCCTCGGGCTTGTCCTTGTAATGAACGTTGTCGTACGCGATCGACAGGATCGCCCCGTCGTTGAGCAACGCCAGCATCACGATCATCACCGCCGTCAATGGATAGAAGTTGAAGATCAGGATCGCCAGCGTCATGAAGAACAGCACGCGCAGCGTCTCGGCGATGCGATATATGGCATAGCTGTTCATCCGCTGGAAAATTCTCCGGCTCTCCTTGATAGCGTCGATGATCACCGACAGGCCGGGAGTCAGAAGCACGATGGAGGCCGCCGCGCGCGCCGCGTCCGTCGCGCCCGAAACGGCTATGCCGCAGTCGGCCTTCTTCAGCGCGGGGGCGTCGTTCACCCCGTCGCCGGTCATGCCAACGATGTGGCCGCGCTGCTGCAGGACGTCTACAATGTGGAACTTGTGTTCGGGGAACACCTGGGCGAAACCGTCAGCCTTCTCGATGGACTCGGCCATCGGCGCGGTCTCCTGATGCTTTACGTCGCCCAGGCCGCCGGCATCGAGGATATTGGCGCCCATCCCCAATTTCCCGGCGGTTTCCCGTGCGATGGCCAATGCATCGCCCGTCACCATCTTGATCTTCACGCCCATCTGTCGCGCGGTCGCGATGGTTGCCTTGGCATCGTCCCGTGGCGGATCGAACAGGGGCAACACGCCTATAAACTGCCATTGGTCTTCTCCGTCGGCCCGCGCCACGCCCAAGCATCGGAAGCCGCGCGCCGCGAAGTCGTTGACTGCCTTCTCTACGGCCGGCTTCATTTGTTCGGCATTGGACGACAGCTCCAGGATCACCTGCGGCGCGCCCTTGGTCACTTTGAACTCCTTTCCGTCCGCGCCCTTGACTGCGGCCTCAGTGCGTTTATGCACCGGGTCGAAGGGTTGGAAATGAACCACCTGGTAGCCTTTCAATGCCTGATCATTTTTCAGGCCGCCCAGCACGGCCAGGTCGATGGTGTCGTTATTGTCCGCGCGCGACGCCAGAGCGGCGTTGAGGATGACTTGATCGGCGGGGATATTGTTCACGCCGAACGGGTCGCCGAGGGTCAGCTTGTTCTGGGTTAGGGTGCCGGTCTTGTCCGCACACAGCACGTCCACACCCGCCAGTTCCTCAATGGCCACCAAGCGGCTTACAATCGCCTCCTTTTTGGCCAAAAGGCGTGCGCCGACCGCCATCGTCACCGACAGTACTGTCGGCATTGCCACGGGAATCGCGGCCACCGTCAGAACCAAGGCGAACTGAAGCGTGGTAAGCATCCGGTCGCCGCGGAAGAGCGCGACGGTAATAATCACCGCTACCAGGGCCACCGCGAGGATGATCAGGTAATCGCCGATCTTCAGCACAGCACGTTGAAAGTGGCTGACGGTGTGCGCCTCCTGCACCAGTTGCGCCGTCTTACCGAAGTAAGTGTTCGCACCTGTGGCGTATACCATCGCGCCGATTTCTCCCTGACGAATGATCGAGCCGGAAAACACCGCCTCGCCTGGTTTTCGCGTGGCGGGCAACGACTCTCCCGTCAGCGCGGACTGATCCACCTCCACAGGGTCGCCGTCCAACAGACGCGCATCCGCCGGCACGATGTCGCCGAGGCGCACGCGGATGACGTCGCCCGGCACCAGTTCGCGCGCCGCCGGGTTGACCCACTTCCCGTCGCGTTTCACCCTTGCCTTGACCGCCAGCTTGGCCTTGAGGGCCTCGATGGCGTTGCCCGCCTGGCGCTCTTCCCAGAATCCCACCACGCCGTTGGCAACAAGCAAAAGGAGGATGATGAAGAAATCCGGCCAGTGCCGGACCACGCCCGAAAGAATCACCGCCACCTCGATCATCCACGGGATGGGGCCCCAAAAATAGGTGAGGAATTTCAGGAGCGGGTTGGTTTTCTTTTCTTCGATCTCGTTCGGCCCATACTGGGTCAGCCGTGTCGTAGCCTCCGCCTGACTGAGGCCTTCCGGCGACGACCCCAGCTTTGCCTGCAACTCCTGCAAGGAGAGGGATTTCAGATCGTCCTTCGTATCGGGCTTCGCTCCCGGCTTCGATTCTGAAGCCTTGGACTGGTCGGCATTGGGTTCCATAATACATATACCTCCTATCTTTGCTATGCCGCAGGTTTCGTGAGTTGCGGGATACTTGTTGTTATGCTCATGTCCTTTCCATCGCGGCATTGTATTCGCCGCGGCGCGCCGCTCAGTGGCGCCTCCCAACAGGCGCGCCGGGCCTCATAGGTCTGGGGAATCTCCAGTCTGGTAAATCGTTTGTTACAGGTTGGATTATTCTCATCCATCGCCGGCAGGCCCTTGTCGCCACCGACCATCGCCCTCGCGGTGTCTATAAGTTCTTGCGCATTCATTTGGGGTTGGCCCATTTCCAGTTCCGGATTTCCGGCATGTCCTGGCCGTGCTTGTCGATGTACTGCTTGTGCTCGACGAGCTTGTCCTGTACCATCTGCTTCAGGTAGGCCCCCCTGGAGCCAAGCTGCGGCAGCCGATCGACTACATCCTGCACGAGGTGGAAGCGGTCCAGCTCGTTCTGCACCCTCATGTCGAAGGCCGTCGTAATCGTGCCCTCTTCCTTGTAGCCACGGACGTGCAGGTTGCGGTTGGTCCGGCGGTAGGTCAGCCGGTGGACCAGCCAGGGGTATCCGTGAAAGCCGAAGATGATGTGCTTGTCTTTCGTGAAGAGCGAATCGTAATCCGTGTCGGGGAGCCCGTGCGGGTGCTCGGTTTGCGGCTGCAGCTTCATGAGATCGACGACATTGATCACCCGTATTTTCAGCTCCGGAAGATGCTCGCGGAGAATGGAGACAGCGGCCAGAACCTCAAGGGTCGGCGTGTCTCCGCAGCAGGCCATCACCACGTCCGGCTCGGCGCCCTGGTCGTTGCTGGCCCATCGCCAGATGCCAAGTCCTTCCGTGCAATGCACGACCGCCTCTTCCATGGTCAGCCATTGGGGCGCCGGGTGCTTTCCCGCAACCACCACGTTCACGTAGTGCCGGCTGCGCAGGCAGTGATCGAAGACCGACAACAGGCAGTTGGCGTCAGGCGGAAGGTAAATGCGCACGATATCGGCCTTCTTGTTGACGACGTGGTCGAGGAAGCCTGGGTCCTGATGGGTAAAGCCGTTGTGGTCCTGCTGCCAGACGTGGGAGGCGAGCAGATAGTTCAGCGAGGCGATCTTCCGCCGCCACGGCAGTTCCAACGTGACCTTCAGCCACTTGGCGTGCTGGTTGAACATCGAATCAATGATGTGGATGAACGCCTCGTAGCAGTTAAACAACCCGTGCCGTCCGGTGAGCAGATAACCCTCCAGCCAACCCTCGCTCTGGTGCTCGCTGAGCATTGAGTCGAGCACCCGTCCGGCGGGCGCGAGGAATTCATCATTCTTTACTGCCCTGGCATCCCACTGACGATTGGTTACTTCGAAGACCGCGCCCAGGAGGTTCGAGAGCGTCTCGTCGGGACCGAAGATCCGGAAATTGCGCTGATCCTGATTCAGCGTGACCACGTCGCGCAGGAACTTGCCCAGCACGAGCGTATCCTGGGCGTCGACGGCGCCGGGCGAAGGCACATCGACCGCGTGAACGTGGAAGTCCGGCATGCGCAGGTCGCGCAGCAGAATGCCTCCGTTGGCATGGGGATTGGCGCCCATGCGCCGGTCGCCCTTGGGCGCAAGCTCTGCCAGTTCCGGCCGGAGCCGGCCATTTTTATCGAACAACTCCTCCGCCTTGTAGCTCTTCATCCAGCTTTCGAGCTCCTTGACGTGATCGGGATGCGCGGCATCCACCAGGATCGGCACCTGGTGGGCCCGGAAGGTGCCCTCGCAAGGCAGACCGTCGACCACTTTCGGTCCCGTCCAGCCCTTGGGCGACCTGAGGACGATCATCGGCCAGCGCGGTCGTGTCGCGTCGTTTTTGTTCCGTGCATTGCTCTGGATCCGCCGGATCTCCTCGATGGCCTTATTCAAAGTGCCGGCCATGAGCTGATGCATCTCTTCCGGGTCATCGCCTTCCACAAAGCAGGGCGTCCAGCCGCAGCCCTTTAAGAATTGCTCCAATTCCTCGTGCTCGACGCGGGCCAGCACGGTCGGGTTGCTGATCTTGTAGCCGTTGAGGTGCAGGATCGGCAGCACGGCGCCGTCGGTGATCGGGTTGAGAAACTTGTTGGACTGCCATGCGGTAGCCAACGGACCGGTTTCCGCTTCACCGTCGCCCACGATGCAGGCGACGATCAGACCGGGATTGTCGAAGGCGGCCCCGAAGGCATGGCTGAGCGAGTACCCCAACTCGCCACCTTCGTGAATCGACCCCGGCGTTGTCGGTGCAACATGACTTGAAATCCCTCCGGGGAACGAGAACTGTGTGAACAGCTTTTTCATCCCGGCTTCGTCCTGGCTGACGTTCGGGTAAACTTCAGTCCAGGTGCCTTCGAGGTAGGTATTGCCCACCAGCGCCGGGCCGCCGTGACCGGGACCGGCGATGTAGAACATATCCAGGTCATACTCCTTGATGACCCGGTTCAAATGCACGTAGATGAAGTTCTGACCCGGCGTCGTGCCCCAGTGCCCAACTATCAGGGGCTTCACGTGCGACAGCTTCAGCGGCTCTTTCAGCAGCGGGTTGTCGTATAGATAAATCTGCCCGACCGAGAGGTAGTTCGCCGCCCTCCAGTACGCGTTCATCTTTTGCAGCAGATCGGGCGGCAACGGCTTGTCCGCTTTATTCATCTTCTTCGTTTCCATGGCGATGTGCTCCTTCACCCCATTTTTCACCTTCATCATCATGCTCCTTTCAGACGCCTCTTTTGCTTTTATGATCATGTTCCTTTTCAATTGTAAGACCCAAAACGCTACAGACCGTCTGTGCGATCATCCATTCCTCGTCCGTATGAACGACGCGAACAGCGACCCTGCCGGCATCCGCTGAAATCAGGCCCGCATTGGCCACGTTTCGCTTTTCTTCGACCTCGATTCCAAGGAATTCCAGCCCGTCGCAGATCCGCGCCCTGACTACGGGCGCCTTCTCGCCGATGCCGCCCGCGAACACCAGCGTATCCAGTCCGCCCAGGGCCGCCGCGAAGGCGCCGATCCATTTCTTGACCTGGTAGCAAAACAGCGCGACCGCCTCAGCCGCGCGCACGTCCTGCGTTTCGCACTCCAGCAAGTCACGCATGTCGGAACTGGTCTCCGAGATGCCGAGCAGCCCGGACTGGAAATTGACCATCTTGTTGAATTCCTTCGCGCTCATTTTTTCCGAGCGCGCCAGATACCACACCAATCCGGGATCGAGGTCTCCCGAGCGGGTGCCCATCGGCACGCCGGCCGTCGGGGTGAAGCTCATGCTCGTGTCGATGCTTTTCCCTTCATGCACCGCCGCAAGGCTCGCGCCGTTGCCGAGGTGGGCGAGGATGACCCGGCCTTGCGCCGCAACAGGTCCGGCCAGGCGGGCCAGTTCTCCCATGAGAAAGGCATACGACAACCCGTGAAACCCGTACCGCCGCACCCCCAGCGCTTCGTAGCGGCGCGGGATCGGCAACAACCGGGCCACAGCTGGCAGGTCATGGTGAAAAGCCGTATCGAAACACGCCACCTGGGGCAGGTCGGGAAACCGGCGATGGAACGCCCCGGTTAACAGGATCTCCTCCGGCAGGTGGTCAGGATCGAATGGACTGAGCCGGTGCAGTTCCTCAACCATGTCCGCGGTGATTCGCTGCGGCTCGCTGTACTTCGGCCCGCCATGCACCACGCGATGGCCCACCGCGGTCAACATGCCGGCTCCGATTCGTTCCTCGATCCAATCCATCAGGGCGCCTACCGCCACCGTGTGGTCCGGCGCCGTCACTGGCCGCGAAAAGTTATCCGCCAGGTTCAAGCCTTTCACCTTTAATGTGGACTCCGGCAGTCCGATCCGCTCAATCCCGCCTTCAAGAATCCGTCGGAGCGAGCCACCGGCCTCGAATAGCGCGAACTTGATGCTCGACGAGCCGCCGTTGATCGTCAGGATGCGTGGGTCAGCCGGTTTTATGGATGACTCTTTCGTCATTTTCATAGTCCGAGCCAACACTGATCGTTTATTGAAGTCATTCTTGTTTTCTGACCTCGCCTTCCTTCTCTTTGTTTGCCCGCTCCTGGCCGATTCCCATGGTCAAGGCCGTCATCCCGGCAAGACCGCCCAGTTGCATGCTTTCCACGGCCGTGCTGGGTACGATGACTATCGTGGCGTTTTCCTTCAAACCCTCATAGAGCATGTTCATGGCCCTCAGGTGAAGAGCGATGGGATCGTTGGCATAGGTCTTGGCCGCTTCCCCAAACTTCTCCGCCACCTGTCGCTCCGAATCCCCCAGGATCACCCGGGCCTGACGTTCTCTTTCAGCCTGAGCCTGCATCGACATCGCATCCTCCAGGGCCGAGGGAATGAGTACGTCTTTGACTTCCACCGAAATAACATTAATGCCCCACGGCTCGGTGCGCTCATCAATGATCTTCTGCAGCTCGCTGCTGATCTTCTCCCTGCCTTCCAGCATGTCCGAAAGCATGGTCTTGCCTATGACGTCACGCAGAGCCGTTTGGGAGGCCCAGCTTATGGCGCTTTGATAGTCGGCTACATCCAGGGCCGCCTTCTTGGGGTCCAAAACTTTCCAGAACAACACTGCATCGACATCCACGGGCACGGTATCTTTGGTAAGGGTCTTTTCTGCTTTGAAGGAAGCCGTGATCACGCGGGTGTCAATCCAGTAGGCTATCGAGTCGATGATCGGGATGATGAAGAACAGCCCCGGTCCCTGAAGGGAGCGGAACTTGCCTAACCGCAGTATCACCGCCTTGTCCCACTGATCCGCAACCTTGATTGCGAGAGAAACAACGACGGCGACAACAAAGGCAACAACTCCTATCATCCATGCGCTTTGCACGTTAGCTGAAGCGTTATACATGGTATATGCCAATCCGACGCCGATGCCCAAAATTACGATGAAGATCAGTGTTGCGAAAGAGCTGCTTTTTCTCATTTCAATTACCTCCATGATTTAGGCGCATGAGTTTGATGACCGCAAGTTGTTTTTCCCGAAGGTGCTTGTCGATTCGCAATCCTCCATCGGAATCATAATCACCGCTGCCACAGAATTTGAGTGGCTTCCAGGGGGATCGCAACGCCGTCGCGGTGCGGCATCACCCGCGCCGTATAGTCCGTCGCAGGGCGGGTCGCAGACACAGCCGCATTGTAAACGTAGCTACCCGACGCGTCCGCCGGTTCCTGTTTGAGCATCATCTCCTCACGTACGGGATCGCCGCCGTTTATTCCGTCGGCATAAAGCCCCACCCGCACCGCCTTCGGGTCGAGATCATGGAGATAAACCTGAACCTCGAATAGGTGATTTCCCCCGTCAGTCGCTACCTTCAATTCACCGAAGCGCAGATTTGACCAGTGCTGTTCCAAAGCTCGCTGCCAATCTACCAGTTGCACACCCATTGCGCCCTTGTCGGCAACACGCCGGCGGTAGGCGGCAGCAGCGGGGATGTAGTGTTGCTCGGTGTATTCGCGTACGGTGCGGTTCGCGGAAAAGCGTGGTGTCAACCGCGCCATGCTTTCACGCATACGCGCGACCCAGGCAATGGGGATGCCCTCCTTGTCGCGGGCATAAAACTCGGGGATCACCTCGCGTTCGAGCAGGTCATAGAGCGCGTCGGCTTCCACGGCGTCCCAGGCCGGATCATCACCGTGTTCCCGGCCATCCCCAAGCGCCCACCCAATCTCGGGCGCATAGGCCTCCGCCCACCACCCGTCGAGCTCCGAGAGATTGATACCTCCATTGACGAGTACCTTCATGCCGCTCGTTCCGCTGGCCTCCCAGGGCCGCCGCGGCGTGTTGATCCAGACATCCACCCCCTGCACCAGGTGCCCGGTCAAATGCATGTCGTAGTCGCTGAGGAATATCACATGGGGGCGCGCCTCGGGCCGCCGGATGAATTTGTTCCATTCCTGAATCAGGGCCTGCCCCTCCTGGTCGGCCGGATGGGCCTTGCCGGCAAGGATAAGCTGCACCGGGCGCTCGGCATTGGTTAACAGGCGAAGCAGTCGCTCCTGGTCGTGCAGTAGCAGGTTCGGCCTCTTGTAGGTCGCGAAGCGGCGCGCAAAGCCGAGCGTCAATGCGTTGGGATCGAACAGATGCTTCGCGCCGTCAACCGCCTCGGGCGGTGCGCCTGAGACGGCCAGTTGCCGGGACAATCGTTCGCGGGCGTATTCAATGAGAGACCTGGTGGCGACAGCGCGAAGTTGCCAGAGGGCGGCGTCCGAGGTGCGGCGAATGTCCTGCTCCAGGGTTTCCGTCGTCCCCAGCCAGCGGTCTTTCCCACAGGCCTCCGTCCACAGATCGTCGGATTCCGCCGAGTCCCAGCTCGGCATGTGGACTCCGTTGGTAACATGTCCAATGGGTACTTCCTCCTCCGGCCAGCGCGGAAAGAGGGACGTAAAGATATGCCGGCTCACCTTCCCGTGCAAGCGGCTCACCCCGTTTACGCTTCCGCTCCCCCGCACCGCCAGGTAAGCCATATTAAAGGGTTCGGAAGAGTCATTCGGGTTCGCGCGCCCAAGGGCCAGCAAATCGTGAAGCGAGATGCTGAGCTTGTTCGCGTACCCGCCGAGGTATTGTTCGATGAGGGCAGGAGAGAAACGGTCAAAACCGGCGGCCACCGGCGTGTGGGTGGTAAAGAGGTTGCCCGGTCGTGTTGCGCTCAGGGCGACTTCGAAAGGTTGTCCGGTCTCTCGCATGAAACTGCGGGCGCGTTCCAATACAGCGAAGGCGGCATGCCCTTCATTCAGGTGGCAGACTTCCGGCTTCAGGCCGAGCGCATCGAGCAGGCGCCACCCGCCGATCCCGAGTACCATCTCTTGATTAAGACGCAACTCCGGCCCGCCACCGTAGAGCTCGCTGGTAATGCCCCGGTGGGCCGGGAGGTTCGCAAGGTCATTGCTGTCCAGCAGGTAAAGCTGCACCCGACCGACGTGGACCTGCCAGACGCGCAGCCAGACCGGATAACCAGGCAAGTCGAGCTCCAGCCGCAACCACTCGCCGGTCGGTTCGCGTAAAGGCGTGATCGGCAACTGTCCCGGGTCGTTATAGGGGAAGAGGGCCTGTTGTGCTCCGTCCTTGTCGATCACCTGCCGGAAATAGCCTTGTTGGTAGAGCAGGCCTACTCCGACCACCGGCACGCCCAGATCGCTCGCGGCCTTGAGCTGATCGCCGGCCACATTGCCGAGACCCCCCGAATAGATCGGAAGAGCTTCGCTTAACATGAATTCCATGCTGAAATAGGCGACGTGGGTCAGGGGCGATTGTGGATGATCTTGCTGAAACCAGGCAGGGGCAATCTCTGCCTGACGCCTGGCTTGCACGAACGCATCGACCTGCTTGCGGAAGGCGGGATCGGCTGACACTCGCTGGAGTTTGTCCCTCGAGACAGTCTGCAGGACGACCCAGGGGTTTTGAGTGAAATCCCAAAGCGCGGGATCAAGCTGCCGCCACACTTCGTCGGTAGCATGATTCCACGACCAGCGCATATCCAGGGCAAGCTCCGCCAGGGAATCGACTCCTT
>Ga0326728_10009744_pt1 | contig 22905 bp, 24 predicted proteins | sample MB3enrmetagenome_FD_207602 | JGI IMG/M metagenome (GOLD analysis project Ga0326728, IMG submission 207602) | Lab enriched peat soil microbial communities from McLean, Ithaca, NY, United States - MB31MN | ecosystem: Environmental > Terrestrial > Soil > Wetlands > Peat | place: USA: New York... | reverse complement strand
ACTTCTCAAGCCACTCCTCGATATCGGCGATCAGCCCGCTTTCCGCGTCGTTCACGTAGACGCCGGCGGTGATGTGCATGGCCGAAACAAGAATCAGGCCTTCCTTGATTTGTGACTTCTCCAGCGCTTTCTGAACTTCGTCCGTAATGTTAATGAACTCGCGCTGCTTTTTAGTGTTGAACCAAAGGTATTCGGTGTGTGATTTCATAGTGATTCCTTCGCTGGCGGCCAGGGGTTGGCTCCTTCGTCAGAGGTTCGTCACAAAGACCCAACCCATCCGCCATCGCTGTTCAGAGCCCCCTTAGGGGCGGCATACAGTAGCCCAGGGCGCAAGCCCTGGGTTGGATGGCCCTCACCCCGCCTTCGGCACCCCTCTCCCGCTCAAGCGGGAGAGGGGATGGGGGAGAGGGTTAGCTCTGTCGACCCACGGCTTGCGCCGTGGGCTACAGGCTGTCGCCCGCTCGGCGGGCTGAATCCTTCAACCAGTGTCGGGCTCAGCATGCCAGAACACGGTTCCATTATATCGGCAACCTCTTTGCATCGCACATTCGAGCTAAGGCTTGCTCGCTGCCGTTGCTCCGATCACTGCGGCCTGGAAGGCGAGCACGGCTTCGAGTTCTGCATCCCAGAGGTGCCAATCGTGTCCGCCGGGCAGTTCGCGGTAACGGAAATCAACGCCCATGCTATCGAGTAGCTTCACAAACTCCCGGTTTGTTCCCAGATATTTATCCGAAGTTCCGATGGACAAGTAAAGCTGGGGCATCTCGGAAGGCGGAACTTGCCTCGCCAGTTTGAAGAGGTCGTTTTCATCTCGCGCCTGGCTGCCGAACGGGCCAAAGTCACTTTCGATGACCTGCTCGTCGAGTTTGCTGGTCACATATTGCACGAAGGAGGGTTGCGGCGTGGTCACTACGCCGCTTAGGCTGGCAGCCGCGGCGAACGTTGCGTGGTACTTCAAGCCCAGGAGAAGCGCCCCGTAACCGCCCATGGAAGTTCCGGCGAGCGCGCGGCCCCGGCGGTTGGCCCGCGTGCGGTAATGCTGGTCGACGTACGGAATAACATCGTAGATGGAATAGTCCTGCCATTTGAGCTGCGGATTCGCATAGTTATTTACGTACCAGCTTGTCCCCGCCTCGGGCATGACGATGATTTCCTGGTAGCGACGTGCGTACTGCCTGAGGTGCGTATTGGTTACCCAGTCGGAGTAGTGCGCGGTGTACCCATGCAGCAGATAAAGCACCGGATAACGCTTCTCGGACGCGTCGTAGCCAGCGGGGAGAATCACACTAAGTGGCACCTCCTTGCCCGCGAGGTGGGGGGCTCGAAACGTGACTGTCTCGAAGTCTTTCCCAAAAGCAGCAAGGGTGGTTGCGAACAGTGACGCCCAGAGAATCAGCAGAGCAAAGGAACCACCGCAGTTCGACGCAGCCGTTGCACGATCAATGCGCCGCCGACGCTCAGCACAGCATTGACGTTTGGGGAATGGCGTAACGGTCGTCATAAGGTCTTCGCAGAGGCGTGCCTGCCGGAAGCATTGGACCCCCTCGGGGTCCAGGGTGATTTCGTTCGTTAACCTGTCCGCAGGTTTCACCTGCGGCTAATGACATTGTTCCTCTGCGGGGAAACCGAAAAGCGAACTGCCACCTGCCGACTGCCCACTGCCTACTGCCCACTGCCTACTGCCTTTCTCCTACCCCCCGACCTCATCGAACCGCACCGCCCGAGTGTCTTGCTCTTTTCCTGTCGGCATGGTAAGGGGCTTGTACAGTTCCGGGCGGCGGGTCTTGATCCATCGCCGGCCAGTGCTTTGTTCGAGCAGGGAAGCGTCCAGATCGGCCACCACCATATCGTCATCGGCTTTCCAGGTTTCTGCCAGGATGCGGCCGTAGGGATCGAGGATCATGGCATTGCCCGTACGGACCTCGTCGTCATCAATGCCGATGCCGTTGCTGAATACCAGGAACAGGCCGTTGTCGTGCGCCCGTGAGGGGAGCCAGCGCATCAGCCAGGCGCGTCCCTTATCGCCGCGGAGTTCAGCCTCGATCGCCTGCGGATCGGTATGGCGATTTTCCCAGAGCTTACGATCGATCCGTCCCATGAGATGAGGATTCTTGGAGGTGACGCCGCCCGTCTGGTGAGGCGCCAGCAGGACCTCGGCTCCCTGCAAGGCGACGATGCGAACGTTCTCGTTAATGTTGACGTCGTAGCAGATCAGGACGCCTACGCGGCAGCCGTGCGGATCGTCGAACACGGTGAATTCGGACCCGGGGATGACTTCGTCATGCTCGAAGGCGTGTATCTTCCGGTGCCGTCGCCAGTCGCCGTTGGGCATCGCCACCACGTAGGTGTTGTGGAGTTCGCCACGAGTGTCCACTTCCAGTAAACCGGCGCCGATGGTCAGTCCGGACTGCCGAGCGAGGGCCAGAAGCGCCTGGGAAGAGGGGCCCTGCGGCACCGGTTCGGCCAGCTCGTGCAATTGCCGGTGCGAAAGGTTTCGCAGGAACCAGTAGCCGACGATGCAGCACTCCGGGAAGGCGACGATTTCCACCTTGCGGGCGGCGGCATCCTCGACAAAGCGCTGTATCTTCTCCAGATTCTTCATCTTGTCGCCCGGCGCATGTTCAAATTGCACGGCGCTTACCTTGATGTTTCTCATAGAAGTCCTCAGTGGTCAGATCACCACTCCCTCCATGCGGAAGCGCCGCCTGACGGGAGTGAACGGGGGGACAGGCTTGGGCTGAACGAGCGGGACATTGTTGCGCCAGAAGGTGCGGAATTCACCCTTTTCTCCCGTGCGATAGTAATGCAGCAGATATGCCCCATCGCACGCCGCATAGTCGGAAAACCATTGGTCAATGTCCGTGATGCCGATCTGGTGAAGCATCTGGAGCGCATAGGCCGCCGCCTCGCGCTCGTAGTCGAGGATGGCGGGAATCTCTTTCTTCTCGACGGGGGGCCGATAACGGGTTCCCAACTCGAACGCGTGCGGGTCGACGTTCCACTGAGCGGTGTGGCCGAAAAGGTGGGCCGCGAGGAAGAGTCGTTGTTCAGGGTTACAAGCCGGATCGATGTGAATTTCCGCGCCGTCTAAATCGCCGATAAGCGGGTCGGGGATATCCCTGATGACGACGCGAATGCCATAGATGCGTTCCAAGCATTCCTGCACCCGAGCGAAGTATTCTGCAAAGGGAATCGGCACACAGCCATTCTACTCGGAATTCACCATTCCTTCTGCTTCTTGGCAAATCACGCGGACTTGTGTACGCTCATTTCCATGCAGCGGAAATTTACCATCGGCCTGATCCAGATGATGTGTAGTCCTGACCCGCAGGAGAACTTGCGTCGGGCGGAATCGAGTGTCGACGAGGCGGCGGAGGAGGGGGCGGAGGTTATCTGCCTGCCGGAGCTTTTCCGCTCCCAGTATTTCTGCCAGCGGGAAGACGCGAAGCTGTTTGACCTCGCGGAAGCCGTGCCAGGGCCCAGCACGCAGGCGCTGGGAAAGATCGCCAAGGAAAAGCAAGTTGTAGTCATCGCGCCGGTATTCGAGCGGCGCGCGGCGGGGGTTTATCACAACAGCGCCGCGATTATCGACGCCAATGGAGAAGTGGCGGGCCTGTACCGGAAAATGCACATCCCGGACGACCCGGCCTATTACGAAAAGTTTTATTTCACCCCCGGCGATCTTGGCTTTCGGGCTTTCGACACGCGCTCGGGACGCATCGCGGCGCTGATTTGCTGGGACCAGTGGTATCCGGAAGGCGCGCGCCTGGCGTCGCTCCAGGGCGCGAGCGTTTTGTTTTATCCCACGGCCATTGGCTGGCACACGCACGAGAAGGCTCAATCCGGCGATGCCCAGCGCGATGCCTGGCGGACCATCCAGCGCGGCCACGCCATCGCCAATGGGGTGTACGTGGCGGCGGTGAATCGCGTCGGATTTGAGAAGCCGGCCGATGCGCAGGGAGAGGGGCTGGAGTTCTGGGGAACCTCCTTTGTTGCTGATCCGTTCGGCGTGGTGCTTAAAGAGGCCTCCACGGATCGCGAGGAAATTGTGCTTGCGGAAGTCGACCTCGAGCGCCTTGAGGAGGTACGCCGCAATTGGCCATTCTTCCGCGACCGTCGGATCGACGCGTATGCGGGAATAACTCAACGATTCCTGGATGAGAAAACGTGGCACGAAGAGGAGTAAAGTAAGGAACGCGAAGAAGCCACGCAATCCCAAGACCCCCTTACCCCGCCCGATCCGCCCTACTGCCCACCTGCCTAGCTGCTCATCTGCCCACCTGCGCACTGCCCCCCAAGGCGTTGGCAAATCTCCTCGACGAGTTTCCCCAGGTCCACAGGGCGAAACAGGAGCCTCTCGAAGCCGCGGCCGTCGAGGCCGCCCGTCACGCTTGAAGTGTGGCTGGCGATGATCCAGATTGGGATGTGTGTTGCCCAACTCGCCAGGGAATCGACATCTGCGGAGGGATGATCGCTAGCGGAGACATCGGCGACGAGAAGCGCCGGCCGAACGGGATAAAACTCGAGCTGCGCCAAGGCTTCTCGAACGGTCTCGAAAGCTTCGACGCTGATGCCGTCCTCGAGCAATTGGGCCCGAAGCAGGGCGCGAGCTTGCCAGTCCTTGCCGGTGAGAAACACTTGAGCCACGAGCACATTATAGGAGGATTCAGGAGTTGGGATTCAGGATTCAGGGTCTTCCACCACAGAGGCCACAGAGTTCGCGGTGAGGGTCAGGAGTGTTTGTCTCAGTGGTTTCTTTGCGCTCTGTGGTGAATCCGAATTTCTTTCCTCCGCCGCATTGACTTCCATCGGGCCTGAATCCTGAATCCTGGATCCCGAGTCCTGCGTTTGCCCTGCCTTTATGCTAATCTGATTGATGGGGCGGCGAGTCGAGAGGCGACGGCATGCGCATTATTCTATACACAGGAAAGGGCGGGGTAGGGAAGACAAGCATCTCTGCCGCCACAGGCCTGGAACTCGCCCGGCGGGGTTATCGCACCCTCGTAATGTCCATCGACCCGGCCCATTCTCTAAGCGACGCTTTCGATCTCGAAAAGCGCTTGATGGATCACGAGGCCGGAAGACTGGTGAACATTTCGAAAAACCTCTGGATTCAGGAAGTGGACGTCCAGGAAGAGATCTCGAGGCACTGGAACTCTGTCTACGCCTATGTTTCAGGTCTGCTGAATGTTTCGGGGCTCGAGCAGACATTGGCGGAAGAGCTGGCTATTTTTCCGGGCATGGAGGAAGTCAGCTCGCTCTTATACGTGAATCAATACGTGCGCGAGAAGCAGTTCGACGTGATGCTGCTGGACTGCGCGCCCACGGGCGAGTCGTTACGCTTCGTCAGCATCCCGACGACGCTCGAGTGGTACATGTCCAAGCTGTTTAAGATCGAGCGGCGGGTGATGAAGGTGGTGCGCCCCATGATCGGCACGGTGGCCGGCGTGCCCTTGCCCCAGGAGGAGTACTTCGAGAACCTCGAGTCGCTCCACCGCAAGCTGGCCGGCATCGACCAACTCTTGGCCGATCCGAAGATCACCACGGTGCGCCTGGTGACCAACCCGGAGAAGGTGGTACTGAAGGAAACGCAGCGGGCGTTTACCTATTTCTGCTTGTTCGGGTTGACTATTGATGCTGTGATCGTGAACCGGATTCTACCCACTAAAGTGCGCGACAGTTTTTTTAGTTCCTGGAAGGACACCCAGGAGCGTTGGACACAGTCTATCGAGGAATTCTTCGCGCCGGTGCCGGTTTGGCGGGTGCCCTTGTTTGAGGACGAGGTTCTGGGCGTCGAACGTCTGCTAAAGCTGGGCAAGGCGCTCTACGGCGACCTGGACCCTTCGAAACGGTTTTACAATGAATCGCCGTACCGCTTTCGCAAAGTGAACGGCAAATACGAACTTCACCTCAAATTGCCTTTCGTGTCTAGCGACGATATTAGCCTTCATAAGAAATTAGACGAGCTCATCATCCGGGTGGGGGGAGTAAAGCGGCATGTGTCATTGCCGCAGAGGATCGCCCACTGTGAGCCTTTGAGCGCTCGTATCCAGGAAGGTGAGCTGGTGGTAGTCCTGGGGAGGAACAATGCCGAACGCGAAACGAAATCGCCGAACCCGCCCCCGGCGTGAGCCGGCAAGCGCGGGGATTCCATCCTGCGCCGTTTGGATGTTGCGAGAACTGGGCCCGCTCCTGAGCCGGCTCAAACCGCCACGCACCCGGTCGACGAAGCACCTGCGCAACGCCGCGATTGAAGTTCTGGAGGCCATGCGCGCGCTGCTTGATGAGAGCATTGAATGGCTGCGCAAGGAAGGCCGGTCGGAGGCGGAGTTGAAGCGGATTCACGTGAGTGGATAGCGGCTGGTGTCCGTGGCCCGTTGTCAGTTGTTGGGCGTCCACGAACAGTTGTGGGCGCTCGCACGTGGACGCCTTCAGCGCGTTCTGATGAGCAGTCAACCCTCTGCGCCCAACTGACCACGGACAACGGACCACGGACGACTGACACCTGGTTTTCACATGAACATTCTTATCAGCGGCTCAAGCGGGCTGATTGGGCAAGCGCTTATTCCTGTACTCAAGAGCGGCGGGCATAGCGTAGCTTCTTTAGTGAGATTCAAGCCGCAACCCGGGGCGCCCCTGGTGTACTGGAACCCGGCCGGAGGGGAAATCGACAGCTCGAAGCTGGAAGGATTCGACGCGGTCATTCATCTGGCGGGAGAATCTGTCTCCGGCCGGTGGACGCCTGCCAAGAAGCAGGCTATCCGTGAGAGCCGCGTGCGAGGCACACGAGTCCTGAGTGAAGCGCTCGCGAGGGCTTCCCAGCGGCCAAGGGCGCTGGTGGCGGCGTCGGCCAGCGGTTACTACGGTGATCGCGGCGATGAGGTGCTGAGGGAAGACAGCGCACCAGGAACGTCCTTTCTTTCCCGGGTGTGCCAGGAATGGGAATTTGCGACCAAGCCTGCGACCGAAGCCGGGATTCGAGTTGTGAATCTCAGGATCGGATTAGTCCTGAGTCGCACCGGCGGAGGGCTGGCGAAGATGCTGGCTCCGTTCACGATGGGCGTGGGTGGCAAGATCGGGTCGGGAAAGCAATACATGAGCTGGATTGACATCGATGACCTGGCCCGAATATTCCTGTTCGCGGCGACCACCGAGACGCTCAGCGGTCCGGCGAACTCAGCGGCGCCTAGCCCCGTCACGAACTCGGAATTCACCAAGGCGCTTGGCCGGGTTCTCGGACGCCCCACTATCGTCCCCATGCCCGCCTTCGCGGTACGCCTGGTATTCGGAGAAATGGGAGAGGAACTGCTACTGGCGAGCGCTCGTATGGAGCCTGCGCGACTCCTGGGCGCAGGATATCAGTTCCGATTTCCGCAACTTGAGGGCGCGCTGCGGCATTTACTGCAGAGGATATAAGGCCACGTGGACCCTTGCCGTGCTCGAGTCGGCTGTTCCGCGCAGTCCCCGGCAACCATCAGCAAACTTATTCCCTTGTGCCCTCTGTGCCTCAAAAGATTCAACACAGAGGACACGGAGTCTCTGCGACCTCTGTGTTCAGTCTTTTCTCAGGCATGGAGAACACGGAGAAGTAATCTCAACGGTACAACACGGTCGCACGAATAGGCCTTACTGAGTGTCCGGTTCTGCCTACCGCATTTCGACCACTACGCCTCCGTGGGCAGGTTCGAGTATCAACGCCAGGACTAAACCCGTCAGGAAACCTCCCACATGAGCCCACCACGCTACCCCGCCGCCGGTTGCGGATTGAATCGCCAGCATCTGGTAGCCGGTCACGAACTGAATCAGGAACCAGTAGCCAAGCACCAGAACGGCAGGTAGCTCGACTCTCCAAAAGAAGAAGATCAGGAAGAAAAGGGTGGTAATTCGGGCGCGTGGAAAGCAGATGAAGTAGGCGCCCAGCACTCCGGCGATCGCGCCGCTTGCGCCGATGCTCGGCAGGCGCGACCCCGCGTTGAGGAGAATGTGCAAAGTTGCGCCAGCGAACCCCGAAAGAAGGTAAAGCAGAAGGAACTTGAGGTGGCCATAGCGGTCTTCCACGCTCCGCCCGAAGACAAACAGGAACAACATGTTCCCGAGCAGGTGTAGCCATCCCCCGTGCAGGAACATCGACACAAGGACCGGAACAAAAAAGCCATCCAGAGTCAGGTTCTTGAATCCATGAAGACTGACGTATCGCGCCGGGACAATTCCATAAACGAAAACCAGGCGGTTAATGCCCCGGCCCTGAGCCAGTTCAAGCAGGAAGACCCACACATTGGCGATGATGAGCGCGAGGGTAACGGTCCAAAAGTTCCGCCGCCGGATGTGGTCGGTGAGGGGGAGGGGAACCATAGAAAAAGCAGTTCAAATGGCAAAAGGCGAATGTGAAAACCCTTTGAATCTTCCCGTTTGCCATTTGAAATCGACTTTCAAGGCGGTCGTGGCTTAGGGAAAAAGAAGGTGCGCCAGGGGACTAGGTCGTCTGCTTTGCCTTGGTCTTTTCCAACTCCAGTTCCATCTCCTTCATCTTTTCTTGGTGCGCCATCTCTTTAGTGCGCATCTCTTGCTGGATCCGGAGTTCCTTCTCACGAAACTTAAACCAGCCACCAATCGCCACCACAGCGATGATCATCACCCATATACCGTTATGGCCGATAAGCGAAATGACATCGTGCATCTTGCCCTCTCTGCTGAAATACTGACCGGCTGACGCTGACCAGCATTACTGACACGCGGGTTGCCAGACGAACCACCATGCACATGCTAGCATGCCCCGGACGTATCGGTCGTACGAATTATACGCCGAGCCTTGATCGAAGTCGAATGGACTTTTCGAACTGGATAGGCTATGAGGCGAATCTGGGCACGACTCTCAGAACGCTGTATACAAGCGATTGGCGGGCCGCACGAACGGCCCGCCAAGTCAGCCGCCAAACCTTCAGCGGAGAAGCTCAGCCTGACGTGTTACTGGTTGAAAACCAATATCTTATTTGAAGCCGCCAAGTGAATCTCGACCAGAGACGCGGTTCCATCCGGCGCCGTGTTATAGACAACTGCGAGCGGGTCGGAGACGTTGGCTCCTTCAGATGCCTTGTCGGGCGTTACCAGCGTCATGCTGCGGTAGTTGCCCTTGCGGGTCAGAACCGAGCCACCCGTGGAGAGGACAACCTTGCGGTGCTGCGAGAATACCACAGTGGCTTCAGGATTGTGATCATCCCAACGGACAGTGTAGTGGCCCGCTGGAAGAGTGGTCCCGTTCACAACGACATTGCGAGTAAAGGTGACATTCTCGGAGTTCTTGGCTAAGCACGAAACCCCGGCTGCCAGAACCAGCGCCACTGACAGAACTGACGTTCCGATATACTTTGTGAAATTCATCTTTGTTCTCCTCTCCGTCTCCATTTGATTTTTCGCGATCCAGCCCTGGTTGTTTGCAACTGAACGCGTCATCTGCCGCGGCCTCGGCCGGTTTTCCGGTCGCCCCCGCGTCTCAACTCAGGCCGTGTCGCCGATCTAGCCCTGTCTTATGAACTCACTTTCGCGCCGTTCCGCGGCAGCGTCAATGGACGGGGGATGAATTCCGGATGAACTCTGTATGAACCGGTATTCTCAACACAGCCTTGGACTTCCTCGGGCAGTGTGAAAATTGCGCCGGCCATCAGAGCCTGCCCTGAGCGACCCGAAGGGTCGGCATACGCGGCCTGGACATGCTGCGGAAGAACCTGCTCCCGTATCATTCCGAGCTGAACTTTCCTTTCAGCACAAAACTTGCTAAAGTTGTAACAGGGTCCATGGAAAAGGGAACAAGCCGTGCGAACGAGGTTCGCTTCGCTGCGTTCGAAGTGGATTTTCAATCAGGTGAATTGCGCAAGCACGGAGCGAAGGTCAGGCTCCAGGAACAGCCCTTTCAGATTCTCTCGGCATTAATCGAGCGCCCGCGCGAGGTTGTGACACGAGAGGAATTGCGGAAAAAATTGTGGCCCGGCGACACGTTCGTGGATTTCGAGCAGAGCCTGGCCACGGCGGTCAAGAAGCTCCGTCGAGCTTTAGGCGATTCTGCCACGCATCCTCACTTCATTGAGACTCTGCCGCGCCGCGGCTATCGCTTCGTGGGAAGCCTGGAAGCAAGACCTGACGCCGGCAAACCGATTGTGGCCGTGCTGCCCTTTGAGAACCGGACCGGCGATGCCGGACAGGAATACGTCAGCGACGGCATGGCTGAAGAGATCATTGCGCGGCTGGGACGCTTAAACCCGGAGCGGCTGGGCGTAATCGCGCGAGCCTCGGCCGTTCGATACAAGAATGCGGACAAGGATGTCGACGAGATCGGGCGCGAATTGGGCGCGGATTATGTTCTCCAAGGCAGCTTGCGCTGGGCCGGCAAACGGATGCAGGTTGCCGCGGAGCTCGTCCAAGTCAAAGACCGAACCCATCTGTGGGCCGATCACTTCGAGGGCGATCTCGACAACGTTCCGGCTTTCCACGCCGCCATTGCCCGCCACATCGCTCGCTCTTTGCAGATTGAAGCGCCCCCCGCCAAGCGCCTGTTCGGGACGGGGACGTCGACCGTAACTCCGGAGGCGCAGGGAGCATTTCTCAGAGGCCGCTACTGTCTCAACAAAGGAACCGCGGAAGGAATTAAAAACGCGATCGCGTACTTTGAGGAGGCTGCGGCGCATGACTCCGGGTATGCTGTGGCGCACGCGGGATTAGCGGTCGCACTGAACCTGGCGGACCACTTTCGAATCCTTCCCGGAAGCCGCGCATTCCCGCGGGCCAAGGCGGCGGCCATGAAGGCGCTGGAGCTTAACGATTCGCTTCCCGAAGCCCACAATGCCTTGGCTTTCGCCATCCACTCTTACGATTGGGACTGGGACGGCGCCGAGCGGGAGTATCAACGAGCCATGGCGCTTAACCCGAACTTTGCGACGGCCCGCCATTGGCATGGGTTCTATCTGGGAATACTAGGACGAGCTGACGAGGCCATCGCTGAGTTGCGGCGCGCGCAAGAGCTGAATCCGTTGTCGATCATCATCCGAACTCACCTGGGGCTGATGTTGTACAGGGGGGAACGTTACGACGAGGCGATCGGACAGCTTGCACAGACACTCGATATGGAGCCATACTTCCCCGCGGCACACTACTTCCTTGCTCTGGCTTTTCAACAAAAGGGGAGGTACGAAGAAGCGATTGGGCACCTGGAAAGGGCGCTCCGAGTTTCTCCGGGCAGCCCGGATCTGGTGGGGGCGGTCGGCCATGCGCATGCCGTGTTCAAGAGAAAGTCCGAGGCGCGCAAGGCACTCAAGGAGCTTTACGGGCTGGAGGAGCAGAGATTCGTTTCGGCCTTCGATTTTGCGATAATTTACGCCGGCTTGGGCGAGGCGGACGAGGCCTTCGAGTGGCTGGACAAAGCTCGTCTCGAACGATCCTTCTCGATGCTCTTATGTCTCAAGGCAGAACCGCGGTTGGACCCGCTGCGTGCGGACTCGCGTTTTCAAGATTTGCAGCGCCAGGTGGGTTTGCCACTTTAGAGTCCGTGTGAACCCCCCCTTGGACTGTCATTCCGAGCGCAGCGAGGAATCTCGCTCTGGATAATTCGAAGGCACTGCGAGATTCCTCGTCGCCTGCGGTTCCTCGGAATGACTCGAAAAGTGAATTTTCAAACAGAGTTTGTGGCTCGCGCTGCCACGTCTCATTCGCTGAACACCAGCACCTCGCCGGATCCGGCGAACCGGATTTCGCTGATGGTGTTGGATCCATCCGGGTTGGTGGTGTAGATCACCGTGCTGGAATCATATTTCTTGCCACGGTCCTCGAGTTTGCAGGGCGCGGATGCAACGACCTTCCTGTTTCGTACAAATTCGACGCTGGCTTGAGGGCTCTGAGCCTCCCATCGCACAGCGTATTGACCTGCCGGAAGGGTTGTGCCGCTCACCACCACCGCGTGCTCGATGTCCACATTCCGAGCGGTCTTTGCAAAGCCGGAGATTGCGTACGCCAAAATCAGAACCCCCGATACAAGAAATATGCCAAGATACCTTCTAACACCCATAGAGTCCCCCTTCGAAGTTGATTGGTCTGCTTGGCGGCGTCCTCATTTGACTCGTAGCGCCTCTGCACCTCGTGCTCTTTAACGGCCTGAAGTCCGGCGCCACCTTCAGTTTGAAACGCTGCCGGCTGCCTCTTGCATTTGAGTTGCAACTAGCTCTAAAATCAGACGGGGTTAAATGAAGGGCCGGGACTACACAACCCCCAGCCTTTCCCGTGGGATTCTCTTCGCCCAGGCCCCTAAACCTACAGCGAGGAGAATCCGTTTAACCCCATCTGTTTCTTTCTCGCTACCATCCTCGTAGACGAACGGAGCCTGATTGGAGTTACCGAATTGCCTGCCGCTCAATGCTCCGTTTCGTCATTCTTAGACGCTCGCTCGGCATTTTAGTTAGCTCTTCTCGTAGCTTCAGGCCGTACTAATCGAACACGAGGACCCGATTCGAGTTGGCGAAGCGAATCTCAATGATGAACAGCGATCCGTCGGGCGCGGTGTCATAAACGACTGAATTCTGTTCGTACTTTGTGGCGCGCCGTTCGACCCTGCCCTCGGCGAAGAGAGAGACCTTGAAGCGCTGCGAGAATTGCACGGTCGCCTGCGGGCTATGAGTCTTCCACTCCACCGCGTAACTGCCTGCCCGGAGAGGTTTTCCATGTACGGACGCGTCGTGGAGAAGGATTACAGTTTCGGAGTTCTTGGCGAAGGCAGGAATGCCCGCGGCCAAGAGCAGCCCCATTACCAGGATCCCAGTACTGAAATACTTCCTGAAATTCCTTTTCAAGTCTTCCTCCTCTCTGGTCTTATTAGTCTCTGTTCGACCTTGATGGATCCGGCTTGTAGAAGCCGCCGACTGGCCGCTCCGCATTTGGGCCTTCGCACCTCGGGCAGACTGAGTCGTGGATTCTGCCCGCCCAATCGTGCGGCGAAACTCACGCCGCGCCGCTCCCGATCAGTGATTGAACACCAGAACTTTGTTGGAGCCGGCGAAGCGAATTTCAAGGAGGGACACGGACCCGTCCGGCAGCGTGTCGTAAACGACAGCGTCGCAGTAAGAGGTTTTGTCGCGCTGCTCGACTCTACCCTCCGTGGAAACGACGAGCTGGCGTTTCCGCAAGAATTGCACGGTTGCCTCAGGACTGTGGGTTTGCCACTCCACCCTGTACCTGCCAGCGGGCAAATTCTTACCTTGCAGGACAAGCGCGTGGTCGATGTCGATTGTCCGCGCGTTCTTCGCCGCAGCGGGAATTCCGGCGGCCAGTAGCAGCCCCAAAGACAGAACTGCTGTTCCAAACCACTTTCTGGTCATCGTCTTCATCATTTCCTCCTCTTCGGTTCCCTTCTTTGTTTGAGTTGGTTGAATCAAGCCGTCCGAGCCATCGGAGGCTGAGATCATTTCTTTTGCTCGTCTGTTGAGTTGCGGGCCTCTTGGGGGTCTTCGGCAGCATTGTTTTGCGTTTGATCGTGCTGGTCCGAGTTCAGCGCAGACACCTCGGCGCACATGCGTTTGGACTGCTCATCGGTGAAATACAGATGCGCTCTGGCAATGGTGTTCAGTTCCTGCTGGCGCCAATTGGCCCGCATAATTCCTTCGGAACTGTGGGAGTTCGCGCCCAGCAGCAGGTGGCCGATTTCGTGTGCCAAGGCGTGACCCAGGAGTTCAGATTCGCTCGCGTCCCAGTCTCTTGCCAGTTCCTGAACATCGCGATAGAAGATGTAGGCCGAGCATCCGCTGTGATCGCCCAGACACTCCAGAGCCTCGCCCAACGCATCTCGATGCAGGGCGATCCGCTGCGCGTCTCGCACGGTGAGAATCCTGATGGTGAAATCAGTGCTGCCCATGGTGTTCAGGCAAGCGGGATACGATGCGAATTCTTTTGCGCTTAGCGGACAATCGACCCAGCCTACCGCGAGTCCGGCGTGGTTCAAGATGGCCGTGGCTTCGCCTTCAGACCGCAGTAGAAGAGTGCGTGGGATGGCGTAGTTGTAGATTCGCAGTTTGATCATTGGCCTGACTCGCAGAGCGGTGGGTGCATGGGTTCGCGCGTCGGCGCGCTGGCTGACTCCCACTATGGTCAGGGTCAGGATGGAACTCCAAAGCATGTCCCTACCTCTTCCGCCTGCCTCCGGCCTGGACCGTTTCCCGCTCATATCGGCCTCCTAGTCGTTCGTCGGCTGATCTTTGCTGCGGTACCGCGCTTCCCGAACCTCCCCGAGCTTTCCGGGGCCGACCCTCAAGTCGCGTCTTTAGAGACACTTGTAGCGCCCAGTTCCCAGCCTTAGTGCGCCCTTGTCAAGGTCGAAACTAAGTTTCTAAACTCACTTGCATTTCGGTTGTGAAAGCCCTTACAATCAGGTGGGGTTAAATGAAAATGCCGGGACCGTCAGGTCCCTAAGCCTTTTCCCCGGGATTCTCTTCGCCCAGGCCGCCAAACCTTCAGCGGAGAGAATCCATTTAACCCCTTACTGTTTTTGAGCCGCTTCCCTGATTATCTCTTCTTTCCCGATATGCCGCTTAGACGCGCAATGTCGCGTCTGAGTTTTCTTGCTCCGGGTAAGATCTTTGTAAAAGCGTTGTTACAGCTTCATTAACCCTGCCTCACTACCCCTTAAGACGTCCGAACGATGCTTTTGTTAGCTTCCTTTCGATAATACGTACATGCCCTGCGCTGAGTTCCAAAAAGGGACGAAACCCCCTCCATATTCGGCGCTGAGCAATTCGGATCCGTCTTTGCGCACTCCCCACCAGTTGCTGCTTTTTGCAGCACCTTTAATTTCGGGCAATTCTCGTGCCATTCGAGCGTATCGGCCAACGAACTGAATCCGTAGGTCTTTGGCCGCGAATCTAATAAACAGGGCGGCTTCGGAGTGTCCGTTTTTGAGACGCTGTTTCCCAAGATCGAACACTGCACGCGAGGGATTCGTTATGCCCCATTCTGCAAATTCCACATGGCTCATCATCTAGACTGTTGATGCCACATCAGTGCGAATCCTGCTCCATCATGGGTGATGAAGGTGCGCGCGAACAACCCGATTCTTGCTACCGAGTATAATTCGGCCTGCGAACCGCACCTGGGACGATGCCAATCCGAGTGGTCATGGGCCCGCGGCCCCTCGATCGAAGTGAGAATCAGGTTTCGTCGCCCCCGCAAACGCAGTGGGCCATTGCCGGTCCGCAACGCCATGGATTCCCACTTTCGCGGGGATGGGGTGATTTTCAAGGGCCTGCGCCACGCGGAATATCAGGACGCCGCGCGCTTGTCTGACGCGTTGACGCTCCCGGGGAACGTCGATATACTCAGTTTGCGGGGCCAATCGATTGCATATCGCCGGGCGGGATTTTTCTTCCCCTGTGCGTTCGTGCAGTTTCCGCAGGTCTCCCGCGGGATGCTTTTCCATGAAGCTCGCCGCTTTGGTCCGCAAACTGGAGAAAATGTTAGGACGCGAGGCTGTGCTGTGGCGGCCTAATGACGTCATGCTCTATGAGTATGACGGCCTTTCTTCGTTGCGCCCACCAGATGTCGTGGTTTTCCCACGAAACACGATGGACGTCGTCCAGATCGTGAAATTTGCAGCGGATCAGAAGCTCCTGGTCGTTCCGCGAGGCGCAGGAACGGGCTTGAGCGGAGGCTCGCTCCCATGGCAGGGGGGCATCCTGGTTGCTTTCGCGCGGATGAAAGAAATCGTCGAAATCGATCTTGAGAACCAGCGTGCCCGAGTCCAGCCCGGAGTAGTGAATCTCGATCTCTCCCTGGCGGTGTCGGATGCCGGATATTACTTCGCGCCCGATCCATCCAGCCAAAAGGCCTGCACCTTGGGCGGGAATGTGGCCGAGAACGCGGGTGGGCCGCACACTCTTTTGTACGGCGTGACGACCAATCATGTCTTAGGGTTGGAAGTGGTATTGCCGAGTGGAGAGGTGATTCATACCGGCGGCAAGTTTCTGGATCCTCCCGGTTACGATCTTACGGGTTTATTCGTTGGCTCTGAGGGAACGCTCGGGATCATCACAGAGATCACCGTGCGCTTGATGCGCGAGGCAGAGGCCGTGGCAACATTGCTGGCTGTCTACGACCGGATCATCGACGCCACGCGTACGGTGGCGGCCATTACCGCGCGCGGCATCACCCCCGCCGCCCTGGAAATGATCGACGGTTTCACCCTGCGCGCCATTGAGGAAGCTACACACGCGGGCTATCCGATGGATTCCGCCGCCGTGCTGCTCATCGAGATTGAAGGGCTGAAAGAAGCCGTGGAAGAAAACGCCCAGCACATTGAATCCGTCTGCCAGGAAAATCGGGTGCGCCAGGTGCGCCGCGCGAAGTCGGCAGAGGAACGCGACCTTTTCTGGAAGGGCAGGAAGAACGCGTTCGGAGCTCTGGGGCGAATCAGCCCAAGCTATTACGTGCAAGACGGAGTGATTCCCCGCACTCGTCTGCCAGAAATGCTGGAGTTCATTGAACAGACGGCAACCAAGTACGGCGTTAAGATCGGGAATATTTTCCATGCCGGAGACGGCAACCTTCATCCCATTATCCTCTTCGATCGCCGCGACGAGAACGAATCCAAACGGGTCCGCGAGGCCGCCGCGCAGATCCTTGCCCGGTGTATTGACATGGGCGGTTCAATAACCGGCGAGCACGGCGTGGGAATCGAGAAGATCAACCTGATGCCGTATCTGTTCTCGGCGGACGATCTGGACATGATGCGGAAAATCAAAGAGGTCTTCAATCCGGAAGGGCGCTTCAATCCTGGGAAGGTGCTACCAACCAGTAAGATGTGCGGCGAACTTCGAGCCGAGGCGAGTGTGGGAGGCGTGTTGTGACGGTGGCCGCGGATTCCGTACCCATGGCGCTTGCCGCAATCCTGGGTGACTCGCAGGTGGTTTCAGAACCTGCCGCCTGCGCGGCGTGGGCGGTGGGAGGCAAGGTCCCCCAGTATGGCGTGGAGCCGCCTACGGCGGAATGCGTTGCTGCCGTTCTGAAGATCGCCGCCGACCATGATCTCGCCGTGATCCCTCGCGGCAATGGGACTAAGCTCGGCTTAGGCAGTCCACCCGGCCGCTACGATCTTTGCGTGTCGCTCCGCAAATTGAATCGAGTTCGACATTATGAACCCGCCGACCTGACGATCAGCGTGGAAGCGGGAATGAAACTGGGGGAGTTACAGGATTTCCTGGGCCGCGATGGGCTTTGGCTTCCTCTGGACCCGCGCGGCGGGGCGGCCGCGACGATCGGCGGCATCTTAGCTTCGAATTCCTCGGGTCCCTTGCGGCTTCGTTTCGGCTCCGCTCGCGACATGGTGCTGGGGATCAGGGTTGCCACCACGGAAGGGAAGCTGATCAAGAGCGGCGGTCGCGTCGTGAAGAACGTGGCAGGGTACGACATGTGCAAGCTGCTGGTGGGCTCGTACGGGACGCTGGGACTGATCGTGGAGGCCAGCTTTAAGCTGTTTCCGCGCCCCGCTTCGCGCGCCACCTGGGTGCTCGAACCGGGGACGCTTGGTCGAGCTCGCGATTTGCGCGGACGAATCTTGAACTCGCCGTTAGAGCCTTTGCGCATGGTCCTCCTCGACAGCGGGGCATCGGGCCTGTTCCGCCGGGGGACGCACCCAGGAGAAGAGCCGGAACTTTGGATCGAAGCCGGAGGCTCGCCAAGAATCCTCGAAAGGCACGCTAAGGACCTGGCTGAAATAGGACAATCCATGGGTGTTGCGAGCCGCCGGATGGACGAGCAGGCGGAACTCCGCTTATGGGATCAGGTAATAAACTTTGAACAGTCGCTCGCAGCCTTGCACACTGAAGTGATGGTTTTGAAGGCGGCTATGCCCATTGCCGGCAGCGAGCAGTTTCTCAGCCTGGCGAGACAGGCGGCTGAAGGTGAGGGAGTCCGGATGGCCGGTATTGCCCAGCCGGGAGTTGGCATTGTGCATTTGGGTCTGTGGGCAGAGAGGCTCGGGGATGTCACAGAGCGCTTGGTTGCGAATGTCCGCAAGTCTGCTGTGAGCCTTGGGGGCGCCCTGGTGGTGGAGCGGTATCCGGCAGGCTTTCAGCGCGAGCGCGACGTTTGGGGCGCGCCGGGCGACGTCCTGCAATCGATGCGAGGACTGAAGGCAGTGTGGGATCCGCGTGGCATCCTTTCGCCCGGGAGGTTCGTGGGAGGAATTTAGAAAGCAGAAAGCAGAAGGCACTACGGTAAGCGCAAAACAGCCTGTCATTCCGAGCGAAGCGAGGAATCTCGCCCTGCTCGTACCGAGGCCGGAATCGGAGCGAGATCCCTCGCTTCGCTCGGAATGACACCCGATCGGGTACCGCGTTGAGCACAATGGATTCGTCACCAAAAGTCGAGCCGCAGCGCAGCGGGTACGGTCCCGGCGAGGCCCCGCGCTGGGCGGACTACTCACGCTGCATTCGCTGCGGCCTGTGTTTGAATGCCTGCCCGACTTATCGCGAGCTTGGCCTGGAAATGGATTCGCCGCGCGGGCGCATCTACCAGATGATTCAGGTGGAAGCGGGCCGGCTGACTCTGGGTGAGAGCTTCGTGCGGCACATCGACCTCTGCCTCGATTGTCGCGCTTGCGAAACTGCCTGCCCATCGGGTGTCGAGTATGGAAAGCTGGTGGAAGCTGCGCGGGGGCAGATCGAACGATACTACAAAAGGCCGCCACTCGCTGGGCTTGTGCGGAAGCTCTTCTTCCGCGAGATTCTTCCGCACCGCCGACGGCTGGAAATGGCGGGTAAGATTTTGCGTTTCTATCAACGGTCCGGCCTGGAGAAGGTGGTGCTTGCGTCCCGGCTGCTGAAGATCATGCCGTGGGGCATGGAGCGCGTGGCCGGACTGGCGCCACGCATGGAAAAGCCGTTTTTCACGGAGCGCCTGGGCACCGTGGTTCCGGCGGATGAGACGCGCCGCTACCGTGTAGCTTTCTTCGCGGGTTGCATCGCCAACCTGTCCTTTGCGCGTCTGAACGATGCGACGGTGCGCGTGCTCGCCAAGAATGGCTGCGAAGTGGTCATACCTGCCGAGCAGGGATGTTGCGGCGCGCTGCATGTCCACGCGGGGATTCGCGACGTGGCCCGAGAGCTGGCCAAGACGAACATCCAAGCTTTCCGGACAGATGAATTCGATGCGGTGATCACGAACGCGGCGGGCTGCGGCTCGGTTTTGAAGGAATATCCGCTGCTCTTTGAAGAGGAAGAGCGGGATTATTTGGAACCGGCGCGAGCCTTTTCCGCCAAGGTTCGCGACATCACGGAATTCCTGGCGGGCATTGAGCTAAACAAGGACTTCGCCGTAACCCGAGCGCGCGCCACTTATCAGGACTCCTGCCACCTGGGCCACGCGCAGAAGATCCGCGCCGCGCCGAGGAAGTTGCTGTCGGCGGTGCCAGGCCTGGAGTTTGTGGAATTGAAGGAATCGGAGATCTGTTGCGGTAGCGCCGGGATTTACAACGTGGTGCACAACGATCTGGCGGCAAAGATCCTCGCCAGCAAAATGCGGCGGATCGATGAAACCAAGGCCGACCTAATTCTGACGGCGAACCCCGGTTGCCTGCTCCAGTTGCGGGCCGGCGTATCGCGCGCGGGGGGCGAACGCCGCGTGCTTCACGTGGTGGAATTATTGGATGAGGCGTATCGAGCTTTTAAATGACCATCAGGGAGGATGACGGTTATGGCTACCAAAGCGCAACTGAATGCGAGCCATGTACTGGAACCCACGGATGCTCCAGGTAAGCATCGCTTGGCGGATTACGACGCCACCTACAAGGGTTTCAAATGGGAGGATGTTCATCAGGAGTTCGATTGGAGCCGCACCGGCAAGGTGAATATGGCGCATGAGGCCATCGATCGGCATCTGACCCGAGGACGGCGGAATAAGCTGGCCCTGATTTACACCGACCGCGAACGGACGTCGCGATTCACCTTCGAGGACATGTCGCTTCAGTCGAATCGCTTTGCCAACGTCCTCAGGAAGCTGGGAGTTGTGAAAGGGGACCGCGTCTTCGTGTTCTTGGGGCGTCGACCGGAGCTCTACGTTGCCATTCTCGGCATCTTGAAAATCGGAGCCATTCCCAGTCCGCTCTTCGAGGCATTCATGGAGGACGCGGTTCGCGATCGCATGTCGAACGCCGAAGCTGTGGCCCTGGTGACCTCTCCCGCGCTGCTGGATCGGGTCCCGCAATGGGAATTACCCACGCTCAAGCACGTGCTCCTGGTGGGTGCGAGCGCGGATGGTCTGCCCGCGGGACACTACAGTTACGATGCCTTGATGGACGGGGCGGAGGACAAGACAGAAATCGAGTGGTTGACGCTGGATGATCCGTTAATCATCCACTACACGTCAGGGTCCACCGGCAAGCCCAAGGGCGTGCTCCACGTCCAGCGCGCCATGCTCGGCCATATGATGACCGGGCGGTGGGTGCTCGACTTCCAGGAAGATGATGTTTATTGGTGCACGGCGGATCCCGGTTGGGTGACGGGCACCTCTTATGGAATTTTCGCTCCCTGGCTGAACGGGGCGACGAACCTGATTCGCGGCGGTCGCTTCAACGCCTCGGAGTGGTACGGTACGATCGAACGGTTCCGGGTGAACATCTGGTATAGCGCTCCCACGGCGTTTCGGATGTTGATGGCCGTGGGCGACGAGGTGGCGAAACGCTACGATCTTTCGTCTCTCAGGCACGTCCTGAGCGTCGGCGAACCGCTGAATCCGGAGGTCGTGTGGTGGGGTTGGAAGAACTACGGACGAAGGATTCACGACAACTGGTGGATGACGGAAACGGGTCATATTCTGATTTCCAATTATGCGTCCATGGCCATCCGGCCGGGCTCGATGGGCAAGCCTGTCCCGGGCGTGAGGGCGTGCATTGTGGATGACGAGGGGAAGGAACTGCCGCCCAACACGCTGGGAAACCTGGTGGTCAAACCGGGTTGGCCCGGCATGATGCCGACCATCTGGAGACAGCCGGAGCGATACCGTGCCTATTTTCGTATTCCGGGATGGTATGTAACCGGGGATAGCGCCTACTACGACGAGGATGGCTATTTCTGGTTCCAGGGTCGAGTGGATGACCTCATCATCACGGCCGGCGAAAACGTGGGACCCTTCGAGGTGGAGAGCTGCCTACTCGAACACCCGGCCGTGGCGGAGGCGGGCGTCATCGGCAAGCCGGATGCCCTGCGCGGCCACATCATCAAGGCCTTCATTTCGCTCCGGGAAGGGTACGAGCCCAGCGACGAACTGAAAGACGAGATCCAGAAATACGTTCGCCAGAAGTTGGCCGTGCACGCCGCACCGCGTGAAATCGAGTTCAAACAAAAGCTTCCCAAAACGCGCAGCGGCAAGATCATGCGGCGGGTTTTGAAGGCGTGGGAACTGGGTTTGCCGACGGGAGACTTGTCGACGTTGGAGGAATGACGGGCTGGTAGGTGGTAGATCGTAGGTGGTAGGTGGGGAAAACCGCATGTGGCAGGTGGTAGGTGGGAAAGAACGGTATGAGGTATTGATAGGTCGTCGGTGGGGAGAGCGCGCTAAGCGGGGCTATTGTCGGCCTCCCATCTCCAACCTACCACCTACCGCATACGAGCCAGGTGCGGAAGGCTGACATTACGGCGAGTATCGGGGAAATGGCAATTTCGAGTTTCGAAGATCTAGAAGTTTGGCAGGCGGCGCATCGCCTCGTACTTGAAGTCTACGGTTTAACTGACGGGTTGCCACCAATTCAAAAGTACGGCCTCGTTTCCCAGATGCAACGGGCGGCTGTTTCTGTTCCCGCTAACATCGCCGAGGGGTTCAAACGGCAGAGCGGCGCGGAAAAGGCCCGATTCTACAACATCGCCCAAGGTTCGCTGGAAGAACTCCGCTATTACTTCATCCTTTGCCGCGACTTAGGTTACAAACTTCAGTTTGACCCCTTGAACAATGACGCACAACGCGTGGGCCGTATGCTGACCGGGCTCATCAAGTCCGTTACGAGGCGGTAGGTGGTCGTTGGACAAGTGCCGCAATCAGCGGTCTCTCACCACCCACGACCCACCACCCGCCACATGGGACTTTTCCGCACCGGCCACCTGCCACATGCCGCCTACCCTTCACGGTTCTTCCCCATCTACCACCTACCGCCTACCACCTACCTCCTCGATTGTCCAACGCGGCGTTCCGCCGGGACGGCTGGCCACCAGAGCCCCGACGCGGTTGGCGAAATCTGCGATAGCAAGTGGACTCCATCCGCACCCCAGGCCGTGGACGAACGCCGCAGCGAAGGCATCGCCGGCTCCGACCGTGTCGGCGACACGGACCTTGTAGCCTTTCGCTTCGACATACTGGCCGCCCACCGCCAGCACGCACCCGGATTCTCCGCGCGTCACGCTGACAGCCTCCCAACCGAACTTCTTGGCGCTCCCTCGACAGAAGTCCTCGAGCGAGCGATAAGACCAGCCAAACATGGCCTGAATCGTGTCGACTTCCTGGTCGTTGAGCTTTACGGTGGTGGCGTGAGACATCAATTCATTAACCAGCGGCGCATCGTAGGAATTCTCACGCAAGTTCACGTCGTAAAAGCGGCGTGCATTCGGTATGGCCTCGATCAGTTCGAGAGTCAGCGCCTTTGCCTGAGGGCTCATCTGGAAGAGCGTGCCGAAGTAAATCCAGTCCGGCTGCTGCGAAGTGAGTTCTTGCAGGTCCGCGCCGGAGAGCTCAGGGAAGTCGTAGGCGGCCGGCCGGTGGATGGTGAAGTGCGGCTGGCCGGAGGCGTCGAGGGTTACAGTAACGATCCCGGTAGGGTGATCTTTCACGCGGTGGAGGAAACGGGTCGACAGGCCCATGGATTCCATCCTCTCGACGACGCGTTGCCCTCGCGGG
>Ga0326728_10009742_pt1 | contig 22913 bp, 21 predicted proteins | sample MB3enrmetagenome_FD_207602 | JGI IMG/M metagenome (GOLD analysis project Ga0326728, IMG submission 207602) | Lab enriched peat soil microbial communities from McLean, Ithaca, NY, United States - MB31MN | ecosystem: Environmental > Terrestrial > Soil > Wetlands > Peat | place: USA: New York... | reverse complement strand
ATCGCGCCTGTAGTCGCGGCGAAACATCACCAGCATGAATCCGCCCAAAAACACCAGCGTGAAGAACCCTCCCAACTGGATCACCCGCGCAATGATCAGATCGTGCGTGTTGGTGGCGGGATTGTAGTGGTAGCAGTAGGTGAGGATGTTGTCCACCGGCGATCCGATGCGGTTCGACGAGGCTTCATCCAGGCCCAACAGAAGGTCCTTGGGCGAGTACTCGACTCCCATGTAGTACTGCGCCAGCTTTCCCTCAGGGGTCACGATCTGGATGGAGCTGGCGTGCGCATATTGCACCAGGTTGCTGCCGGGCACTATGAGCTTGACGTAGCGGAAGCCGACCGCCTGGGTCAGTGCGTCGATGTTCGGCTGCGTGCCGGTAAGGAAGTGCCAGCCGTTGGCCGTCTCGGGGCGCCCGTATCGCTTCACGTACTCGCGCTTTTTGGCCGCCGCCAGGTCCGTGCCTTCCGTGGGGTCGATGCTGACCACGACGATGTTGAAGTCCCTGCCGGGAATGAACCGGACCATCTCCAACGCGCTGGTCAGGCCGTCGAGTTCCTCGGAGCAGAGCATGGGGCAGCGGTAGTAAACCAGCGCCAGAATCGCGGGACGCCTGCCCGCCACGGCGGACGGGCCGAAGTAGCTGCTCAGCGCCACCTGCTTGCCGGCGTCGTCAGTGAACGTCAGGTTGAGCGGCAACTGAGTATTGAGACGCTGATCGATGCCGACGCCATTGAGAATCGATGGCGGCCTGTCGGTGACCGGGCCGGCCTCCTTGTCGCTATAGCTGGAAACCTGCGCAAACACCGGAGCCGAAATCGACAGCACAATCGCGCCCGCGGCAGCCACCGCCGCCTTGCGCCAGCTTCTCCGGATTGTGCCTTTCCATTCCACGTTGCGAACTCCCTCCGATGCTCTCGCTAGTCCCTAGTCCCCGCCTTTGCTCACTTGCTGACGCTCTCCTGCCGCGCCCTCACGGCCTCCTGCTGCGCCTCTTCCTGCTCGAAGCTGGTGCGCGCAAACCCGTTGGTCAACGGCAAGGTGATCGCCGGCCGGTTGTCGCCGGTCATGGGCGGCTGCACCTCGACCGGCGGCGCCACCGGCAATCCCCGCTGCGCAATCAGCTCCATGGCGCGCTCGACGGGAATCCTGACCGTGCCCTTTGACTGATCGATCCAACTGTAGTTCGAGAGCAGCAGATCCTCGCGCGCGTGCAGATCGGCCACATCCTGGTTGCCGTCGTCGGTTTGCAGCCGCGGCGTGGGAAAGGTCTGCGTCAACTCCGCGACCTTGTTCTGGAGTTCAGGGCTCGACGGCATGTTGCCGAGCTGGCGCACGTCTACGGTCTTGGTCCACTTGCTGTTGGGGCCGTCTTCCTTGTTCATGTGCGCGTTGATCACCTTACCGATGCCGTAGCAGAGCAAACCCGTGACTGCGGCAAAGATAGCCAGCGCGGTAAGAAACACGACGATGCCCACGACGTTCGCATCGGTGCGCTCGTAGCCGAGCGATGCGTCGATTTCGTGCTTTTCCGGCTCTTGACCGGGATCGGGATGGTTATGCGTGGGCATGTTCAGGCTCCAGAATCTCCTTGAGATGCGGGTCGTTGACCTGCACCACCGGCCGCGTTTTCAGGCGGGTGCAGAAATAGGCCACCCAGAAGGCGAACATGGCTACAGGCACCGCGATGTACTCCAGGATTCCCCAACTGAAGTGAAGGTTGCGCGCGGCGTCTTTGAAATTGGGTTCGATGAGCCAGAACATGTCGAACGCTCTGGCGAAGATCATCCACTGGCACACCCGCACCAGGCGCTTCTTGTTGCGCTTGAGGTCGCGCGAGAGAAGCATGGTGAACGGGATCAGCCAGTGGAAGATGAAATCGAGCGTAATGATGACACCCCAGCCGCCGCGGATACGGTCCAGGTACCAATTGATCTCGTCAGGAAGGTTGCCGGACCAGATAATGAGGAACTGTCCGAACGCCAAATAGATATTCAGCATGACGAAGGCAAACGTGAGCTTGCCCAGGTCGTGCTGTTCTGTCTGGCGCAGGATGGTCTTGAACGGCTCGGCTTTGGAGAGCGATACGGCGACGATGATTCCGAACGCCAGCACCGCGTAGCCTTGTCCCACAAGGAACAGCAGGCCGTAGACCGTCGAGAACCACGTGGGATCCATCGACATGACCCAGTAAATGGCGCAAGCCGTCATGGTGACGGCGTAGACCACGATGCCCGGGCCGCTGATGTTCTCAAGCTTCTTGATCCAGTACGGCGTGGTCTCCGGGCCCTGCGCATCGCGCAACGCACCGAGGCTGTTGAGGCGCCACGCATAGTAAGCCCAGATGGCGAAGCAGAGCAGGCTCACCCAGACGAAGGATACGGGGTTGAGCATGGGGCGCTTGAAATCCATGCAGTGGGCCTGAAATTCCGTAATCAAGCCGGCCTTCACCCCCGCTGCCGTGTCGCTCACGCTGGTGTAATTCGCCCACAGGTAGAGCTTCTTCATGAAGATCGCGACGACCACCCAGTAGACGAGAATCAGCGGCAGGGTGCGGCTCATGGCTTCGAACGGCCGCCGTAACAGAAGGCCCCACTTGCCTCCTGAGCAGTACTGCACCATGAGCATGGCCAGGCCGCCCACGCACAGTCCCCACGTCACCATCGTGCCCAGCGCCCAGGCGCGCAACAGGTGATCCCAGCCCAACCCGTCCTGTGCCTGTTCGAGCAGCGCCAGAATCACCGCGACGGCCATCGAGATCACTCCCACGGTCAGCGCGCGCCTCTTCCAGCCGTCCACAAATGCGGGTGCGGCGAGATCGGCGGGGAGCGCCTTGGCGTGCGATACGGCTTGCGGTTCGTGATCCATTCCTTCTCGTCCTTACTTCTGGGCCGCGGGGGCCGGTTTGCTTATGGGAATCTTGATCGCTGGCGGCGCTGGATAAGCCGGAGCCATCCCCGGCGTTCCCTCGCTGGTGATGGGCTTGTTCGCCTCCACCGCCGTTGACGGCCTCGGCCACGGCTGCGCGTACTCCGGGTGACCTTCTGCCGCGGCCAGGTCCTTGAGGTTGCTGATCTGGACGCCAGCCGGCACATCCTTAACCGTTGCTGCCTGGCTGAGCTGCAGGGCGCGGATGTAAGCCGCCACAGCCCAGCGGTCCTCTGGAGGCAGTTGCGATGAGTAGTCCGGCATGGCGCCGTAACCGTGCGTCATCACGTAAAAGTAGTGCGAGAGAGGCTGCGACAGGCGTACCTGATCGTGCAGGTTCCCGGCCGGCTTGAAGCCGCGCTGCACAATCTCGCCCAGGCCGTTGCCCACCCGCGAATGGCAGGGCGTGCAGTAGATGTTGAACCGCTCCTGCCCGCGCTTGAGCACTTCCATCGTGACCGGGAAGGGCATCTCATCCAGTTCCTGCTTGTAGCCGTTTGGCCCCTGCACCACTCCGGTATAGAAGTAGCTGTCCTCGTGCAACTGGCCGCGGGCCACCGTGTCGAGCACCTGCGGACGCGCGCCCCGATGATCGGCAAAGAAGTCTGAGCCGCGCTGTGGATCCATCTTGGGCTGGTCCTGCATATCCTGGCGACAGCCGGCGGCGAATAGCGCCGCCGCGAGGCCGAGGAAGGCAAGAGCGCAATTCATCCGGCTTCTTGCTCTCCCCTCCTTGCGACAGAAAAAAGTCGCAAGGGCGGAGCACAAACTGCCTTGCTCCCTTGCTCCCTTGTTCCCTTGTTCCCTGTCGACCATCAGTACTCCACCTCCACCACTGAATTCGGCTTGAACTGCTGCAGGTAGGCCTTGGTTTCCGCCAAATCGAACTTGGGATCAAGCGCCTCAAGGCAGAGGAAGAATTTGTCAGTTGTTGCGCCGTCGCGGAAGTTAGGCGCGTTGAACAGCGGATGGTAGAGCGCCGGCAGTCCGTTGAGCGCCAACATGCCGAAACCCGCGGAGAGTCCGGCCCAGAGAATGGTCCACTCGTAGGCGGGAACGATAAAGGCCGGCCAGGAATAGGTGGGCCGCCCTCCAACGTTGATCGGATACGCCAGCACTGAGATCCAGGCTTCCAGCGCGAACATGGCTGCTCCGCCCATCAGGCCGCCGATCAACGTGATGAGCGGCACCTTGTTGCGATGGAAGCCAATGGCTTCGGCCGCCTCTTCCACCGGATAGGGCGTATAGCAGTCCATACGCCGCCAGCCGTCCTGGCGCGCCTGCCGCGCGGCCCGCACCAGATCGCCCGGCGTATCGAATTCGGCCAGCAGGCCGTAGGTTCCTTCGCGTGCAGGCATATTAGTCAGCAGCCTCCGCCACCTTGGGCTTGATCTTGGCCGCCGGCAGCAACATGCGAATTTCGTTCATAGGCATCATGGGCAGGAATCGCACAAACAGCAGGAACAGGAAGGTGAAGAATGCCAGGGTGCCCACAAAGGTCATGTAGTCCCATTTCGTGGCGCGATAGGTCCCCCACGCCGAAGGCAAAAAGTCACGCGTAAGGCTGGTGACTACAATCACGAAGCGCTCAAACCACATGCCGGTGTTGACCACGATCGAAATGAAGAACATGAACGCAATGTTGGTGCGCAGCTTGCGCGACCACAACGTGGTGAGCGGAATGACCAGGTTGCATGTGATCAGCACCCAGTAGGACCAGCCCATGGGCCCGAAGGCGCGATTCCAGAAGGTGAAGGCTTCCCAGTGGTTGGCCGAATACCAGGCCATGAAGGCTTCCATGCCGTAGCCGTAGGCCACAATGAATCCCGTGACCAACATGACCTTGCCCATGTTGTCGATGTGACGTTCTGTGACCAGCGACTCCAGGTGATAGAACTTGCGCAACGGAATGGCCAGCGTGAGCACCATGGCAAAACCGGAGTAAATGGCGCCGGCCACAAAGTAGGGCGGAAAGATGGTGGTGTGCCAGCCGGGCAGAACGGCCACGGCAAAATCGAAGCTGATAACGGTGTGCACCGAGAGCACCAGCGGCGTGGCCAGGCCGGCCAGCAGCAGAGAGGAGGTTTCGTAGCGCATCCAGTGGCGCGCCGAACCGCGCCAGCCCACGCTTAACAGGCCGTAAAAATACTGCGCGATCTTTGACTGCGCGCGGTCGCGCATAGTGCCGAAGTCTGGCACCATGCCGATGTACCAGAACACGACCGAGATGGTGGCGTAGGTTGAGACCGCGAAGACGTCCCACACGAGGGGCGAGCGGAACTGCGGCCACACAGTCATCGTGACAGGCAGCGGGAAGAGCCAGTAACCCAGCCAGGGACGGCCCATGTGAATGAGCGGGAACGTCGCCGCGCAGGCCACGGCAAAAATCGTCATGGCCTCGGCAAAGCGGCTGATGGAGTTGCGCCAGCCCTGCTTGAACAAGAGCAGAATGGCCGAGATCAGCGTGCCGGCGTGACCGATACCGATCCACCAGACGAAGTTGATGATGGCGAATCCCCAGGCCACCGGCTGCGTGATGGCCCAGATACCAACACCTTTGAGGAAGAGCCAGGTCACGGCCACCAGGAGGACAGTGGCGCCGCCGCCGGCCACGGTGAAGAGGCCAAACCAGCCCATCGGCGTGTGCGGCGTGAGCACAATGCGCGCGATCTTCTCGGTGATCGACCGGAAGGTCTGGCCCGGCGCAATGACCCGGAATTCTCCGGTTGCGGGGTCGATCGCGGGATCGTTGGGTTTTACTTCCCTGGTTGCCATCGTGAGCTCAACCCTTTGCCGGCGCGTGCTCCACCGGCGTCTCTTCGAGTTCCTGATTCACATTCAGCACTTCGGCCAGATACTGCGTCCGTGGACGGGCATTTTGGTCGGCAATCACCTGATAGCTGCGCTGCTGGGCCCTCAGTTTCGATACGCGGCTGTTCGGATCGTTGATGTTGCCGAAGACGATCGCGTCGGCCGGGCAGGCCTGCTGGCACGCGGTCACGATTTCGCCGTCGCGGATATTGCGATTCTCCTTGTCGGCCTCGATCTTGGCCGCCGAGATGCGCTGCACACAGTAGCTGCACTTCTCCATCACGCCGCGCGAGCGCACGCTGACGTCGGGATTGCGCATCAGCTTCAGGCTCTCGGTCTCGTAGTCGGAGTAGAGCAGGAAATTGAACCGCCGCACCTTGTAGGGGCAGTTGTTGGAGCAGTAGCGCGTGCCCACGCAGCGGTTGTAGACCATGGTGTTCAGGCCCTCCGGCGTGTGCACCGTGGCGCCCACTGGGCAAACCTGTTCGCACGGCGCGTTCTCGCAGTGCTGGCAGGCCATGGGCTGGAAGTGCGCGCGGGGCGCGGCCAGATCGCCCTCGAAATAGGTGTCTATGCGCAGCCACTGCATGTTGCGGCCGATGCGCACCTGCTGCTTGCCCACCACGGCGATGTTGTTCTCGGCGTAGCAGCTCACGATGCAGGCATTGCAGCCCGTGCAACTGTTCATGTCGATCGACATGGCCCAGGCGTTGGCCTCGTTGTACGCCCAGTTGGGGAAGAGCGAGGTGTCGCGACTGGGCGTGTCGTAGCGCTCGCCCTCGTGGGCAAAATTCGGATTGGCCTTGAAGTCGTCGAGCGTGGCGTAGCGGATGATGCCGCGCGGACCCAGCGCCTCGTCAGCCTCGAGAGAGTTGTTGCCATTGCCTTGTTGGCCGAAGGCTGTGCCGCGATGATCCTGGTAGTGGCTCTTGGTAATGGCAATGCCCCACTTGCCATCCAGCTTGCGGATGGAGCCGGTGGCGTAGAACGGCGCCCAGGTGTTACGGATCAAATAGGCATTGAAGCCCTGGCCCGATCCCACGCGGCCAGCGAATTCACGGCCGTAGCCCAAATAAACAGTTACGGAGTTGTCGGGATGGCCGGGAGCGACGATCACGGGCGCCTTGACGCGGCCGTTGCCTACGCTGATTTCGACGATGTCGTCTTCTTCGAGTCCGAGCCTGGTGAGCGTCGCGCCGGAAACGATCGCGGCGTTGTCCCAGCTCAGGCTGGTGACCGGCTTGGGCAGTTCCTGCAGCCAGCCCACGTTGTTCCAGCGCCCGTCGTAGATATTCGGGTCGGGGCGGAAGATGATCTCGATAGAATCCTTGGGCGTGGGCGCGGGGACTGCGCCGTGGATAGCGGCGCCGGCGTTGGCTGCCGCGCCGTTCGGAACCGTGTCTGCAATCCACCCGTCGTGCAGCGCCTTGCGCCAGCCTGTTTCAAAGTCGCCCTTAATGACCGGCTTCCACGTCTCGCGCACCGCATCGTATGGGCTCACCATCGGCTCATTGAGCAGCGCCTGGAGCACGTGGTGAGCCGTGTGCCCGCCGTACAGCGGATCGATCATCGGTTGCACGATCGAAACCGTGCCGTTATAGGCGCGCGCGTCGGACCAGGATTCCAGATAGTGCGCGGCGGGGATGTGCCAGTGCGACTGCTGGCCGGTTTCGTCGTAGTGCGAGCCGAGGTGCGCCACGATGTTGGCCTTGTTGAAGGCGTCGGCAAAGTTCAGATCGGTGGGCGCATCGTAAATCGGATTGGCATTGAGAATGACGAGCCAATCGACCTTGCCCGCATTCAGGTCGGCCACCAACGCCTTGAAGTCGCCAAGCTGATCACTGGGAATGGGAATCGCCGGCTCGGACGCGACGGAAACCGTTTTGCCTACGTTGCCGAGCGCGGTGTTGATGGCCAGCGCCAACGCCGCCACCGACGGATCCTGATACAGCCCCGGTAGCACCGCGCTCTTGCCTGCGTTGGCTTTCAGGTCTTTCGCGATCGATGCGAGAAACTTCTGCTGCTCGTCGGTCCAGGCGTAGCTGGGAGCGCTGACGCCGGCGACACCCACTGCTTGCGCTAATGCCGCTGTGAACGCCGGAACCTCGCTGGCGCGGAGCCCGAGTCGATGTTCGGCCTTCATGCCGGTCGTCGTCGGAGTGCTCTCCACCGCGTAAAGCCGGTTCATTCCGTTTTCCGGCTGCTTGCGCCGCGCGGCGTAGTCGCGCACCAGCTTATGGAAGCCCGGATAGTCCGCGCCCGACAGAAAGTTCGCATCGAGCGAAACGATCACATCGGCCCCGCTCAGGTCGTACTGAACGTTCAACCCGCTGTCGAGAAACGTTCCGGCCAGCGCCGGATCGTACTGCGCCAACTTGGCATTGGGCCACGCCGTCTGCACTTCCTTCCACTGCCGCGCCAGCGTGGGCGAAAGAATCGTCGCGCTCAGGAAGTAGATGCCGGTTCCATCCTTGGTCGAAGTGACTTTTTCGCGCAGCGCCTCGGCAAATTCTTCCCACTCGCGGCTCTCGCCGCGATAGGTAACGTGCTGCGAGCGGTCGGGATCGTAGAGATCGAGCAGACTGCCCTGCGAATAAGGATCGGAGCCGCCGTGGTTGTACGCGTGCTCGGGGTTGCCATCAATCTTGATGGGGCGGAACTCGTCGCTCTTCACCAGCAGTGGCACCGCTCCGGTAGTGAACGGATGCGCCGTGGCAAAGTACATCGGCTTGCCCAGAATCAGGTCTTCAGGCGCTTTGATGTAGGGATAGATCGGCTCATCGGGCTGCTTGGTACATCCGGCGAGCCCCGCCAGCGCCATCGACGCGCCCATTAATTTGAGGAAGCCGCGCCTTGAAACCGGATCGACCCACTCTTGAGCCGCCGAGGGAAACTCCCGCTCCACAGCGGCCTGAAACTCAGGCGTGTTGGACAGCTCATCGAGCGAGCGCCAAAACTTCTTGCCCTTCGAACCCTTCAGCTCCGCGCGCACCTGCTCGAGCGTCATTTTTTCTTTCATCTCGCTGCTCATCGGTGGCACACCTCGCAACTGGTCAGGTCCTTCGGCGTGCGAATCTTGTAGTGATCGACCAGGAAGAGCCCCAACGCATCCTGGCTGGTGAACTTCTGATATTGCGGCGGGCTTACGACATCGTTCCCGATGTAAGGCGCGACACCGTGAGCGCCAACAGAAGGCGCTTGCAAGGCCGCAAGCTCCGGTCCCGCTCCGCTGGGATCCTTCCTCGTGCAGCTCACGCTCTGCGCCGTAGGCACGCCGGTCTGATTGCCGGCAGCCGTGCACCACACGGGATGGTCCTCGGCCGGCGACTCCCATGCCATGTTGTAGATCTCGCTTGCCGGACGCAGGTTTTTCGCCGGATTGCGATGGCAGTTGAGGCACCACTCCATCTGCAGCGTGTTCTGCTCATACATCAGCGGCATCTCGTCCACGCGTCCGTGGCAGCTTTCGCAGCCGATGCCCTTGTTTACATGAATCTCGTGGCTGAAGTAGACGAAGTCAGGCAGGTCATGCACTTTGATCCAGGGGATCGATTGTCCGGTGTACCAGCTCTGGCGCACCGGCTCAAGCAGTTGCGCGTTGGTCCAGATCTGCGCATGGCAGTTCATGCAAGTGCGCGTGGGTGGAATTCCGGCGTAGCTCGATTTCTCGACCGTGGTATGGCAGTACTGGCATTGCAGGCCCAGCCCTTGCACATGATGCTTGTGGCTGAAGGGTACCGGCTGATCGGCGCGCTGGCCCTGCCGCGTGACCCACGGCGAGCGCTGCAGCTCGTCCAGCGTGACACCCAGGGCGATGACGATCAACCCCGTCAGCACCAGGCTCATGCGAGCCAGTGCATTGGAGCTGCGCTCGAAGATTTGTGCCATGAACGAATCCCGGTTTGACTTTTGTTTTGCATGCGCCGCGTGTGCTGGCGGTCACATAGGTCATGTACAAGAAACGCTCTTCGATAGAACTCTCACGCGGGGGCGGGGAAGCCCGAAATTTCAATATAGCAGCCGGAGGCCCTTCGGCATCAAGCGCGGCGTGCCACATCGCGAGAAATTTTTTGTGGGAATCCGGTTTGCAATCGCTTGAAAAGAAAATCGGTTGTGACAAGGACGATTTCGGGGTAGCCACCATCTTCGCCGCTGGTTTTTGCGCCAGAGGTTGGACGGTTTAACGACAAAATATCATGCCGGATGCCGGCCGCGCCACAATGCAATGAACTGTGGCCGAATTCAGACATCTCCGACACGAAAAATCCCTCTGGCTGAGGCGCCGTTTACCCTCCCCAGAACGCCACCAACAGCCCACCGGCTACAATCAGCCCGTCGCCAGCGCAAATGGGCGTGGTGGGCGCGTGGCCGAAGCGGATTCTGTTCAATACTTGCGCCATGACGAAGAACAATGTCCCATAGACACCGATCAGCGGTTCGAAATCCGGCCCGTTAAAGACCGCTCTTCCCGGCACGGCCCCGCGCAGCATTCGCCACATGACGCCGAGCAGGTTTCAGCAAAGGAGCTGTCAGGCGACGTGAGAGGCCAGCCGAGAATCACCAGAAATATGTCGAGGACAAACAGCGCGATCGCAATGTCGTTGAAGAGTGTCGCCTGCGGCAGGTCCGGCCAGAACTGGTTGGCCGCCCAGAAAAGAAAGGCAACGGCCAGCAGGATCGCCTTCAAAAACTCCATGGCAGCAGGCCGATGCGCAATTTGGTAGATGAGGTATGCAATAGCGATCATGGCCAGGGAAAAAGCGGCGAGAAAATCATGACTTCCTGCAGGGAACCACCTGGGAAAGGCGTCCCGGACCAACAGCACCACAACGGCCGCAAGTGTGACGACACCGAGGATGAAAGGAAGGTACCTTTGGCATAGGCCATTATTGCCCGCTTGCCGAAAAGAAATCGTAAGGACCTGCCACGGCATCCCACGAAACCGATTGAGCCGATTGGATCAATCGGATCATTTAGAATTCATAAGGACGTAACGACCGCTCTCAACAACATCTCAGTACGCGGGACCCATCAGCTCGGCTCGGTGGGAACGGTTCCCTCTCCATTGCTGCCGGATGAATGCCCGCGCAGTGCTTGTCAACGATAAAGGAACAAAGGATGAAGTACGCGGGATTGCTGGTGATGCCTGCAGGATTCTTTCTCACCCTTGCCGCGCTGGCGCTGTTTGCTGACCCGCCGCGGCGGGCGGCGTTTGTACTTTGCGGTCTGGCGGTCGAGGCCATGGGCCTGGTCGTGGCGGTGCGCGGCCACATGCTGCCGCGTGGGGAAAACCGTTCATGAACCCGATCCCTTCCATAACGCCGGCAGCCGTTCCTGCAATGAGCGACGCTGCGTTTGCGCTCACGCTTGGGCTGCTGCTGCTTGCGCCCCTGGCGATTGCCGGCGTGGCGCTCATCAATACCGGCCTGGGGCGCTCGCGCTCGGCGGCGCAGGCGATGCTGGGGAATCTGGCTCTGGTGGCCGTTGCCGCCATTGTCTTCGCCCTGGTGGGCGCAACGCTGACCGGCACTATTCCTGACGTCCCGGCCAAGGCGGGATTCACTTTCTATGCGGCAGGCAAGGCTTGGAACTGGCTTGGCGCCGGCTCGTTTCTGCTTCACGGCCTTGGGTCCGCCGCGCCCCAAGCTCAGCTTGCGCTGCTGTTTGAATTCCTTGCCGTCGCCATGGCTGTTCTGTTGCCGTGGGGCTCGGGCGCGGATCGCTGGAGGCTTGCGGCGGGCTGCGCGTCGGCGGCGGTTCTGGCCGGCATTGTCTTCCCTCTCACCGCGCACTGGATCTGGGCCGGCGGCTGGCTGGCGCAATTGGGCGCAAACTTCTCGCTGGGCGCGGGATTTCTTGACGGTGGCGGAGCGGCGACGGTGCACACGCTCGGCGGATTGAGCGCGCTGGCCTTGGTCTGGATCGCGGGGCCGCGCCGCGGCAAGTTCCCCAAGGAAGGCCTCTCCACCGCGATGCCGGGTCACAATGCCATTTATGTGCTCTTCGGCTGTCTGCTGGCGCTGGTGGGCTGGCTGGCCTGGAACGCCGCCGGCGCAATCCTCTGGCTGCAGGCGCCCCTCGCCGCGCTGCCCGCCACGGCAATCAACACGCTGCTTTCAGCGTCAGGCGCGCTCGCTGCCACGTATTCGGTCACGCGCTTTCGCTTCGGCAAGCCCGATGCCAGCCTGTGCGCCAACGGCTGGCTGGCCGGCCTTGTCGCCTCGAGCGCTTGCGCGGCGCTGGTCACGCCCGTCGAGTCGCTTTTCACCGGCGCCGTCGCTGGCGTCTTCACGCCGCTGCTGGTCGAGGTGCTCGAGCTCGCACTCTCCATCGACGATCCCTCCGGCGCCATCACCGTTCACGGCGCTGCGGGACTGTGGGGACTGTTCGCCGCGGGCCTCTTTGCGCCGCAGACGGGACAGCTTCTTGCCCAACTTGTGGGCATCGCCGCGCTGCTGGGCGTGATTCTGCCGCTTGTTTACCTGCTCTTCGCGCTGCTCAACCGAGTGGTTCCCTTCCGCGTGGATCCCGACGGCGAACGCATCGGCATGGATTTGCACGAGCTCGGCGGCGGCGCCTATCCCGAATTTGTCATCCACCGCGACGAGTCGTACCGCTGAGCGAGAATACTCTCCAGGCTCCAGGAAACCGCATTAGGATGGAATGCGCATGGGAATCCTTGGTTCGCTGATCTACCCGTGGGGTCTGTTGCTCCAGATCGCCGCGATCATCCACTTCATTCGCCGCCGGCCCGACACCTATTGGATCTTCATCATCATTTTTCTCGGCCCGCTCGGCGCGCTGATCTATCTTTGTGTCGAGGCCCTGCCCGATCTCGGCCTGTTGCGGCAATCGTTCAAGACCTTTCCACGGCGCAAGCGCATCTCCCAACTGCTGATTGAAATTCACGACAATCCATCCGCAGGGAACTGGGAAGAGCTCGGCGATCTCTATATGGACGAGGGCAAGCTTGTTCTGGCCCGCGACGCATTCAACAAAGCGATCGCCGCCCGCCCGCCCGTCCGCTCTGACACTCCCGACTCGTTCTACCACCGCGGCGTGTGCTCCATCCTGCTGGGCGACGCGGCAACCGCTCTTCCTGACCTTGAAATGGCGGTGCGGCGCGATCCCAGCCACGACTTTCATCGCGCCATAGGACTGCTGGCGCATGCCTATGCGCAAACCGGACAAAAGGACAAAGCCGAGGAGTACTTTCGGCAGGCGGTGGAGCGGTCGACGCTGTCGGAGACCTATCTGAACTTCGCCGATTTTCTGGCGTCGCAAGGCCGCAACGCCGAGGCCCGCGAGTGGGCGCAGAAGGTACTGGATAAGCGGCCGACGATGCCCGGCTATCTGCGCCGCCGCGAGCGGCCTTGGTTTCGCCGCGCCAGCGCGCTGCTAAGGCAACTGCCGGCGTAAGTCGCGAATTCGAAATTAACGCCGCGCCAGGAGCAGCATGACCAGGAAGAGCATCACCGGCACCAGCGCCAAGGCCGCATAGACCAGCGCTTTGCGGCGATTGAACGCAAATCGTCCATGCAGCGCCGGCCGATGATGGCCGCCATCGACACCCACCAGTTCCTGGTGCTCCAGCTCCCAGGCCAGGTCCGCGACCGTCGAGTAGCGGTTGCGCGGATCTCGCTCCAGCGCGCGGAAGAGAATCTCCTCGAGCTCGGGTGAGATTTCCGGATTCAGCTCGCGCGCCGGAGCGGGATCGTTCAATAAGCGCTCATTCATTACCGCCAGCGGATTCGATCCGGTGAACGGCGGCTGGCCGGTGAGCATTTCATAGAGCATCGCGCCCAGCGCATAGATGTCGCTGCGCTGGTCGCCGCGCTGGCCGCTCACCTGCTCGGGAGAGATGTAGTCGGGCGTGCCCAGCGCCGGGGTAAGCCCCACATGCGTGATGCGCCGCGCATCTTCCTTCATAGCGATGCCGAAGTCGATGATCTTGATGCGGTCGCCTTCGCACACCATGATGTTCTCCGGCTTCAGATCACGGTGCACGACGCCGTGCTTGTGCAGGTTGTCGAGGGCGTCGCAAATGGCCCGCGTAAGCGCGACCGCCCGCTCGACGGGCAGCTTGCGCTCCTCGTTGAGAAGGGCGCGGAGCAGTCGACCCTCTACCCACTCGATGACCATGTAGCGGCGGCTGCGCTCCTCGCCGTCGTAGGTTTTCACCACGCCGGGGTGGTCGATCTCCTGGCCGATCTCCTCTTCGCGGCGGAAGCGCTCCAGCAGAACTGGGTCGGCCTCCATCTCCGGGTGCGGGACTTTGACGGCGACCTGGCGGCCGTTGCGCAGGTCGGTGGCGCGGAAGAGCGTGGACATGCCGCTACGCGCAACCTCCGCGTCCAGACGGTAATGGTCCAGAGTGTCTCCGGTTTCCAGCGTGGTCATGACTGCAGTCAGCATCGCAGTTTCGATTCTTGCATGCAATTTGTAAGAAAATCGCAAGGAACCGTGGCTAAGGTAACGGATTCGAATGCGGGCGCATTTTGGGTCTTGTCCGCCACTGAGATGGGCACGGCGGCTGGGGGTCCGCTTCTTCCCGGCCGCGCGAAAAAGAGCCGGATAGACTGCCGGGAATCATTATGATGGAGGACGATATGCCCCGGTTGTTTCGCATCTTCGCGGCCTGCCTGGCGCTGGCCTGCGCAGCATGGCTCTGTGTCGCGCGTGCATCCGCGGTCCCCAAGCAGCCATTTTCGTTGCTTGGGGTGGGTGCATCCGCGGCCAAGGCTCATCCGCCCAAACCGGAACCGCCGCAGGATACGGGCTTCCTTAACCGCCGCATCGACCTGCATGGGATCGCCTACCGCTTCCAGGTCTACCTTCCGGAGGATTGGCGGCGCGACGACGGCAAGCAATGGCCCATCATTCTGTTTTTGCACGGGCGGGGCGAGCGCGGCTCCGAGGGCATGTGGCAGACGCAGATCGGGATTGCCGAAGCGGTGCGCAACCACCCCGACCGATGGCCCTTTGTCGTTGTGATGCCGCAGTGCCCGCAAAGCGCGCACTGGACCGATCCCGCCATGCTCGAGCTGGCGATGGCCGCGCTTGACCAGGAATCGGCTGAATTCCGCGGCGACCCGGCGCGCACTTATCTTACGGGCCTTTCCATGGGCGGCTACGGCGCCTGGGAGCTGGCGCGCCTGCATCCGCATCGTTGGGCCGCCATCGCCATTGCCGCGAGCGGAGTCTTTTGGAGCTATGAGCCGGAACGCTGGCAGGAGGCGTCAGTGCTGCCCGCGGAGTATGCCCGAGCCGTGGGCCGCACGCCGGTCTGGCTCTTCCACGGCAGCCTCGACCCCGTTGTCGCGCCGCGGCAAAGCGAATTGATGTACGACGCGTTTAAGGCCGCGGGCGGCAACATTCGCCTATGGATCTACCAGGGACTCAAGCACGATTGCTGGACCCGCGCTTATGACGAGCCGGAGCTGCCCCGCTGGTTGCTGGCGCAGCGCAGCCCCGCAGCGCCTGAGGCTTTGGCGGAGCGCATCGTGGTGCCGCTGCGCCCGCCAACGATCAAACTGTCTGCGGCGCAGCTCGACAGCGTGGCAGGCGAGTACCGCGAACCGGACGGCCGGGCCATCGAGACCATCTTCCGCCAAGGCGACCAACTCTTTGAAAAGCGTCCTGGCGGCGAAATCACCGGGCTGGAGGCGGAGACAGCCGACACGTTCTTCCGTCCGAGCGATGCGACCGGCGCGCACAATGTCCACCTGACCTTCGAGCGCGATGCGGAGGGGCGCGTGACGGGCTATCTGCTGCGCGACAACCGTCACGAGGAACGCTGGGTAAAGGTGGCGGCTGGCAGCAAGTAAGGCAGGATTCCCGTCGCTGCCCGGAGTCTCGCCGGGTTGGGCGAAGAATCTGATCTGCGCATCAGCTTTCGGAACCATTCGCCCGGCGTTTACGTATCCTGATCTCAGTGCGAAGGAGGCAACATGTTTTGCAGTGGATGTGGCCATGCGTTAGAACCGGGGCAGCAGGTCTGCCCTCAGTGCAACCGTCCAGTGGCGCCCGCTGCTCCTGTTCCACCTCCGGTGCCCGGCTTCGAGTTTGTTTTGGCAGGCTACGCCAGCAAAATCAGGGTGCTCGGCGTCCTGTGGTTGATCTACGCCGGGTTATCTCTGCTCTTCGGCTTTGCCGGGCTGGCTTTCGTGCGTGCGTTCTTCTCGGGAGGCTTCGGCCCCTGGATGCACGGCACTACGCCGCCGATGTGGTTCTTCCCGGCGCTTCTGCGTTTTGCCTGGGTGTTCATGGTGGGCCGGGCGATTCTGGCAGCCGTGGCCGGTTGGGGGTTATTGGAACGCACGCAGTGGGGACGGATCGTCGCCATTGTTGCGGCCATTCTGAACTTGCTCCATTTCTTCCCCTTCGGGTTGGCGATGGGCATCGCCACGCTGATCATCCTGATCGGGGCACGGAATTGGACCCTGTACGAACAGCTGTGAAAGACAGCTTTCAGCTACCAAATAGCAGCTCTCAGCTATCAGCTTCCAGCTCCTGGCCAATTTTCGGTCAGCCAAGGAAATGGCTGAAGCCCGGGCGCGCCAGCACGCGCGGATTCAGTTGTTTCTTCCAAAAGCCGCTCCCAGAGAGCCCGTGCATTCTCGGATTCTGAACGCTGGAGCAGAATAGGCTGAAGGCTGAAAGCTGACGGCTGAAGGCTGTCTTACAATCGAAGCATGACCTTCCCTGCCAACCGGATGCGGCGAATGCGGCGCAGCGAACCGTTGCGCGCGCTGGTTCGCGAGACCGCGCTCGAGCCCGGAGACCTGATCTATCCCCTGTTCATCTGTCCCGGCAAGGGCGTGCGTAACCCGGTTAGTTCCATGCCCGGCGTCTTTAATCTTTCGGTGGACGAAGCGGTGCGCGAAGCCGAGGAGGCGGCGAAACTGGGCCTGGGCGGGTTGCTGCTCTTTGGTCTGCCCGAATTCAAGGACGAACAAGGCAGCGGCGCCTGGGAAGAATACGGCATCGTGCAGCAGGGGCTGCGCGCGCTGAAGCAATCCGAGGCCGCCAGGAAACTGGTTCTGATCGCCGACGTCTGCCTGTGCGAATACACCAGCCACGGCCACTGCGGCATTGTCGTCAAATCCGGCGACGGATTCGACGTGGACAACGATCCCACGCTCGAGCTGCTGGCGCGCACCGCCGTGAGCCAGGCCAAAGCAGGCGCCGACGTCGTCGCTCCCAGCGACATGATGGACGGCCGCGTGGCCGCCATCCGCCGCGCTCTCGACGGCGAAGGCTATGCGCAGACGCCGATCCTCAGCTACGCTTCGAAGTTCGCCTCTGCGTTTTACGGGCCCTTCCGCGAGGCGGCCGATTCCGCTCCGCAGTTCGGCGACCGCAAGACCTATCAGATGGACGGCGCCAACCTGCGCGAGGCGCTGCGCGAGATCGATCTCGACATCGAGGAGGGCGCGGACATGATCCTGATGAAGCCCGCGATGCCTTATCTCGACGTGGTGCGGGCGGCGCGCGAGCGCGTGGGCGTGCCCATCGGCGCTTATCAGGTCTCCGGCGAGTACTCGATGCTCCAGGCGGCGTTCCAAAAGGGCTGGCTCGATCCTGCGCGCGCCACGCTCGAGTCGCTGGTCAGCATCCGCCGCGCCGGGGCGGATTTCATCGTCACTTATTTCGCCAAGGAAGCCGCAAAGCTGCTCGCATAGAATCCGGCTGCGGCCCCCAACCGGCAGGAAAGGATTGTCACCGCCATGAAAATCCAGTTCGCAGCCTTCGGAATTGCCGTGCTGTGCGCAACGGCGAGCGCCCAGCCGGCTCCGCAGGTGATTCATCTCTGGGAGAACGGCGCGCCGGGGTTCGAGAATCGCAAGGACATTCCCGAGCAGGCTCAGGATTACTGGGTGCGGAACGTGAACGATCCTTCGATTACCGTCTTTCTGCCGCCCAAAGACAAGGCCAACGGCACCGCGGTAGTGATCGCGCCCGGCGGTGGCTTTCGCGAGCTGGTCTTCAACGCCGAGGGCGTGCAGGCAGCAGAATTCCTGAACAGCATCGGCGTGACCGCGTTTGCGCTGAAATATCGCTTGCCCGGTGAGCCGAATTCACCCTACACCATGGAGAACGTGCGGCAGGATGCGTATCGCGCCATGCGGCTGGTGCGCAGCCGCGCCAAAGAATGGAATATCGACCCGCACCGCGTGGGTGTGCTTGGCTTTTCCGCCGGTGGCGAACTGGTCTCCATGATCGCCTATGCGCCCGGTGACGGAGATCCCTCCGCGCCGGACCCCATCGACCGGCTGAACGGCAGGCCGGACTTTCAGATGCTGGTCTATCCCGGCGGTGGCGTGCCCGACACGATTCCGCCGGATGCGCCGCCGGCCTTCCTGCTTGTGGCCAATGACGACCAGTACGGCTGCGACAAAGTGACGCTCGCGCTGTACGAGAAGCTGCATGCCGCCGGGGTTCGCGTGGAGGCGATCTTTCTGGCGCAGGGAAATCATGCGTTCAATATGGGCGACCGCTCCAAGCTGGTGACCGTCAACACCTGGCCGCAACGGATGGCGGACTGGATGAAGGACAGCGGCTATCTGACGCCGGCCGGAACATCACCAGCTTCGCCGCAACCGTAGAGCGCGTCGCAGGATCTTCCCATAAGCGCCGCGCCGGAGCGGAATTCATCGTCACCTGTTTCGCAAAGGAAGCCGTTAAGCTCTTCTCATGACGCTTACAATCCTCACTCCGGGCTCGCGGCCGGCCCGCCTCGCTTTCCTCCGCTCCTCGATGGATGGGCGGCTTTCGCCCTGAACAGTCGCCACACGATAGCGGTTTCCGGAATATCGTATCCGCATTCAGGTCAGCCAAGTCGTCGCGACCCCAATGAGCGACGACCCTAAATTCCGCTTTGACCGGACACAGTATTTCCGAATCCGCCGTAAGATGCCAATATGCCGCTAAGACTCAGGAAACTGAACCTACCCCGCGCAGTGTACTGGTTCGCAGCTCTGGCATTTGTCCTGCGCATCGCCGCGCGGCTTCTTTACACCGGTATCGCCGGCTTCTGGATTTACGGCTACGGTTTCTTCTTCGAGTTGGCGCAGAGCATCGCTCAGGGAAAGGGGTTCGCTGTGGGAGGTCCCCCTACAGCATTCCGTGTTCCTCTGTATCCCATCCTGCTCGCTGGACTGACGCTGGGCCATCAGGCTTTCTGGCCCATCGCGATCGCCCAATCCCTCATGGGCGCCGCAATCGCGATCTGCGCCGCTCTGCTGGCATGCCGGATGTTTCACGGGCCGGCCGCCGGCAAAGCTGCAACCCTGGCTGCCGCGATCACTGCCGTGTACCCGTACTACGTTATCCACGACACGGCGCTCCAGGAATCCTGCCTCTTTGCGCTGATCACCATTGTGGCCGTGCTTGTTCTCGAGCAGTCAGCGGGCGTGGGCAAACCAACCACCGGCGTCTTGGCAGGGCTGGTGCTTGGGCTCGACGTGTTGACGCGTCCCACCATTGCACCCTTTGCGGCGCTTGCGCCGTTATGGCTCATCTGGCGCCGACGGACCCGGGCCGGCGTAGCCTGCGCGCTGCTTCTGATCGCGACCGTGCTCCCCTGGATTTGGCGCAACGCCGTCGTGATGGGCGAGCCCACGCTGAGCACGGAGACTGGAATCGAGTTTTGGGCCGGGAATTGCGGTTTTCTCTTCACTCATTTTCCGCGGGAAAGCAGCGATGTAAGCAAGACTGAGGCTACCGATTCCCTTACGGCTCAGGATCATCAGGAACTGGATCGCCTGGCAGGCAACGAGGTGTTGACAAGCCGATGGTATTTTCACAAGGGCCTCCAATACATCCGGTCGCATCCGTGGCAAACCATGATCGATGGATTGCGCAAGATTGCAGCGGGTTTTGGCTGGTTGCCCGCCCCACGCCGAGGCCTGGCGCTCGATCTTGCGCATCTGGTCTCGTACGGACCCGTGATGCTGCTCGGGATCTGGGGAATGTGGCGGCGCCGCGCCTGCTGGCGCGAAGATTCCGTCATTTATCTTCTCTTCGCGGCATTTATGCTGGTCACCGCAATCTTCTGGGCCCAGACCAGTCATCGCGCCTATCTCGACGTCTATTGGATCGTCTTCGGCGCCGGAACATTGGCCGAGACGGTGTTCGGTTCGCGCAAACGGCGCTCCGCGGCGGCGCAGGACTGACCGGCTCTGCAGGCACACACAACCAAGGTCCGCTCAGGATACCAGCGTTAGCGCTCGTCAACGGTGCGGCAGCACAAGCGTGACCTCCCGCCCTTCCACTCTTGCAACGCGAATCACGGCCCTTCTTTTGCACAATTCGCTTTGTATCTGCGCCGTGTTGTGTTTTTCTAGCTAGAACCCACTTATGCGCAAGCGCTTGGAAGCGTACTTTGAATTTGCCCGTCTGGAGACGAACTGGCGCACGGAGATTCTGGCCGGCGTCACCACATTCCTGACCATGGCCTACATCGTGCTGGTGAATCCGGCCATGCTGGCCGACGCCGGGATGCCGCTGCCCGCGGTGACTGCGGCTACATGCCTGTCGGCGGCCTTCGGTTCCATTCTGATGGGCGTCATCGCGCGTTATCCTCTTGCGCTGGCGCCGGGCATGGGCTTGAACGCCTACTTCACCTACACCGTGTGCCTGAAGATGCATGTGCCGTGGCAGATGGCGCTGGGCGCGGTGTTCCTCTCGGGCTGCATTTTTCTGGCCATCACGCTGGCCGGCATCCAGCGCGTGATCATGCGCGCGATTCCTCACCAGCTTTACGCGGCGGTGGCCGGCGGCATCGGCCTGTTCATCGCGTTCATCGGCTTGCAGCACGCGGGCCTCGTGGTGCGCGATGCGAACACGCTGGTCAGCATGGGCAGCATCCGCAACCCGACGACCTTCCTGGCCCTCGGAGGCCTCATCCTCATGGCCGTCATGGAAGTCAGGAGGATCCGGGGCTCCATTCTGGTCGGGGTTCTCCTGACTACGGCGCTTGCGTGGCTATTGGCCCTGGGGACCATACACGCACAACGTCTGTTTGGCTATCTACCCCCTTCCGCCACGCTCGACTGGGCGCGGGGCCTCATAAGCTGGAAGCCTGCCACGGGCGGCTTCGGCTCGCTGACCCAGACCGCATTCAAGCTGAACATCATGGGCGCGGTGAGCAAGGGGCTGCTGGAAATCATTTTCGTCTTCTTCTTTGTCGATCTCTTCGACAACCTGGGCACGCTGGTGGCCGTCACCAAGCGCGCCGGGTTGATCAACCCCGACCATTCCATTCCCCGGCTGAACCGGATTCTTCTGGCCGACGCCACAGCGAGCATCTTTGGCTCGCTGACCGGAACCTCCACCGTGACCAGCTACGTGGAGTCAACGGCGGGCGTGGCCGCGGGCGGGCGCTCGGGCGTGACCGCCATCGTCACCGGTCTGCTGTTTCTGGGAGCCATCGTGGCGGCGCCGTTCATCGGCATCGTGCCCCAGGCGGCCACGGCTCCCGCGCTCATCCTGGTGGGCTCGCTGATGCTGGCTACGATCACCGAAATTCAATGGCACGATCCGCTGGTTGCCGTTCCCGCGTTCCTCACGCTGGTCCTGATACCGCTCACCTATTCGATCGCCAACGGGCTGGGCTTCGGAGTGATCGCCTGGGCGGTTCTGCATTTGTTCGCGGGAAAGGTCCGGCGGCAGGACTGGCTGCTCTACGTGCTCGCCGCTCTCTTCCTGGCTCGTTTCATCTACCTCGGCGCAAATTAGGATCTGTTACCATGTTGGCCGTTCATCGGAGGGAGCCAACATGCACTGGTATCAACTCGTGAGTTATTTCTTCGGCGGAGCATTCCTCGCCAATTCTCTGCCCCACCTCATCAACGGAGTTTCGGGCCGCGCCTTCCAGAGTCCCTTTGCAAAACCGCCGGGGGAAGGGCTGTCGTCTTCGACGGTGAATGTCCTGTGGGGTATTTTCAATCTCGCCATCGCTTACCTCCTCATCGTTCGCGTGGGCAGCTTCAGCCTCCACAACACCTGGCAGATGCTCACGGTTGGCGCAGGCATCCTGCTTATGTCGGTCATGCTGGCCCGCGCCTTCGGGCGGTTCCATGGCGGGCTTTGAGTCGGCTCGCGATTCTGACCGTGCAGGCCTTCGGTATTGACTCATCCGGCATCGCCGAAAAGTCGTAAACTCATCTCAATCTCTCCTTGTAGTATGAGTGGGAGGTTTGTGACCCTCGCGAAGATGCGCGCCATGAAGACGAACGGGAACCGGATGATGGAGAACGCGCGGCAGTTGAGCCTGCCCCGATTCGTTGTTGCGGTTCTGATTTCGCTGGCGCTGGCAATTTCGCTCTCTGCCTGCGAAAACGTGGCCACTTATACGCAGCCGAGCCTGGTCCGCTTCATCGACGCCTCCTACATCGCGCCGGCCGCCAATGTTACGGTCGAGGGCCAGCTCGTGGCCGCCAACATCGGCCAGGGAACCATCACTGCCTACGCCACTGTGCCCGGCAACAACGCCGCGCTGATCCAGATCACCGCCGCCACCGGCAGTTTCCCGCTGGCCTCCACCAGTGGAACGCTGCTGCCGGGCCATCAGCACTCGGTCTTCCTCACCGATAACGGTGTTGCCCCCAACGGCTTTGTGGTGACCATCCTTGAGGATCAACAGGTCCAGGCGGCGAGCAGCCTCTCCGCCTTCCGCTTTCTGAACCAGGCGCCCAAGACCGGCGCCGTCGACATTTATATGGTGCCTACGGGAACCACCCTGGCGAACGCTGTTCCGCTTGTCACCGATCTCCCCGTGGGCGGAACGGCAGGATACATCAGCTTTACCTCGCAGACGGTCACCATGGTTGTCACGCCCACCGGCGTCACCACACCGCAGTACACCTCCACGCCGGTCGCCCTCATCGGCGGCGAAGTGCGCACCGCGCTCATCATGGATACTCAGCTGACCAGCAATCCGCCCGTCCAGGTGACCGTGGCCGACGACGCCGGACCGGCGGATTAAGCACGCTTATCTCCTCATGTACATTTCCCCCACTCATCGCATATTCGCAGCAGCGATTCTCGCCGGGGCCGCATCGCTTGCCTTCGCGGCAGACGGCTACCGCATCGTCCACATCTATCCGCACGACCCTCAGGCCTATACGCAGGGTCTTCTCTACGAGGATGGGCATCTATATGAGAGCACC
>Ga0326728_10009741_pt1 | contig 22914 bp, 16 predicted proteins | sample MB3enrmetagenome_FD_207602 | JGI IMG/M metagenome (GOLD analysis project Ga0326728, IMG submission 207602) | Lab enriched peat soil microbial communities from McLean, Ithaca, NY, United States - MB31MN | ecosystem: Environmental > Terrestrial > Soil > Wetlands > Peat | place: USA: New York... | reverse complement strand
GGGCGGACCTGGTGTTCACCGGCGGCGGCGGCCATCAACTCTATCTCACCGGGGCGGACCTGGGGCGGACCATGGCCGGCTATACCAACAACTTCGCCTGGGGCAGCCTGGACCTCACCGGCCAGAGCCTCACCCTGGTGGCCGCCAACAACACCCCTGACGCCCTGTACGTGGGCACACTTCTGGGGGCGCTCCTCAGCGGCGGCCAGGTCACCAACATTTTCGGCAACGGCCTGGACATCTATTACGATCCCGACCTGACGGCCAACGCCTATCTTGCGGATCTGACCTACCAGCTCGAAAACGGCGGCTACCTAATACCGGTGTTGCCGGATAGCGGCGGAGCCCTCTATGTCAGTGGGTTGGGCGACCCGCCGGCCCCTACCCCAATGCCCGGCACCTTCTGGCTGCTCCTTAGCGGCCTGGCGGGATTAGGACTTTTGGGAAGGGGAAGGATGACAAAGAAAAGCTGAGTGTTTGGCAAATGTGCCAGGTCCAAGGCAGGGTCAGAAATGGCCCTGCCTTTTTTTGTCAAAAGTAAAAGTGATAACTATTTGATTACTTGTCAAAACAGAATTATCTTTGGAATATCAAATAATTATCGAGCTGATGCGGAGAAGGAAAGGTGGATGGGCAGGGCGGCCAGCAATGAAAAATTCAAAGAGAAATCAGGCCCGAGAATATTGAACATGGATTGAGAGGTTGCCTGGTCAAGTCCGATACGGGACACATAAGGCCTGGTTCCCTTAAGGGTTATGATTCGCCAAAAAAAACGGCGGAGAGGGTTCGGCCCGCTCCGCCGTTTTTCTTTAGATTAATTTTTATAAATCCAGCACAAAAATCTAGGCAGGGAACGGCTTCACCAGGCGTCCCGGAACCGCCCTCAGCCAGGAGCTAAGCCCTCAGATTACCTGGAGATGGGCTTCAGGCTCCTCTGAATTTCTTCCTGAATGCAGCAATCCCGGCCAGGCTGAAGCCCAAAAATTGTTAGACTCCCGGGCGGCCGCCAAACCCTGAAGTTGCCGCCCGCTCCTTTGGCGCGGTGCGAAAACCGCCCCCTTGCCCGCCCTGCCCGGCCGGGCCTGGGTCAATAAACTAACTCATCCCGCGGGCGGGTCCGGGGAAAATAGCCCCGCTGGGGCTCACCGCGCTGCCCCCGAAAACCCTCAGGCCCAGGTAATTGGAAAAAAATGCTTTCCCCAGGCCTTCCCGGGGTGGAATTCCTTGGGAAATTCCCGCTGGTCTAACCTGGGTGGCTGCCTTTTCTTTGCCCGTTTAGCTAATTAATTCAATTAATTAAAGCAAATAGCCGGAGCAAAAGCCATAAGGGAAAAAGATTCAAAATTTTAAAAAAATCCTTGACATTGCTTTTTTTTAACCTTATATATACTTCAGCTTAGTTAAAGTCAGGCTCGGCCCGAGCGGGGGAGGGAAACCCCCGGGTCTCAAGGAGGAAATAGTCGGGTTGCTCTTTGGGTAGAAAATTAAGCCCAGCGCCAGCTGGGCATGATGAGCCTTAGGTCTCAAGGAAGAGGCCGGGTTGTCTGGAAGGATAGCCCGGTTTTTTTATCGATTAAATGGATCCTTAGGACCAGGAGGGGCGGCCCGGCTCCAATTCTCGCAACTTTGCTTACTTTGGCATTCTGTTGGTTTACCATGTCGGCCAGGGGAATGAGGAATAGGTATTTTGGCCTATAGCGAAATAGGTATTTGTGCCGATTGACCGCTTTTCCAGGCTGTTTATATTGTCTACAAGCTCAAAACTCAACCTATTAACCAAACCGAATTCTTGACCGTGGCGTTGCAGGAAGCGGTTCGAGGCTGTCAGATGGGAAAGCGGAATGGGGATGCACGGCTTCGCTACCGTAACATCGAGCTGCCTAGCGGCCAAGGAAATTAACCAGTACCACAAACCCAAAACCAGATAAAGCCAAACCCGGCGCGAGCCGGGGACGGAAAGCCACGGATCTCAAGGAGTGAGATGGCCGGGTTGCCTGAAGCAGGTGACTAAAGCCAAACCCGGCGCGAGCCGGGGACGGAAAGCCACGGGTCTCAAGGAGCGAGACGGCCGGGTCGCCTGAAAGGAGTGACACGGCTGTTTTTTTTAATACTCCTGAAAAGCCCTTTAAGGAGGGAGCGCCCATGGGATCCGGTAGGAATACCCGAAAATCGAAGCTGCGACCTTCTTTGTCTGGGCTTGATTCTGGAGCCCATTGAGTGGGAAGATGTCTGATCAATCTCCACTGGAAAAGGAGGAAGCGGTGAAAAAGAAATTACCTTTAATCTGCATGGTGGCAGCCGTCATCGTCCTGGCGGGGAGCGCGGCCTGGGCTGATTGTATCTCTTACCCTACCTTTACCTCTTATCTCACTGTCGTCGGCACCCACGGTTCCGATTTTCCTATCAATGCCACTAATTTGCCGTCGTATGGCACCGTCGTTGTTACTTGGATCGATAAAACTGATGCGACGGTTACGATCACACCGACCTCGGACAAGTATGGGGATTTTGACTTTTACCTCTCTAGTTCTAAATCTCCCTACACGTATTCGGCCTTCCTGAACGTGAATGGCAGCTTTACCTATACCGTAAGCGACAGTTGGCAAAAAGCTTCTTCATCAGAAACTGCCGGTACCTTCGGGAGCTTCAACGCCTCCGCATACAATTCGAGCTCCACGGGGAATCTGGAGGCCATCACCTTCACCCTGAAGGCCGCTGGCAGCACCACCTGGGCCGCTGCCTCGAACGTGCTAAAGTTCAATTCAACGGGTCCGGGTTTCGATGCTGCCGTTTATGTGACTGATACCGATTGCACTCCCGCCTATTATTCCGGCTATGTCGGGGAATCCCCCGGATCGACCTCCGGCGGGACCGTTCCCCTGCCCCCCAGCGTCCTGCTGCTGGGTTCGGGGCTGCTGGGCCTGGGCCTGCTGGGGCGCCGGAAAGGAAAGGAGAGTTAGTCTGCTGGTAGAAACCATCAACTTCATAGAAAGGGAGGATGAAAAGGGTAGGAGAGCCGGGCCGGAGCAAAGCCTGTCCTGCTGATGCTCTTGTGAATTTCCTCTGCGCCAGGAAAGCCACCCGTAAGGAAGAAATCTTTTTTGCCCCAAGGGAAGGTAGTACGTGGATTATGAAAGGTTGATAATTACTGGGTCACTAAGCAGGCAAAGTGACCAGAGCCCTCTTTCCGAGTCGCCTGGAGTTTCGATCCGACTGGCTCATTGCTGTGGGGAAAGAGGTCACACCGGAGCCAGTCATAAAGATCACCGGAACGACCCCATAACAGAAGGAGGTAAGAAATGAACTTAAGACTGACCAAGATCCTATCAATCCTCGCAGTAGCCCTGGTGCTGGGTTGGGTTGGCGCCATCTCGGCCCAGGCGGAAATCATTGATTTCGCGGGAGGAAGCGGAGGAACATTATCCTACGCTACTACTGGTGGCGACCTTGTTGGAAGTGGTATTCCGATAAGTTCGGCTCAGGGGACAAACGTCCCATTGAACAACCTCGTTAGCCTTAATTCCCCCGATGCTGTCTTGTCGTTCACCACTGGTGCCTTAACCGGGACACCCGCAGGTAGTTGGAGTTTCGGCGCCGGCGGTGCGGCATCGATCACGATTACAGGCGACCTCTATAATGGGCCCGATATCCCAGCGAACCTAGTTGCGTCTGGCACTTTGATGTCTGGCACAGTTACCGATGCCACGGTCACGTCGACACCGGAAGGTTTACAATTCACCATCTCGGACTTCACTGACACCAAGAATGCTGACTTGTTAGCCTTCTATGGCGCGAGCGGGCATTGGTATGGTTTTTTAGCCATGACTTCTACAGGTGCTGCGTCGTCTCCCGGCACGTTCTCAGTGACGCCTTTTAGCACTGATGTTGCTAACGTGCCTTTGCCTCCTTCAGTGCTTCTCTTAGGCAGCGGGCTGGTGTGCCTGCTGGCTTTAGGGCAGAGGAACCGGAAACGCTGAGGGAACTTTAATCATCTGGCATAACAGGCAGGGCCTTGCCGGGCCCTGCCTCTTTTGCTTCTGGGGACAGAACTAGTCCGCTTTTTGGGGGGCCCCTGACCATTCAGGGAATGGAGGGCCGCGCTTTGCTTGAGGTGGCTTTCCTGAACCTGTTCAGTAAGGCATTTAGGAGCCGTCCAACTCCTCCAAACAGCTTACCTGCCACTTCTGGAGGATCAGCTCCAGGTCAATCTCCTTCTCCAGGCAGGTCTGGAGGATCGCCTCCAGGTCCTCCGGGGTGGCGGCCGGGGGCAGGAGGCTGGTGGGCCGGGAGGGGGGTTTGAGCCCTTTCGGCCTTGGGGGCATGGGCTCGTTTGGCCTTGGGTTCGGCTGGGGACTGTGCTTCTGAGTCCGAGACCTGAGTCCCATCGTCACCCATATGATAACCTTACCGACTCGACTCTGCAGACAGCCGGGACCCTCGTAAAATCACGCTCACTCACCAGAATGGGAATTCGCTGCCTTGATCCAGGGAAGGTCGAAATCAATTTTGACGCCTCGGCGGGTGAAATCGGTGGGCCGGCGGGATATTCCGGTGGGCGTGTTCCAACCTTCGTCTGCCAGGGCTTTCGCTTTCTGGTCGTGCAATATCTCCACGCTTTCGGCTGGCTGGAACAAAGCGACTCTGTCTCTGTCCTCGTTGAAGAGGTCATCCACCTTGCCCAAATCAATGGGTTGAGGGGGTATATCCGGGAGTATTCTTCTCAGGGCCCGTTCTCCCGATGGAATCTTTTCGTCAAAGATATCTATCACCCCTAGCCCGCGTCCAACCGTATCCTTGCCCAGGCGAGGCGCATAAATCCCCTCGATAGCCCCGAATGCGTCGGTGATGTTGAAGCTGTTAATGCCTTTCAGATAACTGACGAGGGCCTTGATCGCGGCTTCTTTTTCGGCGTCGGTCCGGGCCAGCCGCAAGTTGTACTCAAGCAATTGTTCGTGCAGATAAAGAGCATACCACTGCCACCGCCGTTTCTCTTCGGGGGTTTTCACTTTCTGTCGTATGTCTTCCAGGATGCGGTAAGCCTGCCTCAGAAATTCCCGGTGGTTGGATTCTGGTTTGGCCCAATTCACCTCGCTAAACAGCTCAACCCCCAGGGAGGTATAGTTGTAGAAGGCCTCAGGGGCGGAAGGGAACATCTTTTGGGCGAAATCCCACTGCAGCGACCTGGTATCCGTGTTGACGTTCCAAAGCTTCTTGGCCTGGACGTATCGGCTAAATCCAACCTTGCCCCAACTCAGCTCCGTGTGGTTGGCAATCAGGTGGACGCCCTGTTTTTTCCAGTCAGGGTAGCAATTCGCCATTTGATCCAGGTAGTATATGGGATTCCCTTCGGCGCCCCACTGCCAGCCATAGAAATACCAATCCGTGTAGGTGTAGACGAAAAGGTTGTGACTCACCTTGGACCAGGCCCGGATGAGCTTCTCAAAGGGAAGCTTTGAATAAATGTTTTTCAACTCAACTATTATGCGGTCCTGGCCCTGGTCGTAGCCGTCGGCCTTAATATGGGGGCTGACCGCACTATCGGCATAAGCCCACAAGGCTACCATTTTATCAGGATATTTCGCTCGAAGCGCCTTGGCCACCTGGTTAGCCAAATACATATTCTGATCCGCAGGATTGCCGAGTTTGCGGCATTCCGCGCACTGGCAGTAGGGGTTCCCGTCCCGCGGGGCAAAGGTTACGATTTCGTTTGCCGGGTTCTTTAGCAACTGCCACTCTGCCCAATTTATTCCAAGCTTGATCACCTCAGGGTTTGACAAGCAGGGCTGGGCATCCTTACGCCTTATTCCGTTGATTTCCCCGAAGTATTCCGGATGCGTGCCAAATAGGCTGAGAGGCCAGATTTCCTCATAGTTGTGGCCGGATTCGCCCGGCACCGGCTCTGGTGTCAACAGGTTGCGCTCATACCATTCCTGTTGGTCTTTAAGCGGACCGGCATTTCCATCCGTACTGACAAGCCATTCCTGCCGCTGATCGGCAACGATGGGTCCTTTTTGGAGCCCGCCCCATTGGAACTGGAAGCGAACCGCAAAGTCGGGGATCTGGTAGTCGTTCTTCACACCCACCTCGATGGTGGGGGACTGGGGTATCACTTCCCCGGCCTCACAGCCAAAGAACCAGCGGCAGCCAAGCCCTTCCAGGAAATGGTAGACACTGAATAGAGTTGCCAGATCCCGGTGCCCGACCAGAAAAACCATCCTCCCCCGGGTAAGGACCACGAAGGAATCCCTGGTCGAATCTGTGAGGGCCAACTTCTCCCCAATTTTAAGATTCTTTTTTATATCAGTGGGAACAAAACTGGTGAGGCCGACGGACACGATGGTCCCGGAGACGTTCTCATTGTCTTTCTTGATCGGAACCTGCGCGTTCGACATCCGTTGGAGAAATTTCTGCAGAGCATTTGCCGCTTTCGCTTCGTACAGGCTCGCTTGCTCGGGAATGACGATAGTGGCGAAAGTCTTGCCATCTTTGATTAAAGTCAATGCCGCCGCCTCTGGCATCGCACGCTCGGAAGGAGCAACAGAGGAAGCGCCCAACACCACAACCAGCGCCAACACTGGTACCACCTTTAAAGCCCTTGACCAAGTCATTAGTTTGTTCCTTTAGGGCATGGAGCTCTATACCCCTGCATCATAACTTCTTTTTTTGTTAAAACTGCTCGGGGGAGTGATCATTGAGATCCACTCTTGCCGAAAAATCCGGGCCAACTCCTGAAGCCGCTGCTGAAAATTGCAACGCCGGCGGCCGCAAGTTATCCACCAGCTCTGCCACATTCTCCAAGGGTTTCTTGAGAAGCAACCCCTCGGTAAGGGCCCGGGGAAGGAGGTAAATTCACGGTCAATTGCAAAATTTCCAGGCCCACCGGGTTTTCTTTGATTTCCCTGGGATTATGCGGCACCCTGAGCCGCCGCGGGAAAAAATCGGTTTTGGGAAGCCCTCTACCCGAGTTTGATCCCATCAAGTTTCGTCTATTATACAGGATTTTCTTGCGGGCCGCCAGGCCCGGAGAGCAGCGTCGCAGCGCCCTGGACAGCACCAGGGCCCAGAAACTGCTGGGCTGGGAGCCCCGGCTCCGCTTGGTCGAGGGGCTGGCTCGCACTGCCGCGGCTTTCCGGGAGGGCCAGCGGTGATTTTCTTTTTGCTTTACAACCTCCCTATTCTTCCACCCGGTGTATCGTTAAGCATTTATAATCGCCTGAGCGGATGGAATAACAAATACAAATTTATCGAACATTAAGCTATCCCCTGGCTTCCATTTGTCTATCACACAGTTCAGGGACTTGTTATTTCCCCCGGCGGAAAAGGCAAAAATATAAAACCAGAAGGGCGGTCATCGCACCGCTCATGTCCAGGAGTACGTCGGAAAATTTCCCGCTACGGGATGGGTGCAGCGACTGGCGGAATTCGTCAAGAACTCCCACTGAAAATGTCATCACCAGCGACAACGAAATCGCCCGCAGCAAGTTCATTGGCCACTGCCACCTAAAGGCCCTCAGCCAGAAGACCATGAGTATCGCATAGGCAAGGATATGTCCCCCTACTCGTGCAATATGGTTCAGCTCACTAGTAGGCACGCATTGAAGGAAAGGGAAATAATATTGAAGCTGGAATATGAGATCCCAGGTATAAACCGCAGACCCCAAATCCCCCGCCATAAGGAGAATAACCCCGCTCCACAGTAAGGGCGGTAACCATTGGAACAGCACCATCAGTGGAGTGACACAGTGTCGATCCATAAAAAGTTTCAATGCCCACTTATGGTTTAATGGAGGGTAAACCCACTAACCGCACCTCAACATGGCCAGAAATATATGATTTTGCAAGGTGACGGATAATAAATAATTAATAATTATCAATTCCTTCCGATAGGAACCTCTCTCCGAAGTACGACTTGGGCGAGGTTATAGGGAGGTCTTGTTTAAGAAATGGGTAATTTGCCGTTTAGTGTTCAGCAAATCCAGGTAATTTTCGTATAGGGCCTGCCAGATCAACTCGGGCCGAAAATTGCGCCGCACCCGTTCTCGTCCGGCCAGACCCATTTGTCTTCTCTTCTTTGGCTCCCGCAGCAAATGGCTTATTGCTTCCGCCAAGGCGCAACTATCATACGGCGGTATCAAAATCCCGGTAACCCCATCTAACACCGCATCTACACAGCCATCCACCCGCGTCGCAACCACCGGCAACTCCATGGCCGCCGCTTCTAACGCGGTATTGGGAAACCCTTCCCGATAGGTAGGCAATACCAGGAGATCCATGGCGGCGTAATAGGGTGCCGTATCCGTTACACATCCCGCCCAGTGAACCCGTGGGTCTTTCTTCAAAGAGTCAAGCACGTGGGGGGGCACCGGGTCGTGGCTCTCCGCGGGTCCAACCAGGAGAAGCACTAGATTGGCAAATTGATCTTTAAGGAGCTGCCAGGCGCGTTCGAGCTCGACAATCCCCTTATCTCGAACAATGCGGCCCACGTAGCCCAATACCAGGGTGTCTGCCGGGATTTGCAAATCCTCTCTTACCCGGCGCTTGTCTGCCAAAGGCAGGCGGGCGGGATTAAAACGCTCCGCTGCATCTACGCCGTTGCTGCTGCCGTGGGCCAGGACCCGGATCTTCCCCGGCCGGCATAAACCCAAGCTTATGGCCCGTTCCCGGTTGGAGAAGCTATTGCATATTACCCGGTGAGCCAGGCCGCAAGACAAGCCTTCCGCCGAGGAAAGCAACTTGCGGTGCCATCCCTGAGCGGTTTCAAAGCGGAGTCCCCGCATGCCGTAAACCACCACCGGCACTCGGGCCAGCCTGGCGGCCATGACCCCCAAGAGGCCGCCTTTGGGGGTATGCGCATGGACGATATCGGGTTTTATCAATTTAAAAAGACGATACAATTTGGCCAGGGCTAACAGGTCTTTCAGTGGATCTATCGCCCTGTTCATGTTGATAGCATGAATAGGAATGGATTCCCTTAAACCAGTCTTTATCAGCAGATCCCCGCTGGATGAAACACCATGAACCTCATAACCTTGTTCCTTCAGGTATTTAATTTGCCCGCGGAAAAAATTGAATGTTTCAGGTATGGTAGTTACATGTATTAGAATCATTATTGGCTCTTTTTGCCCGCAAACGCGCTAATCATATATAATTTTATACGATTTTATCCTTAGCTCTGCAAAAGTGATAGCAGTTGAGTTGAGACTGACCTGCCTCCAGTATTTGTACCAAGTTTTAAGTTAGAGTGGGGGTCAAACTGGAGATGCCCCCTTTTTGGACCATTTTGAGTGAGAAAATTTCGCCTTTTCTGCCTTAAGGGGTCATGGTATATTCTGCCTGCCCGCCCGGAGGATAGGGCCTGGCTTTCGAGCAACCTGAGCGCCCGGTGGGGAAGCAGACGGATGGGCAGGGCCGAAACCCTGCCTTTTGTTTTCCTGCCCATCTGGAGCTTCTAAGAGCGAAAAACTCCGGGGGTTCGGGGGAAGAGCCCCCGAGAGATAACCTGCCGGCGTTTGATACCCCAGGCTGCTGTGCGGTCGCTGCTCATTGTAGTGGCTGCGCCAAGCCTCGACCTTGTCTTTAGCATCCTCCAGGCTCAAAAACCAGTGCTCATTCCTGCACTCCTGCCGAAAACGGCTATTGAACGCTTCGATGAAGGCATTGTCTGTGGGTTTCCCTGGCCGGGAAAAATCCAGGACTACGCCACGCCATGGGCATAGGCCCACAGGTCTAGTTCCTTGGAGATAAACTCCGGGCCGTTATCTAGCCGGAGGCAATCCGGCACCCCATATTGGGCCGCTGCCAGGTTTAAAGACGAGACCACATCATAGCCCCGGTAGCGGAATCCTACCCTGATAAAGGGACTAACACGGCTAAAGTTATCTGAATAAATATAGCGAAAACAAATTAATCTCATTCCCTGCATGTGCGGCAATATTCCCTTTTCTTTATTTTACTTTTGTCCCGGATCCTCGCAATCTCTTCGCCGTTCCATATTTCCTCAAAAGTGGATAGACCGAGGTCTCCAAGAATTGGATTGCCACCATAAATTTTGTAACACGGCCTGACTTGATTAAAGGCGTTTACAATTAAGATGATGAAAGGTAGTAAGCAGTTCCTCCGGCGGGGGGCGTTTTCTTGCTCGTATTTAAGTCTCCGGCTTGAATCGGCAATTAGCCTGAAACTCTCACAACCCAGCTCTTGGGCCAGTCGTCTTGCGGAACCCTGTTCATGCTTATTCCACGGGAGATCTATCATCTGCCATTCAATGAGCATGCTATTTTTATACTGAGCTCGATAGCTTTGTATTTTACTTAGGTTCGATAACACCAAACTTAAATCGCCACAGGTCCTATATATATTGTAGACTTCCTTTGAGATCCCATCTATGCCAACAACTAACCGATCCAACCCAGAGAGAACGAGATCTTTCCAGAACTTCTCCGGTTTACATAATGAAAGAGAGGTAGAGATTATTGTCCCAATCCCCTGCCGATGGGCGTATTTGATATAATTGATGACCTCCGTGTTATGCAATGGTTCACCGATATCATAAAGCGACACCTCGAAGAGATGTTCTTTGAGCTTGTCAATAAGTGCCTTATAGAGGACAAAAGGATAAAAGATCTCTTGCTTTTTTTCCAAACAGCCTCTGCATTTAACATAACAACATCGGCTGATCTCAACCTTTAGGAACGAGGGCATTGTCGGGATTTGGGGGGAACCTTTGAGGTAATGCCAATAGGATCTCCCAAGATTCGCAAATTTAATAGGGGTTCCATACCTCAATGCAATTCTGAGATGCCTTGACCAAAAGGCCAAAGGTATCTTCCGCATCGTTTGCTCCTCCGAAATATGCCAATTGAAAGGGGGCGGCGGTTAAAGATTGCAAAAGATTAGGCTGCGGCCTAGCGTAAGTCAAGGGCGACCTCTGGGAATCCACTTGAAAGCCGATGAAACCGTCACTGGCGATAACTATAAAAATGCATTTTCCCTGATTATTGATCCGATCAATGTATATTGATTAACCCATGCCTGTGGCAAGATTCTCCCTGTTACATGGTTAATGATGTCTTCCCGATAATAATTCCATGTAATTTTTGTATAATGCCTCCGAAATTATTTCGGGTTGAAAATCTCTAATAACACGCCTGCGTCCAGCTATTCCCATTTGTCTTCTCATTTCCGGGTTCGATAATAAAAGACTTATGGCCTCGGCAAGAGCCTTACTATTCCCTGGGGGGACCAGTAATCCTGTGATCCCATCACATACCGCCTCCATGCAGCCATCCACCCGCGTCGCAACCACCGGCAATTCCATAGCGGCCGCCTCTAACGCGGTATTGGGAAACCCTTCCCGATGGGAAGGCAGGACCAGGAGATCCATGGCGGCGTAATAGGGTGCCGTCTCCCTCACAAATCCCACCCAGTGAACCCGTGGGTCTTTCTTCAAAGAGTCAAGCACGTGGGGGGGCACCGGGTCGTGGCTCTCCGCGGGTCCAACCAGGAGAACCACTAGATTGGCAAACTGATCTTTAAGGAGCTGCCAGACGCGTTCGAGCTCGACAATCCCCTTATCACGAACAATGCGGCCCACGTAGCCCAATACCAGGGTGTCTGCCGGGATTTGCAAATCTTCTCTTACCCGGCGCTTGTCGACCAAAGGCAGGCGGGCGGGATTAAAACGCTCCGCTGCATCTACGCCGTTGCTGCTGCCGTGGGCCAGGACCCGGATCTTCTCCGGCCGGCATAAACCCAAGCTTATGGCCCGCTCCCGGTTGGAGAAGCTATTGCATATTACCCGGTGCGCCAGGCCGCAAGACAAGCCCTCCGCCGAGAAAAGCAACTTGCGGCGCCATCCCTGAGCGGTCTCAAAGCGGAGTCCCCGCATGCCGTAAACCACCACCGGCACTCGGGCCAGCCTGGCGGCCGTGACCCCCAAAAGGCCGCCTTTGGGGAAACTAGCATGAACGAGAGTAGGCTTTAGGGTCGCGAAAAGACGGAAAAGCTTTGCCAGCGCTTGCAAATCCAAGCCGGGCGAAATGTGGCGAGCCATATCGATGGCGTGCACTGGAATATTTTGTTGCTGGCCGATTTCTTCCAGGTATTCGCCCTGAGAAGAGACCGCGTGGACTTCGAACCCGCGCTGCTTCATATACTTGATATGACCATTGAAAAAAGCGAGAGATTGGGGCACAGTGGTAACATATACCAGGGTCGTCATCAAACTCTCAGACCTATGGAAACTCAGGGAGTTTCTCTTCAATTATTTTACTATTGACCAGATATCCCCGACATGATGAAAACCGAAACCTCTTTAGCAAGAATGACAACTTATTGGGGACGGTTCGCCTGCCGAGGTTTTGGAGAAAATTGGCTCTAAGGCACCTTGCGCATTCTTTCAACGTTCGCGGCTGAAACACTTGGAAGGTATTGAGATAGCATGGATCAAATTCATAGGGGTGAAAATAGGTAACCATAGGCGTATGTTCATTATGCTGCTTGCTCATTACCCTTTCGATTATCGCTAATGGTGTTAGTCGAAAATAACCTCCGCCTGCCAGGGACCAGGACAATTTCCCCACAAGAAAGGTACTTAACGGTATCTCAATGATTTTAAGATTATTGGGCAGTTCATAACGTTTCACCGCTTTGGGAAAATCATGAATTCCATACCGCCGGTGAAACATGGGGAAGATGCTTGAATCATAAGAGAAACCCAACTCAGCCAGGATGTCCAAGGCCCATAGGGTTTGCCTGATTATGGAAAACTGCGCTGCCCTGTAACCTGATACGAAGTCTCCAATGATATCCTCAAGTAAAACTTTTGACCTTGCTGTTTCATCTCTGAAATCCTGGGGCGAAAGTTTATAGATGGGCACATGGGAATAGCCATGGGAGGCGATCTCGTGTCCCTGGTCGGCAATTTGTTTAACCAGACCGGGATAAATCTCCGCGATTGGCCCTAAAACGAAAAAGGTGGCTTTGGTTTGGTGCTGGTCAAGGATGTCGAGCAGGAGATCAACCTGGCGGAAGACATGCGTTGATGGGGGGGGCAAGAAACCGCTTAACCACCTCTGGGCCAGCGCATGCCAGTCCTCCAGATCAATAGTAATTATGTTGTCCATTTATATTATTGTTGTTTGGTTACTTAGGATTGATGCCGATACCAAAAAACCCTTTACTTGAAGAGATAATTTGATGCTTTGTAAAATTTGCCTCTTTATATAGCCTCACCAATCCATCAAAATTATAGAAATAAATGGGACATTTTTTAATCCAATGGTAGCGGATCTTTTTCTGAGTGCCCCATATTAAACTATCTTTGATAAATGACGCCAGAAATCGACGTTTGGTCAAAGATGATATCTTTTTAAAATATGACTCCGGCTCCCGAATATAATCAAAAAAACCCAACGCCACGACAATATCGAAGGGCTCATGAAAATTATGGGAGATAAAATCATCACAAATGAACTCGCAACATTCTGACACCCTGTTTTTCTGGGCGTTTTCTTGAGCAAAGGCGATCATCGACGGAGCAAAGTCTATTCCTACTACTTTAACGGCTCCCCTTCTGGCGAATTCAATAGAGTAATGCCCTGTTCCACAACCAATATCTAACACTCGAGTGCCAGGTATTTCGCCACAATGCTTAAAGGTTAACTCATACCGTTCAAAGAGGCCTTTTCGTAAATATCTGTTTAAGTTTTTCATAAACCAGCTTTTGCCGGAATAGAGGCTATCCCATTGGTTCGGGATCTTATCAAAATAATGCTTAGCCTTGTTTTTTATAGCTATCATATGCTAACCGCCCCAATAATTAGGTTATTGCTTATCTTATCGGCAACTTTAAGGTAAATTACATCCGGTCAGGATATAAATGTTTTACTTTTGAGATTACAGAGTTGAACTTACCTCTCGGCCCACGAGCTATTCGCGTCACAGTCTCAACCGTTATGCTCACTGATTTACCCAGTTTAGCGTGGAGATTTTCTAACAAATGGGCTTCCAAGTCTTGATTATACCCGGAGTCGGGGACAAGGAGGATCCGGATGTTATTTAAATCTTCTTGAATTATTTGTGCTTCGATAATGCTGTGCAGTCCTTTAAAAACCGGATCAAGCCGCCCTACATATCCTCTTTCCGGCACGAATAATATGTCATCCTTTCGTCCTTCAACCCTTTCCACCCGGGGCATGAACCTGCCGCACTGACAAAGGGCGCTCGGCCCCTTCACGGCTATGTCGCCCACCCGATAACGGACCAAGACCATCATATGATTGGTAAACGGGGTGGTTAACACTTCGCCTGCCTCTCCCTCCATCGCCGGGTTGCCGCGTGAATCAACTATTTCACTGATGCCATACTCCGGACTTTCATGCATCACACCATATTCGCAATCACCCCAGAAGCAGCTGGGCTCGCTGGCCGCATATTGATTATGCACGCGGCAATGAAAAGCTTCCTCTATTTCCCGGCGATGCTCGGGGAGGAGGGTTTCGGCAGTGACGATGATGCATTTGGGCTTGGGTAAGTCAATTCTGAGGCGTCGGCTGATTCGGGCAATAATCAGCAATGACGAAGGATATCCATCGATCAACTCTGGGCCAAATTCTCGTAAGGCCTGGGCATAATGTGGGACCGTTTCCGGAAGGATATGAGTAGTAGAAAACAGCAAGGTGTTACCTGGTATATTCCGCCGCCAGTAGACCGCGGTTTTTGGATTCTGCCCAAGAGGAACGATGTTGCGTCCCGTAAACTGGGCCCGCCTGGGATACATAGGATCAGACAGACCCGCCCATTTCCTCAAACGAACTACAAATCCCCACGTTTTAGAAAAGCTTTCCTGGGTCTCGTGTAGTTCAATTGGGGAACCTGTAGTCCCGCTGGTGTAGCCCTTCGTGGATTTTTTGGGGTTGAAAATTACATTTAAAAAATATTTTTCATTCCCCCGGACCTGGGATTTCTCTAATATGGGCAGTCGCTTGATATCTTCCGGCTCTTTGAAATCTTCTGGTTGGCACCCGAGCTTTTTCTGCAGTTCCCGATAATAAGGCACCTGACCAAAAGCTAACCGCAGTAACCGGCGGAGTTGCTGGCCTTGATATTGGCGGAATTGTGCCGAAGTCCAACGCTCGCTTTTTAACAGGAATTCAAGCTGACTACGAATAATCCTATCGTTTCCACGCCGATAACGGAATAGCAAGCCCTGTGTTGACACTATAATATTTTGCAACCAGATCTGGGACTTATTATATATTTTTTCTTTTAATTTAAAAGTCATGTCTCATCCTTGAGATGATAAAATAAACAATATTCTTAAATCCTTCTTCCAAGTTGTTAATTAATAAAGACTCATGTCATCGGGATATAAGTGGCCGATTTTGGTAATTATTGACCTAAATTTACCGCCGGCCCCGCGAGGCACTTTTTCAACCTTCTCTATGGTTATATTAATCGAACTACTTATCTGGAACCGGAGATTATTAATCAGACGGGATTCCACTTCCTGATTGTATCCTTCATCAGGAACTAATAAGACCCGAATATGATCGAAATTTTCTTGAATTACTTGACCCTCAATGATATTGCTCAACCCACTAAACACGGAAGTATCAGGTATGTAGCCCCGATCCGGAACGTACAGAATATCGTCTTTGCGACCATGGAGATTCTTAATTATTGGCATGTTCCTGCCACACAAGCATAATCTTTGAGAATCCTTAACCGCTAAATCACCTAGCTTATAACGGATAAAAATCATTACCCTACTAAAAGGAGTAAATGCCACCTCTCCTACCGTACCATTTTGAACCGGCTTGTCATTCTCATCTAAGATTTCACTAATGCCAGATTCGGGATTATCATGCATCACCCCATATTCGCAATCGCACCAGAAACAACTGGGATCGGTGGCAGAATATTGATTAAAAACCTTACAGCCAAAAGTTTCTTGCAATTCCTGGCGATGCTCTGGAAGGAGGGTTTCGGCAGTGGTTATCATGGCTTTAGGTTTTGGCAGGTGGAGTCCGAGGCGCCGGTTAACCCTGGCAAGAACCAGCATAGATGAGGGCATACCGTCGATGAGTTCCGGATTGAAATCCTGCAAGGCTTTTACATAAAAAGGAACAGCTTCCGGAGAGATGTTGGCGGTTGAGCAAAGTAATGATCTTCCCGGCAAATTATAACGCCAGTAAACTCTCGTTTCTGGTGACTGATTGTATGGCACAATATGGCGGGCTGTGAACTGGGCCCGCTTGGGATAAAATGGGTTTCTTAACCCGGCCCAGTGTCTCAGCCGACATACAAATGCCCATTTCCTCGAGAATGATTCCTTATCTCCATAAACAATAATAGGTGTCCCTGTAGTACCACTAGTCGAACCCTTGTGACAATTTTTCAGATCAATTCTTTGATCTAAAAAAAGGGATTCATTGCCGCGAACCTGGGATTTTCTTAAAGTAGGCAATAAACGAATATCTTCGGGTTCCTTAAAATCTTCAATATTGCACTTTAAATCTCTGCGCAAATCGCGATAATAAGGCACGTGGTTAAAGGCAATCTGCAACAATTGACGGAGCTGCTGAACTTGATAATCTCTGATTTGATCATAGGTCCAGTATTGACTTTCCAAAAGGAAGTAGAATTTTTCATGAAGGATTTTATCTGAACCTCTTTGATAACGGAATTGCATACCTTTGGCTGAAGTCATAACATTTTGTAACCATAACGGTGCTTGACAATAAATCTTTTCCCAAAAATTATGGTCCATCGATTTTCCTTTAGACAGTTCTAGTTGATTGACTCCAATCTTTCTTCTGCTAACCGGTTAACCTTTTTAAAAATAATTAATCCATTGTTAGCTATTTGTCCTGTTATAATAAGTGGGGGGAGAAATCGGACAACATTATCAAAATAACCCCCCAGCTCAACTAATAAACCATTTTCATAACATAATCTTCTGATTAATTTCGCAAATTCTGGAAATGGCTCCTTTGAACTCTTATCTTTAACGTATTCAATCCCAAACATCATGCCTTTTCCCCGGATTTCCCCAATAAATTTTGATTCTTCATATAACTTATTTAATAAACCCAAAAATAGCTTTTCTAACCTTTCAACATGTGCTTTAATGTTATATTTTTGAATAAATCTCATTGCGGACAACCCTGCCGCCATAGCCATCTGGTTCCCCCTAAATGTTCCAATATGTGTGCCTGGTTCCCATAAATCTAAATTATTCTTATAGATAATAAGGGACAGGGGAAGCCCAATGCCTCCAATCCCCTTTGATAACGCAATAATATCAGGAACTATACCAAAATCTTCAGCTGCAAAAAGCTTGCCAGTTCTGAAAAACCCACTTTGAATCTCATCAAATATAACAATAATTCCGCGGTCCTGGGCAATAGTAGTGATTGATTTTAACCATCCTTTTGGGGGGATATAGGTTCCGCCCTCTCCCTGTATGGGTTCAACAATGATTGCTGATGGTAAATCAATGCCTGAGTGGGGGTTATCTAAAACATTTTTAAAATAGGTGACACATAACAATGAACATTCTTTATTGGTTAATTCGAAAGGGCACCTATAACATGCCCCATAGGGGAAAAAATGAATGCCAGGAATTAATGGATTAATTTTCTTTCTGTGGCTTAATCTGCTGGTTACGCTTAATGCCCCCATGGTCATACCGTGATAACTGCCTTGAAAAGAAATTATCGTGTGTCTATTATTGTTTAACCGGGCCAATTTGAGTGCTGTTTCGACCGCATCTGATCCGGTTGGACCTCCAAAGTTTATTTTAAACTTTCCTTTCATTTGAGTTGGCAATAATTTAAGCAACGTCTCGATAAATTCCATCCTGATAATAGTAGGAAAATCAACTGCCTGTAATATTTTATCATCCAATTTTTTTAAATCCGCAACAATATCCTGATTATTATGGCCGAGATTCAAAACTCCACATCCCGAGAAAAAATCAATAAATTGGTTACCATCCACATCTGTTATAATTGCACCCTTTGCCTTATCGAAAGCCAGAGGAATCCCCTTCGGATATGAGACGTTTCTACCCTCCAAAAAATTCTGCTTCTTCAGTAATTGAAGCGATTTTTTACCAGGTACTTTTTTTGTAATAATTTTTGCATTATCAGAGAAGTGATATTGTGAAAAATTATCCATTAAATACTCATCTTTCATATCAGTACTCCTCAGGATACTTTATGAGAAGAACATTCCGTTAAAAATTTCTTATCGTTTATGCTTCTAGCTCAGAGAATGTGGTGGACGAAGAGTTCATCCCCTATAAATATTATTAGCCGTATATTACATTCCGTTAGGCGTTTTATCAACCAATTTGTTAAAAAATTATAAGTAATATTTGAGATGTATTTTCCAAGAGTCTCAATCTGGTAGATCCTTATGAGGAATCATCTGGACTAATGAATGTTTCGTAAGAGCAGGTGACCTCAGACCCGCCACGCCATCTCCCACCGGGGCGATGATCCTGAAACGGTCGTCTATCTCCGGCATCAGGAGAAAACAAACGTCTGAAGTGATCTTAGGACCCTGAAAATCTATCATAACAGCCCGGTCAAAATTCGGGCCGGATCCACTCTTTCCGGCTTTCACCACTATCGAGCATCTTGTAACCCCACAAATGGCTAAATAAATCTTATTTTAGCATATAGTTAGGTAATTTCCCATCAATTTTTGCGGAATAATCCAGAATCAGATCGATAATAAACAATACGATAATTTTTTTTGATATAAAATTATTATTAAATTTCAATATGATATCATGGGATTTTGTTTCCCTTACCTAAAAAGCAGTATAGAGTTCTTGCAATTTTGCGGCATTGTTCTCAATATTCATAAGACTTTTTTCCAGAATTCGCAAGGCCTCGGTCCTGGCTGATTCTGACTTTACCCCTTTAAGGGCGCTGGCCGCCGCAGCCCACGTTGACGGAGGATCATTCAGGGATAAGCGCTTCACGAGCGGCCTGACCACTACGGCAGTCTCCACTATCTTGTCCGAAATGATGCAGGGCAGGCCCGCAGCCTGGGCCTCTATCAAGGCTATACCCAGGCCCTCAAAATGAGAGGGGAAGACAAAGGCATCCATAGCCCCCAGCATGAGCCGGGGCACATCCGACCTCAGACCGGTAAATATGACCTTATCGGAGAGCCCCGCTTTGGCAGCCTCAGCCTCAATTTGCGCCCGCAAAGGCCCGTCTCCCACCAGCAAGAGCCTCATATTCGGTTCGTGCCGGTTAATCTCGCAGGCAATTTTTACCAGGAAAAAGTGGTTTTTTTCCCATTCCAATCTTCCCGCGTGACCAATTACGAAAGCAGATTCCGGGATGCCCAATTCCTGGCGAACCGCCCCGGGATTCACCGCGATTTTGAAAGCACCAAACTCAATTCCGCAAGGGAGAATTTCCCAGCGGGGAATAGAGGGAAGGTAGGAACCGAGTGAAGCCTCCGCGGCTTCGCGGCTGACGCTAAGAACTAAAGTGGAATACCGGGCAATCCAATAAGGACTCAATACCTGGTAAAAAAAGCGCTTAGCCAAATTTTTCAAGGACCAATCATTTGGCCCCTTGCCAAGATCTTGGTGGATATGAGCAATACGGTGCGGTATGCCACAATGCGCAGCGATTTTCAGGTGTAAAGGAAGATGTCCGATGTGGGGATGGATTACATCATAGGGCCCATATTCCTTTAAAATTTTTTTAAATTGCGGTATGTAAGTCCAATATGATCTTGGCTTCTTTAACATGATGATCCTTGCCCCGAGCCTACGCGCCTCCTCATAATAATCACCTGGGGAAATGTTATGAATGAGGAAATCAACCTTAAACCGCTGCAGGTCAAGCCGGCGTAGAATTCCCATCAGCCAGTTGGGTATAGCTCCACTGCTTAAATCATATAAAGGGAAAAGAATATGAATTTTTTTATTTTTCATGGTAATGTTATATGTTAATAATGGCAGGTATTGATGTCTTTAATGATGCTTTCTATTGCCTCCCGCTTATTTCCAATAAAATCATAAAATAAAACCAGATACGGAAGCACCGATGGAGCAGGTAGCGAAACCTACCTACGGCAAGTGGGGGTGGAAAATGAGGATTGTTCATATAATCTTCGCATCAGCCGTCTTTTTGGGTAGAGACTATTTACCGGCCTTCTTTTTTCCATTGTGAAGGTTGCTCTCTTTAAAATCATAAACCCTTCGGGCATGTTCAAAATCATGCCCATGGCGTTAAACATTGCTCTAGTCACATACCAAAAATGTTGAAAATAAGATTTAAAGGTCCAATATGAATATTTCTGAATACAATGAGTCAATATCTCCTGGGCTTAACAGACTGGACCGGTAAAGAAAACCCTCAGCGGGTCGATTCAATGAATATGGGAATTGATATTCAGGTAAATATGTATCTCTTATTGTTATTGTAATTACTTTTAATTTATTAGCGATGAAATATTTAACACTATCAAAATATTTCATAAATATCTCTTTGTTACTTATATAATGAATGTCGGCAAAAGGGTACCAGAAATTAAAAATATTTTTTTTCCGCTTCCTAACTATCAGATAGGAATTACCAAAATCTGATTTCATAACAAAATGATAACATATAAATTTATGATGGTGTTTATATATTTTTAATTCATTATCGTCTAAATACTTAATCACATCTTCACCATATATTAGTTCACAATCCTTGAAGAAAATCGACTTTAAAATTGGAATAGGGGCCATCATCTTCCGAGATTTTGTTAGTACCTTGAATCCAATTTTTTTAAATATTTTAATGGCCTCGGGTATGGCAGAGAATATGGTTAGCGTATAATCGGTCAATTTTAAAATAGGGAAAATCAGTGCAATACTTTTATTTCGATATTCGTTCCTTACCACCCAACTAGACAAGTTACAAAATTTATATTTTTTTCCGTAAATTTCCCTTTCGCTAAATATAGTAGCAATGAAACCAACAACCCTATGCCCATCAATGATAGCATAGCCATAAAAATCTTCTGGCCTATCCCAATTATCTATAAATAATTGCCTCCACGTCTCTTTTAATATATTAGGAAAAAACAAAGTAAGAATTTCATGGACCCTTTCGAAATCGTCTTGATATACTTTAATTATCTTTGTCATTGTGGCGCGTATTAAATTTATCCGAATAGATTCTTTACCATCATAAAACTTTTTGTTTATTAATAATATCGGTAATATATTCGGCCAATGTCGACACATTTTTCAAAATATTCTCATCTAGGGGTCTATTTTCATCAACTAATGTGAAGTCAATACCGAAATCTTGGCCTACTTCACCCTCAATGACGACCAGCAGTGATACCAATGCCATCGAGTCAAGGTTAGATTGTTCTCCAATTAGAACCGTTTCAGGTGATGGGTCTACCCTTTGTTCTGGGAGCAATTGTTGATTTATATCATTAATTGCCTTGAAAATCAGTGAGATAACTTTTTCATATTCATTTATCATATTTTTTCATCTCCCCGCTATTTTAGAAAATCAGAATTTCAATAGAGTTGCTCCCCAAGACAACCCTCCCCCAAATGCCACCAAGAGGACTAAATCACCATTCTGCAACAAATTGGAACTTAAAAGTTCATGCAATGCAATGATAACGGAAGCAGCAGCTGTATTTCCATATTTGTCCAAATTTGTAAAGAATATATTATTATCAATTTCTAATTTCTTAGCCATCCCCTTTATTATATTAATATTAGCTTGATGGCAGATTATCCAACGTAAATCCCTTTTATGAATACCTGTTTCTTCTAGTATCTCTGTAATAATCTCGGCCCCTTTATTTATTGCAAAATTATAAACCTCCCTCCCGACCATTTTAAAGTATATATCCTTAGGATTCTTCATTTTATAATAAGGCAGCATCGTACCACCAGCCGGAACTTGAATAATATCTGCCTTGGAGCCGTCAGTTTTTAATTTAGTGAATAATATCCCCCTCTCTCCAGTTGTTGTAGCAGATAATAAAACAGAAGCGGCACCATCCCCAAAATAGGGAAATGTTGAAAAATCTGAAGGGTCTAAAAACCTTGAATAAATTTCTGCTGCTACAACTAAAATGTTTTTGCAGATACCACCACGAATAAATGAATCAGCTACTGCAAGAGCAAAAACGCTCCCGGAACAAACTGAATTGATATCAAAAGCAAACGCATTCACTGCCCCTATAGCATTTTGAACTCGGGTAGCTGTTGCTGGTTGAAACCTGTCCGGTGATGATGTCGCCAAAATGACTGCATCTAAAGCTAAGGGATTAAAATTAATACTTTTTAAGCAATTGTTACAAGCAATGATAGCGAGGTCTGAGGTGCACATATCTTCTATGGCAAACCTTCTGGCCTCAACCCCGGTTTTTGATGCTATGAAAGGAAGAAGATTTTTGGGAAATTGCTTAAGGTCCTGGTTATAAACAACATTTTCAGGAAGATAGCACCCTGTTGAAAGTATGGCTGAATTGACCATGAGATTATCTCCAATTAATCTCGATGTCTGTTAAGAAAAACGGCCTTCGTCCAAGTCGGAATTAGAAGATTAAAATAAATTTGACTTTATTAACTTGAATTATGCCACAGTAAAAGATGGAAATCAACTTAATTAATTGATATAAGGAGATTAAATTAGCGTTTCGGGGTTCATTAGGTTGATCAATAGTGGTGAAAGCCAAAACGAGGCAATCAGGCCAGATTTTAACCGATCCATCATGATAGATTTCCAGCGCGCCACCGTCTCCTCCGACACCGGGTTCATCCTACTCCGTGAGGTAGACGAGCGTTTCAGGATCATTGAACCCATGCAAGATTGTCTGGAAGATTTGAGGTCGCCTACTCATACGAGGCACTCAATG
>Ga0326728_10009740_pt1 | contig 22916 bp, 16 predicted proteins | sample MB3enrmetagenome_FD_207602 | JGI IMG/M metagenome (GOLD analysis project Ga0326728, IMG submission 207602) | Lab enriched peat soil microbial communities from McLean, Ithaca, NY, United States - MB31MN | ecosystem: Environmental > Terrestrial > Soil > Wetlands > Peat | place: USA: New York... | reverse complement strand
TACGGGGGAGTGTGTCACGGGCGGGCAAAGTCGGCAAGGGGGGCCGATTTCTGGTCACTTGCCGCAGCTCAGGCCTGACGCGGGGTCGAGGATTTCTGGCGGTTCGCGAACCGCCCGTCAGCCCGCTACGCGGGCGAAAGCAATCGTAGCGCAGACCTCCGGCGTTGAGGTCTGCGGTTCTTCCTACGTCACTTGAGCAAATGTATCGTGGCAAAGAAGCAGGCGAAGCGCTGCCGCCCGGGTTAGAGATTTGCGGGTTCTCCCAAGGAAGAACCGCGGACGCAAATGCGGGGGACCGAGCTACGAAGCAGGTCCACGTTACGCTTGTTGTTTTCCAGGTCTGCGGCTTTTCACGCCCGCCGACGACAATGCCTACCATCCGACACACTGAGCCGGATATTGAAGGCTCTGAAGAAGCGGTTGACGAATGCAAGGAGCGCGTGCCCCCGTCGCGTGCGCGGGGCGCCACAAGGGACTTGACGTTTGTAACCTGAGTAGTTACACTACACGCATATGTACGATCCCCCGCACCCCGGCGAGATAGTCCGGGAGGACTGCCTCAGGGCGCTCAATCTGAGCGTGACCGAGGCGGCGAAGGGCTTGGGCGTCACGCGCAAGACTCTCTCGTCGATTCTCAACGGCCGCTCCGGCATTACGGCGGAAATGGCGCTGCGGCTGTCCCAGGCATTCGGGAGCACGCCGGAACACTGGTTGCAGATGCAGCTTGCCTACGATCTGTGGCAAGCAAAGCGCCGCGCCAAGAAACTGCACGTCAAGCAGTTCTTCGCCACAGCCGCCAGCTAACGAAAGGGTTATGTCCACAAACCCTTCCGCCGGAGGGGGGCGGCTTGCCGCCCCCTGGTTCCACATTTATCATGCGGAACGCCGGGGTAGGGCAAGCCCGGCATCTGGTGATTGCATTCACCTGTTCGAACGGCGTCTGTGGTTGTCTGACCCGGAGGTCGCCACGCCCATTTCGTCTTGGGAATTGACCGCGGGTTGGTCATCGAATGAATTGCCCACGATCGCACAACCCGTGACAGGGGCTTCCCCGCTTTGCACGTTGTCGATTTCGGCGAAGCCCGCGCCGCCTACTTTAGATCATTTTCATAGTTGCCCCCCGTTTCCCCTGTCCCTGCCGCCGGATTTAGGCTTGCTTGTAACTACAAAAAGAGTTACATTCGGGGAGGAGACGGAAATGCAATACGAATGGGACGAAGCGAAGAACCGGAAGAACCTGGCCAAGCATGGCCTCAGCTTCGCGGATGCCGAACAGGTGTTTTCCGGGCCTTGCGTCACGTTCGAAGATGACCGCTTCGACTACGGGGAAGAACGGCTGATCACTTTGGGCTTACTGGCCGGGCGTCTGGTGGTCATAGCCCATTCACCGCGCGATGAAGGAACGCGCATCATCTCCATGAGAAAGGCGAACCGACGTGAACAAAAAATCTATCAAAAGCGACTTGGCACGGATTGACCGCATGCGGGATGCCGATATTGACTATTCGGACATTCCGCCGCTCGACAGGAAGTTTCTCAAAAAGGCCACGACGGCTTGGCCCCCGGCGAAAAGGCAATTGACGATTCGCCTCGATGCGGACGTGCTCGATTGGCTCAAGGCTCAGGGCAGGGGCTACCAGACGCGCATTAACCGTATTTTGCGCGTGGTGATGGAGAGTCAGCACCCCGGTTAGGTCATCGGTAAAACCTATGGTGGGTCCTTTGCCAGGTCGCTGGTCTTTCGCTCGTGATCGAGTTGCGCAAGGTGTAGGGGGACGGCTTGCCGCCCCCGAGTTCCGCATTCACCATGCGGAACACGGGGTAGGGCAAGCCCGGCATCTCGTAATTGCATCCACCCCTTCGAACGGCGCCTGAGGTTGTCTGATCCGGAGGTGGCCACGGCCAAATCGTCTTGGGAATTGACCGCGGGTTCGTCATCCGAGGAAAAGCGGGTAGCCTGGAGGTCGGTGTAGCGGCAGAGGTACGCGTAGTCTGCGTTCCTCTGTGGCTCCTTGCCCGTTGATAACCGCGACGAACGTTAATCGGCAAGCTTAATATATCATGCATTCACATACTTATTAATGCGAAATAACGTAAAGCAAGCGTAGCGCAGACCTCCGCCGTTGAGGTCTGTGGTCCTTCCTACGTCATTGGAGCGAATGTATCGTGGCGAAAAAGCAGGCGTGGCGAAGCCGCCCGGGTTGGAGATTTGCAGGCTTTCCCAAAGAAGAACCGCGGACCCCCAAAACGGGTGTCCGCGCTACGAAGCAGGTCCGCGCCACGCTTCCGGGAGAGCAGTGACAAGTGACGAGCAAGTCGCGTGGGCGCCCGTGGTTTATTGGTCAGTCGCCATGAAATTCGAAAACCCAAAATCGCCGTTCACGCCGGTAGCGCCTTCGAGATAAAACCCCATGCCGGGGTTGCCGCTCTTAAAGGTATTGTCAGTAGTTTGGAGCATCTGCACACCGTTCTTGTAGACGGTGATCACGTTTCCAATCATCGAGGCCTTGACCACATCGCCGTTCGCAACTCCGTATTGCGAACCCCCAGCTTTCTTTAAGTAGGTAAACTTTCCCAAGGGCCCTTCCCAGCGGGCGACATTGCAATAGGCGTGCGTGGTTTTTGAGCAGCGGAACATGATTTCATAACCCGTGGCCTTGTGGGGGGAAAGGGAGCTTCGCAGGCGCAGCTCCACTTCCTCCCAGACCTTGCCGTCCTGGTTCTGGTTTACAGAGTGGACGGTGGCTTGGGCCGTTTGGTTTGGCCCCCAGGCGCCCGTCAGCAGAGCCGTAGAATCGTCGTATCTTTGTGGTTCCGGTCTCGACCCGCCGATCTCAGTCCCAAAGGCAAATCCTGGATTTGTGCGGACGTTGGCCCAATCAAAACCGTCCGCCTGGCCGTTTGACCATTTGCCACCTTCCGAAATGGGATTCTCAGCGCGGGGGAAGTTGGTGCCGTAGGTTCCGTGCGTTCCCGCGGGAGCGGAGGCGGGCGGCAGCAGGTTGGTGCTCCGTGTTGCCAGCGGCCAGAGCGCGAAAACCAGCACGATGGCCGATGATCCTATGACGAGCCGGCGTTTCAACCCCCTGAAATCCATCCGTGAATACTGAGGCATACGCCCTCCTGGTTATTTTTTTCGAGTCAGTTTGTAGAGCTCGCTTCCGGCCAGCAAGAACGCCCCGGTTACATATTCGTGGGTGTCGTCCTGCCTTACTTGGGTGGGCTGATCACCGGGGAGCTGACCCCATAGAACCTTGCCTTCCGGGCTAAGGCATTGGGTCAAGCCTTTCCAGGCCTTCTCGACGGCCGGAAGGTGCTCTGCGCGATTCAACACCCCGTGATTGATGCCCCAGGCCAAACCAAAACAGAAGAATCCCGTGCCGCTGGTTTCGGGATTGGGGAACTGCTCCGGATCATCCAGGTTCCCTCGCCACAAGCCATCGGCCCCTTGACGTTTGATCAGCGCAGCCGCCTGCCGGCGAAAGATCTCGAGATAACGCTGCCGACTGGGATCGTTTTTAGGAAGATAATCCAGAATCCGTGGGATGCCGGCGAACACCCAACCATTGCCGCGTGACCACAGGATCTTCTTCCCATTGGCAGTCCGCTGCCCAATGAAATGAGTATCTCTGTAAAACAGTCCGGATTCCTTGTCGAACAACTCACCGGTGACATCGTCGAAGAAGGCGTTCATGATATCGATGTACTTCCTGTCCCCAGTGGCTTTGGCAAGCATGGCGAGTGCGGACGCGCCATAAAGGGAATCGGCGTACGGAACGGGAGGTTCCCGGGGCGAACGCGGGGCGTCCAGGTACCAGCGCTTCTGGCCTGCCGGGGTCAGCGGGTCAGACGTGGCCAGCCACTTGATCGCGGGCTCAATCATGGCGCGGTCCTTCTTGGCGAAGTATACCTCGACCCAGACCTGGACCGGGAACAGGCGGTTCGCCCCGAGTTGTTCCTCGCCCACCCCCCAATGAGACACGCGGCCATACCGTACGGCCTGTTCGAGGAATGAGGGGTCCCGTGTCGCCTTCCACACGGCCATGACACCCGTGTACCACGTGGCGCGGCGCCAGGGTAGTCTCGCCTGATCCACCGTAAGGTCCGCCGTTTGCCAGGCGTCCCCGATGGGGTGCGCTAGCTGATAGGAGTTCACTTTTTGCAAAATGGAAAAAATCTCCTGCTTACCGGGAAGCGCGTCAGCGGGCGCCGTTTTTTGGGGACCCGCCATCGCTCCGGAAACGCGAGTCATATACGCGGCGCCCGGGTAGTAAATCGCGGCCTGGGGCCTTTTCACTTCGTCCGCTGTAATGAGCACTGGCCAAGCCACCAGAACCAGTGCCAGGCATCGTCCGCACTCCATCATGGGGTCTGTCCTCCTCGCGTGTCGACTGGATTGGGGCTTGTAGCGCCGACCTTCAGGTCGGCATGTGCTGAGATAAAGCTCAGCGGTACGACATCGATCCGGACAATCATATGCACCACGATCTGCGACGCACTACACTTATTTTTTTCGAGTCAGTTTGTAGACCTCGCTTCCGGCCAGCAAGAACGCCCCGGTAACATACTCGTGTGTTTCATTACGCGCCACTTGATGGGGTTGATCGTCCACGAGCTGACCCCAGAGAACTTTGCCTTCCGGGCTAAGGCTTTGGGTCAAGCCTTTCCAGGCCTTCTCGACGGCCGGAAGGTATTCTCCGCGGCTCAAGACCCCGTGATTGATGCCCCAGGCCAAGCCAAAACAGAAGAATCCCGTGCCGCTGGTTTCGGGATTGGGGAATTGCTCCGCATCATCCAGGTTCGCCCGCCACAAGCCGTCGGCTCCTTGACGTTTGATCAGCGCTGCCGCCTGCCGGCGAAAGATCTCGAGATAACGCCCCCGGCTGGGATCGTTTTTGGGAAGGTATTCCAGAATGCGAGCGATCCCGGCGAAAACCCAGCCATTGCCCCGTGACCAGAGGATTTTCTTTCCATTTGTGGTCCGCTCCGCAATGTAACTGGGGTCCCTAAAATACAGTCCGGATTCCTTGTCGAACAACTCGCCAGTGACGTCGTCGAAGAAGGCGTTCATGATGTCGATGTACTTCCTGTCCCCGGTGGCTTTGGCGAGCATGGCGAGCGCGGACGCACCATAAAGGGAATCTGAGTAGGGAACGGGATGCGCCCCAAGCGAACCCCGGGCGTCCAGGTACCAGCGCTTCTGGCCTGCCGGGGTCAGAGGGTCAGGCGTGGCCAGCCATTTGATCGCAGGCTCGATCATTGCGGGGTCCTTCTTGGCGAAGTAAATCTCGGTCCAGATTTCGACGGGGAAAAGCCGGTTAGCCCCCAATTGCTCCTCGCCAACTCCCCACTGGAGCACGCGGCCATACGCGATCGCTTGTTCCAACAACGCGGGGTCCCGGGTTGCCTTCCACACCGCCATGACCCCCGTGTACCACGTGGCGCGCGGCCATGGCCATCTCGCCTGACCAACCGTCGGATGTGCTGCTTCCCATTCGGTCACCACCGGGTGCGCTAACTGATAAGAGTTCACTTTTTGCAAAATCGAAAAAATCTCCTGCTTGCCTGGAAGCGCATCAGCGGACGGTGTTTTCTGTGGACCCGTCATCACTCCGGAAGCATAAGCCATGGACGTGGCGCCCGGGTCGTAAATCGCGGCCCGAGGCTTCTTCACTGCGTCCGCGGCAATGAGCACTGGCCACACCATCAGAAGCATTGCCAGGAATCGTCTGCATCCCTTCATGGGCACGATCCTCCTCGAAAACAAGTTAGATTCTATCACCTGATCTCTCTGGCGACCCGGTGTCCCTTACTTTGGAAGCTTGCAGTCCCGCCTCTTGACATATAAAGTGTTCCCCTTGGTTGCAGGGCAGTTGGAGGAATCGGCACCCCACATGCTTACGAACAGTTCAGCAGTGCAGGCCCCACCCCGCGATTCCGGTCTCGCCTTTCAGCGGTGGCTGGTTTTGGGCTTGCTTTGCTTGGCGATGATTATTGCCTACTTCGATCGCGTAAACCTTTCCGTGGTTTTGGTGCTGAAGGAATTCAAGGAGCTTTATCATTTAACCGACCATGACCGCGGCGTCTTGAACTCCGCCTTCTTTCTCTCCTACGCGTTCCTGCAGGTTCCCGCCGGATGGTGGGTCGACCGCTATGGCGCGAAATATCCCTTGGCCGCGGGTTTCTTTCTCTGGAGCCTGATATCGGCTGCCACGGCGGTGACCCACTCGGTTCGGCAACTCTTTATGGTTCGCGTGGTCCTGGGCGTATCAGAGGCGGTGGTGACTCCCGCGGGTATGGGTTGGATTCGATTTCATTTTCCCGAGGAAAAGCGTGGACTCGCGGTGGGCCTTTACATGGCTGCCGCCAAGGTCGGCCCGGCGCTCGGCGCTCCCATCGCGGCCTGGCTGGTGTTGACTTCCGGCTGGCGCAACATGTTTGTCATCTTGGGCCTCGGCGCCCTCATTTGGCTCATTCCCTGGCTCCTCATGGTTAAGGATGATCGCCCGAAGGGGCCGAATCCGGCAGTTCAGAAATCGGCCCACGCGGCGATTCACTTCGGCCAGGTGATGACGAGTCCGGTGATCTGGGGCACGGTGATCGGCACCTTCAGTTATCAGTACTTCGTTTATTTCTGCATGACCTGGATGCCGGCTTACTTCGTGGAACGCCGCCACCTTTCGCTTGATTCCATGGGGTTGTACACGATGTTCAGCTTCCTGGGAATGGCGGCGGTGGCGACTTTGGCGGGCTGGGTGGCCGATTGGATTATCCATCGCGGCGGAGACCCGGTGCGGGTGCGCAAGGCGTTTACCATCGCCGGCCTCCTGCTGGCGTCAACGGAGATCATCGGGGCTTACTCCCATTCTTCGTCGGTGGCGTTATTCTTCGCCATCTTTTCATTGAGTGGCCTTGGCCTCGCCACGGCCAACTATTGGGCCCTGACCCAAACCTTGATTCCAGGAGCGGCCGTGGGGCGCATTGTCGGCGTCCAGAATTGCGCCGCAAGCCTTTCTGGGGTCGTTGCACCTTTCCTGACCGGACTGCTGAAGCAAGCCACAGGAAGTTACGAGGCGCCCATGCTGGCCGTCGTAGTTTTCCTGGTCGCGGGCATTGCCGCATACATATTCTTGGTTCGCCAAGATTATGCGCCCGCCATGAAGGTGCAGGGCAGTTATTAAAGAACTCCCCTCCTCAGATGAGGAGGGGTGGCGCGCCGAGCGCCGGGGTGGTGCTGAGAAGGTGACAAGGCATGAAGCGCCGCAAATTCCTCAGCGAGCTTTCCAAACGAGCCTTGGCAGCGGCTGCGGCATCAAGGGCGGCAGGGTTGGCAGCAGCCCTTCCGAACACAGCGGCCTCGCAAGGCACCGCCCCTCCCGAAGTCTCGAACCGTGCGCCGCAGATCGACGAGATCGGTTACCTGCCGGCGGACTCTGCGATGGTTGGAACGAACCCGCCGGCGCTCGCCTGGCTTCCGGAACCTGGCGCCGAAGCCTACGCCGTTCAGTTCGCCCGCGACGCGGAATTTTCTCGTGATGTGATCACGATCGCCAAGACCCCTTACGTCCTTTACACCCACACGGCCACTCTCGCGCCGGGCACGTGGTGGTGGCGGTATGCGTGCGAGGACGGAAAGGGCGAGCGGTCCGCCTGGAGCAAGCTCCGCAACTTCACTATCGCTCGCGATGCTCAGCCGTTTCCGCGGCCGAGCGAGGAGCAGGTCCGCGAGCTCCTTCCCGCCATCCACCCGCGCCTGATGATGCGGCCCGAGGAAGTTGAGCCGTTCCGCCAAGCGTGTCTCGGCCCGCAAAAGGAACGGTGGGATCAATTCCGCGCGGCGGCGGAAGAGCAACTGAGCCGCCCTCTGACTCCCGAACCACCGCCTTACACGAATGGCCAATTCAGCGCCGACGAATGGCGGCACAATTACTCGGAAACCATCAAGGCGTGCACCGTTGCTGAGACTCTTGCTCTTTGCTACCGATTGACGGGCGAGCCGCGTTACGGAGATGGGGCGCGAAAATGGCTGCTCCACATCGCCTCCTGGGATCCGGCCGGTACGACGAGCCTGGAAATAAATGATGAATGTGGCATGCCCATCCTCTTTGTCACCTCGCGTGCTTATGACTGGGCCTACGACGCGCTCCGTGAGCCGGATCGCGAGAAGATGCGGGCCATGATCCGCGTGCGCGGTGAGGAGGCGCATAGGAAACTGCACGGCGCGCCGCATGAGCAGAAGACCTACGACAGTCACCAGGGACGCCTGTGGCATTTTCTCGCCGAGGCCGCCCTTGCTTACTATGGCGAAGTGCCGGAAGCCAGGAAATGGCTCGACTATGCCTTCATGATGTTCTGGGGTTGGTATCCTGCTTTCGGCGATGCCGACGGGGGGTGGGCGCAAGGCTTGAATTATTGGCGGGTTTATATGCTGCGCTCGACATGGTGGCTTGACGCGCTCCAAGCGGCGATGAAGATCGACGGAACCCAGAAGCCTTTCTACCATCACGTGGGGGACTTTTCCATTTACGTAGCACCTCCGGGTGGGGCGCTCGTAGGGTTCGCCGACTACGGGGAAGAATACCCCGACCAGGCGCCGCGAATCGGTTACTTTGAACCGGGAATCCGGGGCCTGGGATCCGTCGACGCCTACTTTGCCCGCTGGCGCGCCAAGCCTGAATGGCAGTGGTACGCCGAGGCGTGGGGACGCGACGCTTTCCCACCCACCGCCCTCGGCTTGCTGCGCGCGCTCCGGGACTACCCACCGGTTCCGAAAGCGCGGCCTCCCGTCGATTGGCCAAAAGCCAAGTGGTTTCGCGGTGTGGGTTGGGTCTCGCTTCATACCAACCTGGTGGACGGGCGGGAAGACGTGCAGGTGATGATGCGGTCGTCGCAGTTGGGAAACATCAGTCACAGCCATGCGGACCAGAATGCCATTGTCCTGGGCGCGTACGGTTCCCCCCTCCTGGTGAACACGGGCATCCGGCCGTGGTGGGACAGCCCCTTTTTCTTGCAGTGGTATGTGGCGACGAAAGCCCACAACGCCCTGGAGATTAACGGACACGGCCAGGCCAGGAACGAAAACGCCACGGGAAAGGTCATCGTGTTCCAGCCGGGAGATACCTATGATTACGTGGTCGGTGACGCGACGCCCGCTTACGGTCAGGAGGTGGAACGGTATCGCCGCCACCTGCTGTTCCTGAAACCGGGCGTGCTGGTGATGCTGGACGAGGTTCAGGGCAAAGCACCCATCTCTATAAAGTCGTGGCTGCACGGGCGTGCGCCGTTCACCATCGATCAATCCACGGGCCGAATTGCTCTGACCCTTGGCCGGGCCTCGCTCGCAGGCTTTCTGCTTGCACCCGGCGGCCTCGAGATCGCTCAGACGGATAAGTACCCCCTTCCTCCTGAACTCGGTACTCCCCCGCCGGAATGGCACCTTACCGCCCAAACGATCCAGAAGAATGAGGCGACCCACATCGTCGCCGTACTCGGAATTGCCGGGGCCCACGAATATCCCGCTGTGAGCGATGTGAAAGAGGCTTCAGACGGGAAGAGGGTGACCGTTCAATTCCGTCGTGCCGGCAAGCCTGTGATGGTTTCGTTCGATCTGACCACCCCGAAGGTGACCGTGTTGCGTCGGACATGACCGGCGGCGCCCCCTTTTACCCTTTGCCCTTTGCCTTTTGGTTTTCTTTTGTACCGCTCTAAGCGCCGGGGCCTACCGTAATCAAATCCTTCCCCTTCGTCTCCGGCAAGCAGAATGCGGAAATCACTAACAGGCCATAAGCCACGACCGCAAAGATCCCCATCGCTCTGCCCAATCCCATGCGGAGGCTGAGGAAGCCGATGAGGGTCGGAAATAGCGAACCCGCCGCCCGCCCGAAGTTGTAACAAAATCCCTGCCCGGAGCCGCGAATGTCATTCGGATACAGTTCGGATAGGAACGACCCCGCGCCGCTAAAGACTCCTGAAACCGCGAATCCCAAGGGCAGCCCCAACAGCAGCAGGACTTTATCCGGGACGGGAACCAGCATGTAAGCGGTGACCATGGTGGCAGCCGCCACGGCGAAAAGGATGAACGTCCTGCGGCGCCCCAGGCGATCGATGATGAGGGCCGCCGTCACATATCCGATAAACGATCCCGTGATGATGACGACCAGATACCCTCCGGCATTAGACACGGTGAAGTTGCGAACAGTTCTCAGGTAGGTCGGCAGCCATGTAGTGACACTGTAATATCCGCCTTGCATACCCATGCACAATAAACTAGCAAGAATAGTAATCTTCAGAATGGGAAGGACAAATATCCGCAAAAAATGGGAGGGTGATTCACCGCTTTCAACTTTGCGCCGGATTTCGATGTAGACGGGCGGTTCCTGCAAGTTCCGGCAAAGCCACCAGACCAGCACCCCCGGCAGGATTCCTGCCCAGAACAGCACCCTCCAAGCCGCCGTTTCCGGGAGGATAGAATAAACTGCGGCATAGGTGATCGCGGCAAGTCCCCAGCCTACTGCCCACGAACTTTGCATGATGCCGACCGCCTTACCGCGATGCTCCGGGCGAATCGTCTCCGCCAGCAGCACGGAGCCCACCGACCATTCCCCGCCGAACCCCAAGCCCTGCATCGTGCGCGTGAACATCAGCATTTCGAAAGAATGGGTGAATCCGTTGAGGACCGTAAAGACGGAAAACCACACAATCGTGACCTGGAGTATGCGAACCCGGCCGTAACGGTCGGCCAGAATCCCTGCCAACCAACCGCCCAAAGCTGAAAAGACCAGTGAGCCGGTGGCCACCAGGCCCGCCTGACTGGTGCTCATGTGCCAGGTGGTCATGAGGGTGGGGATCAGGAAGGTGTAAACTGTGTAGTTGAACGCGTCGACGCCAAACCCGCCAAAGGTCGCCACCAGGGTGAGCTTTTCGTCGCGATTGAGTTGGGCTATCCAGCCGATGTGTGTCCCCTTACGGGTGTCGGGATATCAAGGAGTCCCCGAAGGCGGTCGTAGGGCAGTTTCATCATGACCCGCAACCACCCCGCCCTTCGGGCACCCCTCCTGAACCAGGAGGGGAGTAATGAAGGAACTCCCCTCCTCAGATGAGGAGGGGTGGCGCCCTGCGCGCCGGGGTGGTTGCCCGCGGTGATGCGGTTGTCCGCAGCGGGGGCCTTTTCCACATCGCCTAAAGCCCTGCCCTTCCCAACCTGTGGTGAAAAATCCATGCTAGTTTCTATTTGCTTTCCGCCAGCAAGGTCTTCCAGCGCGCCCAGGCGTCCTCTCGGGCCTTGCGATTTGCCTCGCTCGCATCGGGGGCTTCACCCGCCCGCATGAAGCCGTGGCCAGCCCCTTCGTAGGTAACAGGATCGTAGGTCTTACCCGCAGCCTTCATACCTTCAACCGCATCGGGGATGGTTGCGCCGATCCGCGCATCGTTGCCCGCATAGAATCCGTACACCGGAGCCGTGATGCGCGCCATGGCGTCTTTCGCGGGCGGGGGACCGTAGAACACGAAGGCGGCAGCAAGGTCACGGCGATTTGTCGCAAAGCGAAAGCTCTGCCCGCCTCCCCAGCAAAAGCCCACCACAAACAGCTTGCCGGTGGCGGCGGGGATTTTGAGCGCGTAATCGGCCACGGCATTGAGGTCAGCGGTGACTTGGGCGGGATCGAGATGACTCACCCCCTCGGTGGCCTTGCCTTGGGGGAAATCCGAGGTGCGTCCTCCGTTCGGAGCCATGCCGGAGAGCAAATCCGGCGCCACGGCGATGTAGCCTGCCTCGGCAACCTGGTCCGCCAGGTCCTCGACCCAGTCGGTCAAACCAAAAATCTCGTGAATGATCAGCACTACGGGGGTTTTGTTCTTCGCTTCCGGGTAGACGACGAACGTCTCCACACTGCGATCGCCGTGTTTCACGGTGACCCATTCGCGATGGCGAGGAGATTTGTCCACGCGCTCGCGTGCCCAGTCTTGGCCAAACAGGCCCTGCGCGCATAGAAGAATCAAGCAGAGCAAGCTGATTCGCTTCATTCCGCTTCTCCCTTAAGGTTGATGTTGAACGTTGCCGTGAATGCGGTCCCCAACTGCGTGTGCGAAGAAGCAACGATAGCACAGGACATGGGCAATTGCGAGCGGCGCACTGGGACAGTCAGAGGGCGGGAGCCGGGATTTCGGCGGGGCTAAACAGGTTGCGGAAAAACCCGTTGGCGCTGTCATTATCAATACCACTCCTCATCGCTGCTCTGCACCATCCCTTAATTCCCCCGTCAGGACACCCCGGCATAGGCGCCAGCCCGGCGTGTACAACCACCCCGGCGCTCGGCGCGCCACCCCTCCTCAACTGAGGAGGGGAGTTTTAAAGAACCCTGATTCAGGAGGGGTGGCGCCTGGGTGGTTACTCCCCTGGGGTGGCTGTCCGCTGTAGGTGCGTTGACCGAACCATTCCTGGTCAGAAGCTGCGCCGTCGCAGCTTGCCAGGTTGCTCCCGCCTCACGGACGCTTGGGCAGGCAGCTCTTGGGGATTTTCAGGCCCACGGAGCCGGCGACAGTAATGATGTCATACTTACTTTGAAACGCCAGCAGGACCTGGGCGACCCAAGAATCCATTTTGTATTCCTCGGTCAACCAGCGAACCATGTCCGTGGTCGCGACTTGCAGCCCGATATTCATATCGCTTGAGAACTCCGGCTGCGCCCCCACGCTGATCAGGTAATCGGAGTTCTCTAGCCGCGGCCCCGTGAGGTGAGCCTTTTTGATGAGGTCCACGCTGAATTCGACGTCGAGCGAAGTTTCGATGCCGTTGCCGGTGGGCTCGCCGTCACCCTGCAAGGCGTGGCCATCGCCGATGTAGAGCAGTGCGCCTGGTTGATAGACGGGCAGCATCACCGTCGCGCCTTGGCGAACCTCGTTGTAGTCCAGGTTTCCGCCGTAGGGACCTGCCGGCCCCGAGGTCGGCGTGAATTCGCCCTCCGGCGCCACGCCAATGCACCCCAGCATGGGTCGAACCCGAAGCTCCAACTTTTGTTGTCCGCTCGCCGGGTCACGCAGCCGCACCATCTTCTGTGTAAGGTCGATGTCCCAGCGCACAATGTTCGCATATCCCTTGATCACACGATCGGGATAGAGGTTGTCGGGAGACATGGTTTGGATGAACTCCGGGGTTACGGCAATCAAGCCCAGACGGTAACAGGAGTATCCCCAGTTCCGGTTGAGTTCAAGCTTTTGGAGATGCACGAGCAGGGCGTCACCCTCTTCCGCGCCTTCCACAAAGAATGGACCCGTCAAGGGATTTCCACGTGCGGCGCGAGCTTCGCCGTGATCATCATGCCCGGAGGAATCCAGGGTCTTGGTGGCAACGACCTCGCCCGGCTTAATCCGCAAGAGCACGGGATGGGTGGCGGAAAACGTTCGGTAGTACTCCTTGGCAACAACCTGGTGGTCTTCGGCTCCGAGCAGCGCCGGAAGCACCAGCACGACCAGCAAGCACAAACTAGCGAGACAAGATGCAGTGCTGATGTATTCGCAGCGGGATTTCGCCGCAGTTGCCGAATTCACTCGAAACTGATGAGCCGTTGAATTCTCTGAAGTCATCGTCATCCTCCCCACTTTTTTCCCCAATCCGGCGCGAAATGCACAATGAAAAAAGGCCTAAGGGGTGCCGGACTCTTGGGGATGCCATGCAGAGTAGCACAGCTTCCCCAGAGCAAATACAGTTAATGAACCTCGAAGGAAGGGTTTCTCCGTTTTCATGAAAATTCGGAAGCGCTTCGCGATCCGATCGATAAATCAGGCTTGCATCATGAGGTCACAAGGTGTATGTCGTATCGTCGCTGGGGTTGAGGATTCTCGAAGACTCAAACGGTGGGTGCCTTTATGAAACGACGGACATTCATCAAGAGTTGTGCCGGGACTGCGGCGACGTGGCTCGCCCGTGGCCTGACGGGCGCCGGGGCCGTCTCGGAATCTGCTTTGGAGCGAGCCTTCTTGAACCCGCCGGGTTCAGCGCGCCCCAAGACCTGGTGGCACTGGATGAATGGCAACATCACCGCTGACGGCATTACTCGCGATCTGGAGGCGATGCAGCGAGTGGGTATCGGCGGTTTCCAAATTTTCCAAGCCGGCACAGGTATTCCACCTGGACCGGTGGCGTATGGGAGTTCCCAACACCTTGACCTGCTCAAGCATGCGGCGGCGGAAGCCAATCGGCTGGGGCTGGAATTCGCCATGCACAATTGCCCCGGCTGGTCATCGAGCGGTGGACCTTGGATTACTGCTGAGCTTTCGATGCAGCAACTCGTGTGGAGTGAAACGTTCGTGACCGGGGGGCGGCCGGTCAGCGTCACGCTGCCGCAGCCCTACACGAAACGCGGCTACTACCGCGACGCCTTCGTTTTAGCTTACCCCTCGCTGGAGGGCGAAACCTTGACACGCGAGGCCTCGCTCCTCCGTGCGACCACGAGCAGCGGCCCCGTGGACGTGCAGCTCCTGACCAACGGCGACCTGTCAAAAGCGGTGGATGTGGTCTCTGCCGCTCCCGGCGAGCCTGCGCATCTCTGGCTGGAGTTTGCCCGGCCCATCACGGCGCGCTCCATCGTGCTCTACGTCCCTCCTTCCACGCTATCGGGAACTTATTCTACTAGCCTGCTGGACGTGGCGCTCGAGGTGTCGGAGGATGGTGTGCAGTTCCGCAAAGTCTGCGATTTGAGGACGTCGGCCGGGCGGAACGGCATTGAAGTTCCCGCCGTCGCCACTTTCCCCGCCTTGGGCGCAAAGTATTTTCGGTTGGCATTCCCGCATACGAGCCGGGTCATCCAGGTGCAGCTCAATGCTGCCGCGCGCATCGCCGATTGGCCGTGCAAGGCGGGCATGGTGAGCCGAGCTCTGCCGAACCAAGCAGATACCGTACCGCTCCGGCCGACAGAACGAGTGCCCGAAGGTTCGATCATCGATGCCTCCGCCGTTGTTGACATCACGCAGCACATGGACCGTGACGGTCGCCTGAACTGGCAGGCGCCCGCCGGAAGCTGGACCATCCTCCGCTTCGGACACACCTCCGTCGGGATCGAGAATCATCCTGCGCCGGAGGGAGGGCAGGGCCTGGAATGCGACAAGTTCAGCCGCGCGGCCATGGAGTTTCACTTCGAGCATTTCTTCGGCGACCTGTTCTCGGCGCTTTCACCCTTGACCGCTAAACATCTCACCGGAGCGACCATCGATAGCTACGAAGTGGGTATGCAAACGTGGACCCCGGGCTTTCCGCAGGAATTCCAGCGACGCCGTGGTTACGACTTATGGAGGTACTTGCCCGCGCTGACGGGCCGCGTGGTAGGCAGTGGTGACGCGTCCGACCGCTTCCTTTGGGACATTCGCCGGACGTATTCCGACTTGATCGCCGACAACTACTACGGCTGCTTTGCCGACCTGTGCCGGCGGCATGGCATGAAGGCGTATGCCGAGCCTTACTCCGGCGGGCCGCTCGACGAGATGCAGGTGGGCGCGCGGCTGGATGTGCCCATGGGGGAGTTCTGGACGCGCAGCAACCGGGCGGTCAATCGGAGCGTGAAGCTGGCCGCCTCTGTCGGGCACGTGAATGGGAAGCCGGTGGTGGGGGCGGAGTCGTACACCGGGTATCCGCTGTTTGCGAAATGGCAGGAGTCTCCCTACGGGCTGAAATCCCAAGGGGACTGGATGTACGCCCAAGGGTTGAACGAATTCATCTTTCACCGCTTCGCGCACCAGCCTCACCCCACTGCCGCCCCGGGCATGACCATGGGACAGTGGGGATTCCATTTCGACCGCACCAACACTTGGTGGAATCCGGGCCGTGCTTGGCTCCAATACGCAGCCCGCTGCCAGTATTTGCTCCGGCAAGGTCTCTTTGTGGCGGACCTCCTGTATTTTCAGGGTGAGAACGCTCCGATGCCTGCGCCCGCCCTCGGCGACCTTGACCCCGCGCCCCCACCCGGCTATGACTGGGATACTGTGGACGCGGAAACCATCCTGAAGCGTATCAAAATTCAAAACGGCCGCATCGTTTTACCCGACGGAATGAGCTACCGGGTACTAGTCCTGCCCGATCAAACCGTAATGACCCTGGGACTGCTACGCAAGATGCGCGATTTGGTAGAGCAGGGCATGTGTGTTTTTGGGCCCAGGCCGGAACGCACTCCCGGCCTCGCGGATTATCCGGCAAGCGAAACCGAGTTGCGCGCGATTGCCACGGAAATCTGGGGCGAGCTGAATGGAACCACCACTCGGGAACGAACCTTTGGCAAGGGACGAGTTTTCTGGGGAGAGCCGTTGCCCAGCGTGCTCAGCAAGCTGAGCGCCCCACCCGATTTCGAAATCACCTGCCGTTCCGGCGATGCCCCCATCAACTGCCTCCACCGGCACGCGGGCCACTGCGAGATTTACTTCCTTACGAACCGCCGCCGGCGGTCTGAGGACCTGGTCTGCACTTTTCGTGTCGAGGGCAAGCAGCCGGAATTCTGGAAGCCCGATACCGGTGAGATCGTCCCGGCGGGAATCTATGACTTCGCGGATGGACGGGTGCAGGTTCCGGTGCAGCTCGGGCCCTCGGGGTCAGTCTTCGTGGTATTCCGATCACCGGCGCCGGCGGGGCGGCTCATATCCGTTGCCAAGGAAGGCTCGGAGGTTTTGGGAAGTGAGCCTCTGCCGTCGGTGGGCCTTGGGCTTCATCGTGATGTAGTAAACAACTTCACGATAAGTGTCTGGGCGAAACCAGACACGGACATCGACCTGCCGGGCGCCGCCACGCCGGGGATGTATCAGGGTAGTGCCCCATCGAGCTTCGTGGTTTTCCCGCCCGCGGGCGAGGTCGTGTACGGGGCAGGGCATGCGGCCTGCGGGTTGGTGGTGGGCCGCAACGGCGTGGGCGTTTATGAGCGGACACTCGGCAGTCCTAGACCCGTTCTGACGGCCTTCGTGCCGGTTGCAGGTTGGACGCATTTCGCCCTCGTCTACAGTGAGGGCGCGCCTTCGATGTATGTGAATGGCAAGTTGCTTCGCGAGGGCCAGAAATCAGCCAGCGCGGTCCATCCGGGACTCGGCGAGGCTTTCCAAAGTGACGGCGCCGCGTACTTCGAAGGTGACATGAGCGATCCGGAGCTGTTCCGGGAGACCCTGGGCGACAGTCGAATCCAAAGGCTGGTGGCAGCCGGGCTGCCCCAACCCCCGGCGCCACCCGTCATTGAGCCTGCGGCCGGCGATAGGGCCGGGCTGCTCTTCTGGCAAGATGGCCGCTATTCGTTGCATGACAGCGCGGGCCGGAGTTCGTCGCTAGAAATCGCAGGAACCGGCCGCCCGGTAGAGATCAATGGGCCGTGGCGGGTGAGCTTTCCCCTGAACCTCGGCGCCCCAGCGGAAATCACGCTTCCCGAGTTGATCTCGCTCGCCAGGCACCCCGATCCCGGGGTTAAATATTTCTCCGGCACAGCAACCTACACCCGACGGTTCAAGATGGCCGCCGACGCGACGACGGGCGGTAAACGCTTGTTCCTGGACTTAGGATGGGTGGAGGTCGCGGCAGAGATCCGTTTGAATGGCAAGGACCTGGGGATTCTGTGGAAGCCTCCGTATCGGGTGGATATCACCGAAGCAGTCCGGCCCGGGGACAACGAGTTGGAAATCCGCGTGACCAGTCTCTGGCCCAATCGCCTCATCGGCGACGAGCTACTGCCGCCAGAAAACGAATACGGGAGTGTCTCGGGCAATGCCGTGGTAAGCGGGACGGGAACATCGAATCTGGCGATAAGACGGCTGCCGGATTGGTATATGCAAGGGAAACCAAAGCCTCCCGGTGGGCGGGTCACCTTCGCGACCTGGAAGCACTACACCCAAGATGACCCACTGCTGGAATCGGGGTTACTGGGGCCCGTCCAGCTGCGAACGGCGGTGCGGCGAGGGCTTGATTTCTAGACTGGAGACGACGTGACCCTGAGCGGGTTCGCCGTGGCCGTGGTGACTTTGCCCAAGTAGAGTCTGCGTTAAAGCTGGGGAAGGGAGTCAAAGATGCAGCGCCTGAATCGCAGGGATCTGATGAGGAAATCTCTATCCGCAGGGGTCGCGGCACTGGTGGCAGGACCGCTCGCCAAGCGCGCGGCGGCCGGTGGGGACAGCGCGGCGCCGGTTGCCGAGACGCAGTACGGGAAAGTTCGGGGCGTCGAATGGCAAGGCGTCCGTGTCTTCAGGGGCATTCCTTACGGAGGTCCGACGGAGGGAGCGGCGCGTTTTCTACCGCCTTCGAAGCCCGCCCCGTGGGCAGACATTCGCGACGCAACGGAGAACGGGCCGCGCTCGGTTCAGGGACCGGGGAGATTGTACAGCGACCCGGAGATGGATAATTACTTCCTAGGAACGACACACCCGGCAGAACTCGGCGATGAGAAGAGCAGCGAAAACTGCCTGGTGGCGAATGTTCTCACCCCGGGACTCAAGGGCAAGCGCCCGGTGCTGATCTACATTCACGGGGGAGGCTACAGCAACCTGTCGAGCCAGATCGTGGTTTACGGTGATGCTTTACCTCGTGAAGAAGATGTGGTTCTGATGGGCATCAACCATCGTCTGAGCGCTTTTGGTTATCTGTACCTGGGCGGCCTGAGCGAGAAGTATGCGGTCGGCAACGTCGGGCAACTGGATCTGGTTCTGGCGCTGGAGTGGGTGCGTGACAACATCGCGCATTTCGGCGGCGACCCGGGGAACGTCACGCTCTTCGGCGTTTCCGGCGGCGGTGGAAAGCTCAACACCTTGATGGCCATGCCGGCGGCCAAAGGACTCTTCCACCGCGCCATCATCGAGAGCGGCTCCATGCTGCGCGCGGAAGACAAAGACGCCGCCACCCAAAGCGCCAGGGCGGTGCTGTCAAGACTGGGACTGTCAGAAAACGAAGTTGAGCGGCTTCATAGCATTCCCGCCTACGATTTGTATAAGGCGGCCGAAGCGAAGGGTTCGAGGATGGGTCCGGTGGTGGACGGTCACACCGTGCCTCAGCAGGTCTGGGACCCCACGGCGCCGGAGATTTCCGCCGACATCCCGCTGATCATCGGCAACTGCAAGGATGAGGCTACGCTGTTCTCGAAGCAGGATGAGGCGCTGTTTCATCTCGATGAGGCAGGCTTGCGCGATCGTATTGTGAAGGCCGGCATCCCCGCATCCAATGTTGATCCCCTGCTCGCTGCTTACCATCGCGATCACCCCAAGGACACGCCGAGTGACATCTACTTCCGCATCTCCACCGACCGGGGAGCGCGCTGGAATGCCGTCCGGCAAGCGGAACTCAAGATCGCGCAGGGCAGGGCGGAAAGCTATTTGTATTACTTTGCATGGGAGCCTCCCATGGCGGGCGGCAAGTACAAAGCTTTTCACACCGCCGAGCATCCGCTGTCATTGCGGATTGTCCGCTATCCGGAATCGGACGAGTTATCCAAACAAATCAGCGGCGCGTGGGTGGCCTTTGCCCGGCACGGCACCCCCAACCGGCGAGGGCTGCCGCATTGGCCCGCCTATTCAACCACCGAGAGAGCCACCATGATCTTTGATATTCCGAAGAGCGAGGCGGTGAACGATCCTGACCGTGATGAGCGGCAGATGCTACTCGACTGGCCTACCCGCAATCTGTTGTGACGGCAGGCAGAGGAGACGACCATGTTTCAAGATGACGCGCAGGTTTTCAAATTCCTGAAGGAAAAGCTCTACGTCGCCGTGGTGAGCGACGTCCTGGATTCCCTGGGGTACCGCCATCAGACCATGCATGCACGGTTGCGGCCCATTCTTCCGGACAGGAAAAACTGCGGCCTGGCGGGGCGCGCGCGTACTTTGCGCTGGATGGAAGTCGATTACGTCGAGTCCCACGACCCTTACGGGCTCGAACTCGACGCCATAGACTCCCTGAAGCCCGGCGATGTTGCCGTGCACTCGTCCGACCTCGCCCAAACCAATGCTCCCTGGGGAGAGTTGATGACCACCGTGGCCCGCAGGAATGGCGCCGTGGGCTGCATTTGTGATGGCTGCATCCGCGACACGGTCAGGATCATCGAAATGGGATTTCCCGTTTACTGCGCGGGTTTCCGGCCGATCGATTCAATGGGGCGGGGAATCGTCAAGGCCTTCGACGTGCCGATCCGTTGCGGCGACGTCCTGGTCAGACCGGGCGAGCTGGTCTTTGCAGACTTCGACGGCATCGTGGTGGTCCCGCAGGAGGTTGAGCAGAAAACCCTGGATCTGGCTCTGGAAAAAGTCGGCAAGGAGAACATGGCGCGCCAGGACCTGCTCGACGGGAAGACTCTCCGCGCCACCTACGAGAAATACGGAGTCCTTTAGCGCGGATTTTTCACCACCCGGGGAGGCGTGGCGAGGACTGCCGGAAGGGTGGGGCTTCACAGGGGGATTAAGGGGTGGTGTTAATAATGCCCACGCTGACGGTGTTTTCCGAAGGCCGTTCAGGATCGCCGTTTTTGGTGGAGGCGGGGGGAGTCGAACCCCCGTCCGGACTGGATCGCCTATAACTTATTGATTCTGCGTGTCGCTACACACGCTAAAACCGCCACAAACGCGGCAGTTCAGTACAATTGACGTACAATTTCGCTCGGTCGCTTCGGTTCCCAATCTGTCTGTCCTCTTCATATGCATAATCGGTTCGCGCGCGGCAAAGCCGGCACGTTTCGCGAAGCGAATGTCTTCCTCGAATCACCGTGAAAGGATAATGCAAGCTCCTCACCTACCGAAAAACTCGGGTACGGATGGCTGTGTTCGGTACTGCTTGGCGTCGTAGGAATCGTTGTCGAACCCTTATCGAAATCAGAAATGCGGGTTCCCTCTCTCAGTCCTAAACTTCACCAAGGTTGTCCTTCACAGTACTGACAAATCGCTCTTTTGGCACGCCAAGGGGAATCCGGTGAGTGGTCCTTTCACTTATTGCACACGAACCTGTTCTGGCACTGCAGATGCCCATCTCAAATCATACCGCGCCAGCCCTCGAGTATTCCTGAAATTCCGTCGCGTTCAATCAGCGGCAGAGGCCGCAAATCAAAAGGAGAACGAACCTATGCCTCAGCAAGGGGTGAATAAACTGATTGTGTTAGGACACGTCGGCAGCGACGCAGACCTGAAATTCACGTCCGGAGGAAAGCCTGTGGCAAACTTCTCCGTCGCCGTAAATGAATCGTTCAAAAACAGCAACGGCGACAACGTCGACCGGGTTGAATGGTTTCGGTGTGTTGCATGGAACGGACTGGCGGAGCTCTGCGGTCAATACCTTACCCGCGGTAAGCAGGTGTATCTCGAAGGCCGATTGCAAACGCGCAAGTACGACGACAAGGACGGCAACGCGAGGACGACCACCGAAGTAGTCGTCAGCACGCTACGCTTGCTCGGCGGTCCCAGAAATGGATCGAGCCAGGCCGAACCAGACCGAGGGGGACAACCGTCAGCGACCGAAAATGGCTCAACGGACAACATGGAGGACGTGCCCTTTTAGGTGTCTTTCTTTTTGCATTCGCCTTTGTCTCCGCAGCGCGTGTTCGCTGCTTCCTTAGGAGCAACTGCGAAGTTGGTCGGGAACTGATGATTCCATTTGCGAGGTCAGTTCCAGGGAGCGATTGAAGGATTCTCAGGCGGCTTGAGGTGTTCCGAGAAGGATCACAATCATCGTCATCGCTATTTTGCGCCCGCTTGGCGGGGAATTAAAGAACGGTGGGAACCGCGGAAGCGTAAACACGCAGCATTCCGAGACCGGCGCTGCGGGCGGGTCATCAGGTTTCGCGGCGCCGGTAGAATGCTTCGAGCGCCTTTTGAGTTCTTTCGAGTTCCTCGACGAGCTGTTTCTCTGCGGGCAGCGCCAACCGGTATTCACCTGCGAGCACTTTATTGCGCAGGTTTCCGAGGGCGTAATGCGCGACCGCTTCATCCCCTTTGGCGCAGAGGATGAGTCCCACCGGCGGGTTCTCTCCGGGGTGTGTCCAATGCTCCCGGGCATAATTGAGATACAGGTTCATCTGGCCGGCATCGGCGTGCGTGAATTTCCCGGTTTTGAGATCGATGAGAATGAGGCATTTCAAGCGGCGGTGAAAAAACACCAGGTCGATGCGGTACCATTCATCCCCGACGCGCAGGCGCTTCTGGCGGGCAACGAAGGCGAAGTCGTTGCCGAGTTCGAGCAGGAAGTGCTCAAGATGAAGAATGAGCGCCTCTTCCAGTGTCGTTTCCGAATACTCGTCCTTCAAACCCAGAAACTCAAGCACCAGCGGGTCCTTTATTTCTTCTTCAGGCGTGATCTGGTCCCCCGGCCGCTCGCGCTGCCCCTTGCGCAGTAATGCAGCCTTTTTTCGAGAGAGCGAGGTACGTTCGTAAAACAGGGTCGAAATCTGCCGGTCAAGCTGGCGCACTGACCAACCGCCTCGTAGAGCCTCGGTTTCGTAGAAGGTTCGGGCTCGGGCATCCTTAACCGAGAGCAGGCGAACGTAGTGGGACCACGGAAGAGGAAATCGCGGAAAGGCGTTAATCTCGGGACGGCTCGATTTTCCAGACACCGTCTGGAAATTCTCCTGGGTTGGGCCAGTCCCCAATTCTCCAGACAGTGTCTGGAGTTTTTGTCGCCCTCCCTGTGGCGAGCTCGTGCTTTCTAATTGTGCAGGCACCGCTTGCACACTTGGCCAGGCCATGTAAAAATCCCGCATTTGCCACAAGTTACTGCGAGAGAATCCCCTGCCAAACTTTGCTGTCAAATCGGCGGCGAGCCTCTCGATCAACGCCTCACCGTAACCCGCGCGCCTCCTGCCCTCTTGCTCCCGCTCGACGATCCGGTGACCAATCTCCCAGTAGGTGGCGGTCATAATGGCGTTGACCGATCGAGCTGAGGTTTTTCGCGCCTCTTCCAGCAGACGCACGACTCCCTGAAGCAATCCGTCATA
>Ga0326728_10009737_pt1 | contig 22933 bp, 20 predicted proteins | sample MB3enrmetagenome_FD_207602 | JGI IMG/M metagenome (GOLD analysis project Ga0326728, IMG submission 207602) | Lab enriched peat soil microbial communities from McLean, Ithaca, NY, United States - MB31MN | ecosystem: Environmental > Terrestrial > Soil > Wetlands > Peat | place: USA: New York... | reverse complement strand
TGGTGGCCAGCGGACCCGCCGACAGAGCGCTGCCGGCATTGAAGCCGAACCAGCCCACCCACAGCAGGCACGCGCCCACAAAGCTCAGCACCATCGAGTGCGGCGCCATGTTGGTCTCTGGGTAGCCCGCGCGCTTGCCCAGGTAGAGCGCGCAAACCAGCGCCGAGACGCCGCTGGTAATGTGCACCACCGTGCCGCCCGCAAAGTCGAAGACCGGCCAGCGCACGCCAGGGGTATTGAAATTCAGCAGCCCGCCCACGCCCCAGATCATGTGCGCCATGGGGCAATAGACCAGGAGCGACCAGAGACAAAGAAACACCGCCATGGAACTGAACTTCACGCGCTCGGCAAATGCGCCCGTGATCAGCGCCGGCGTGATGATGGCGAACATCAGTTGGTAGATCATGAACGTCTGCTCGGGAATGGTGGCGGCGTAGTCGGGATTCGGCGAGAGCGACACGCCGCGCAAGAACAGGTGGTCGAATCCCCCGATGAAGGCATTGCCGTGGCCGAAGGCCAGCGAGTAGCCCACGAAGGCCCACAGAACCGTCACCAGGCCCATCATCGCGAAGCTCTGCATCATGGTGCCGAGAATGTTCTTCCTGCGCACCAGGCCGCCATAGAAAAGCGTCAGCCCTGGGCCGGTCATCAACAGAACCAGCGCCGCCGAAATCAGCATCCACGCGTTATCGCCAGACGACTGCGCATTCGCGACCGCCTGCTGGAGTTGGGCGATTTGGGCCTGGGTCGCCGGGGCATTCGCGGCCGGGGCGTTTCTAATGTCCGGGGCCACGGCAAACGCGGGCATCGCCACCAGCGCGAGCAAGAGCAACAGTTTGATCCATTTGCGGCACATAAGGTCTCCATTCCAAAAGCGTTCACGCACACCAGGCGCTGGTTTCGTTGCCGGTTGTTTTCCGCTTCCCGTTTTCCTTCCTGGAGCGGGCCGGACACACGGTTCACTCTCGCGGTGGCTGGCAGCGAGCGAACAGTCACCGGAAAGATGAAACAAAAAGCTGGATCGTGCTTGCGAATCATTTTCATCAAGGCGCAAGAAAAATGCAAGATATTTTGCGAATCTTCATGGATTCTTTAGCGAATTTATGATTGTTGAGGTGCCCCATTCCGCGGTCCCACGGTTTCGGGGCTCCGGCAAGCCAGGGCCATCGCATGAACGAAGGCGTCTGGAGAAGGCTGCTTTCGAAGGGTACGGGGAGAACCGATTCCGTAGGCCGATCACGCCCCGAGTGCGTCTATAATCTCAGTGTTGAGAGGGGTTTGAATCCCCGCTTCCTCCGGCCGCACTTCATCGCTGCTGACACGCACGAATCTGTCATGCGCCATTCGCCGATCCTACGAGCCGTCTTTGCCGTGGCGTTCCTTCTCTCCATCGCGCCTCGCGCCTTGGCCGCTCCTCCGCGCTCTGACGCCTGCGCCCGCGTCGCGTTCACCGATATGGTGAGCCTGGGCCAGGAATGGAAGACGCCTCTGGGCGAGGGTTGGGTCTTTCGCCTCGTGCCCATCGCCCCGGGGCCGCTCGGCTACACGGGCTGGGACCTCGTGGTCGATCGCGATCCGCCAGCCGGCTACCCTGACGCGCTCCTGCTTGCCACTCCGCCTTACAACGCCCTCAACGAGCGCGAAATCGGAACTACCTTCGGCCTCCGCGCGCAGGATGCCATCGGCTGGAATCCGCGCAGCTTTCACTTCCTCACCAACCCCGCCGCATTCCTTGAGGGCCAGAAGCTGTTTCTCGCGCTCTCCGGGCAATCATCCGGCGCGTCCGCGAAAGCAGATCCGGCCGTGGCCGAACTCGCCCACCAGCTCGCGGACCTGCGGGCCGGCGCGGCCGCCGGAGAGTTACGCATCCTCGACGCCGGCCTCGCCCCCGGAAACGGCGACCCCGCGCCCTTCGCGCGCAACTGGGAAGAGCAGTCGTCCCGCATGTCGTACATTCTTGTGCCTCAGTCCGGCACCAACCCGTCGCCCGGCGGTGAGCTCGACTGGATCCGCTTTTCCATCACTCTGTGGCTGCCTTCAGGCTGGAAATTACTGCCCGGCGTCAGCGCCGCCTCCGCGCCCTGCCAGCAGTAATCGCCCCGCTCGCCCGCTCAAGAATCCTCTTGCAAATCGAAGCAGAATGTTTGTAGGCTGGGCCTATTCCCTGCGGTTCCGGAGGTCAAGATGGGATTAAAGACGGTACGTTTGGGTTTTGTGCTTCTTTTGCTCCTTGGTCACTTAGAGGCCCGGGGGCAGAATCCAGCAGATGTTCAAAAAGCGCTGGTGAATGAGAGATGGGCATGGAACGATAACGGCCCATGCACAAGGGTGTTGCTCTGTGCCACCTACTTCGACAGCTTCGGCCTGAATATCGACTTCAGCGATGGATCGGTGGTCCCGTTCGCGCACGTGCAACGGCTAACGACCTCTGCACACGACTGCATTCAGAATGCGAAGAATGCACTGGCGCAGAGCCCTCCCGATCGTGGATTGGCGGTCGAATGGGTCATGGCCTCGCAGATCCACAACAAGCCGTTGATGGATTGGATGAGGACCCACCCCGATGCCGTTGTGGCGGCGCTGGCGCAGATCCACTGAATCGCCGGAACGTTGCATGACTGGCCGACCTGGCGGCGGGCCCGCGAGGACAACTCGCGGTGAAGACACGGCGGTGTGAAACGCGCGCGGCCAGCCTGGCGCAGATGCCGGGCGGACAAAGGCCGCTGTAAATGAGTCCGAAGGATCTCGAATCCGCGGTCTGGACAGTCATCTGCCTGCCAAATCGGCCTTGGCGTAAAATGGACCCATGGCGTCCACCCTCGAGCGCGACCGCTATCTCTTCGGAGCCCTCGAGAGCAGTGCGAAGAATCGCCTCAAGGTGAGAGAAGCCGACTACGGCTACGGGCAGCCGGAGGGCATTCTTCTCACCTCGCTCGACTACGCCGTCAACTGGGTGCGCAAGAACTCCGTGTGGCCCATGACCTTCGGCCTGGCCTGCTGCGCCATCGAGATGATGTCCACCGGTGCCGCGCGCTTCGACATCGCCCGCTTCGGCGCCGAGGTCTTCCGCCCCTCCCCGCGCCAGTCCGACCTGATGATCGTGGCCGGCCGGGTATCGCAGAAGATGGCGCCCGTCCTGCGCCGCCTCTACGACCAGATGCCCGAGCCCAAGTGGGTCATCTCCATGGGCGCCTGCGCCACCTCGGGCGGCGTCTTCAACAACTACGCGCTGGTGCAGGGCGTCAATCAGGTGGTCCCCGTCGACGTTTATGTTCCCGGATGCCCCCCGCGCCCCGAGCAGCTCATCTACGCGATCAATCTGCTCCAGGAAAAGATCCAGCACGAGCCGCGCAGCCTGCTTAAAACCCTCAACGCCGGGTAATTTTCCTCTGCAACTTTGGCAGCCGTCCCCGCCGGCAAGCCACGCCCATGTCCCTCCATCTCTCCCTGTCGCGCTCTCCCATTCTTGACGCGCCTCGCCGCCTCGACTTGCGTCAAGGATGAAGCGTGTTCGAATGTGCTTGAGCGGGCAATGAAATAGAGAAAGGTGTGCCGGACGATGGAAGCAAAATGCCGTTCCTTGTGCAAATTAGTACATAGTCGCAGAGGTTCAGCTCACTTAACCCACTGATTCCAGGACATATCACTTTGGTTGCCAAATTGCAGGATTATATCGATAGAAACTCCCTCAGACGATGCTTTGGTAGGATGTCAGATCACATCCTCGGAAAGGGTTTACGTATGCGATTTATCTCATTGAGGACGAGTTTGTCCGTGGTGATTGGTGCCGCGCTTTCGGTTGGAATGGCCAGAGCGAATGATTACACCGTGGACTTCACTTCGGGACCTGCCGTTGGATATCCCGTTGTCGGCACGGGAACTTTCAGCTTCGATGGCTCATACGGCGACGGAACCTATTATCTGAGCAGCCTCACAAATTACGACATCGACTTCATAATCGATGGAACTACCTTCACGAACAGCGATATTGACACAGTCAATTTTGCAGACGTGGAGGTCGTCATTTACAACGGTGGAACTGACTTTTTCTTTGATACGGACTGCACCTCGGGAGCTACGTGCTACGGACCTTACGGCGGGTCTCTGGATTTTACGAATGGCTCTTACTCTTTGACAACCGAGCCCAATTATTATGGTTCCACTCCATTGGATCTATATATGGCTGAAGGCCCTGACGGATCTACGTTCGGGCTTTATGGGACAAATCTGGGCTCAGCCGCAACCCCTGAACCGGAGACATTTCTGCTTCTGGGAACAGGATTAGCCGGAATGCTTTTGCGCCGCTTCCGCCGGCCAACGGCGTAGGCGAACCACTCCTAGGCCCTCCATTTCGCCCCGCCGCATCCTCCCATCCTTGATCCGGTAAAACCGGTCAAGGATGGGTTGTCCATCGTTCGTGGAAGCTGGAACTGCGCTGCATCCTCCCCAGTAGAAGATTTGCACGAGCCGCGCAGCCTGCTCAAAACCCTCAACGCCGAATGAGAATCCGGGCCAAAAGCAAACTTCTGCCGAAGTTTTTCGTCCTTACGTAGGGGCCGGACGTGGCCTCAGTTGCCGTTGCTTCTGTTTCCGGACTTCTCAACTAAGAACTGTGGAGGCTTCATCCATGCGAATCAAGATGTTTTTTCTCTTCGCCGCACTCATCTCACTTCTCTGCCCGGCTTGCCCTGCGCAAACCGATATCGCAGCCAGTCTCTATGGAGCATTCAACCAATCGACCTCGGGCAACGGCACCGAACAAAGTCCGGCCAACTCGGCTGGCGGCCTGATCGAAGTGCGGCACATTCACAATCCACTGGTCGGCTATGAAGCCACCTACTCCTACAACCGCGCCAATCAGGGTCTTTCCAACGGTTTAATCGCATGTCCGGGCCTAAGCTGCACCGTTTCGACCGCTGCCATCTCGGCCAATGCTCACGAAGTGACGGGCGATTGGGTGATCTCGTTCAAGGCTGGGAGTTTTCGGCCCTTTGCGCTCGCCGGCGGCGGGCTTTTATTGAACGTGCCCTCGGGAGGCACGGTCACCACGACGACCTATTGTCCCGTATGCGCACTCTCCGCGCAGACCACATCGCCAGCCGCAACCAGCACCTCGACCAAGGGCGTCTTTGTTTACGGAGCCGGCGTGGACTGGGCGCTGCTGCCGCACATCGGCCTGCGCTTGCAGTATCGGGGCAATCTCTACCAGGCCTCCTCGCTTGCCACCGCTTTCTCGTCCACCAACGCCTTCACCCACACGGCCGAACCCATGATCGGAGCCTATTTCCGCTTCTGAAGCAAGATGAGACTCCGGAAGCGCCTGATGCATTGAATGCCGAAATGGCTGACTAGCCGGCCTGCGAACTCGCGAACCTGCGACGTCGCGAAGCGACGCCAACCTGCGAAAAAGTGAGACTCGCTAACTTGCTAACTCGCTGACTTGCTAACTTGCTAACTCGCGGACTCGCCGGCCTGCGAACTCGCGAACCAGTCCGCCGCGGCGGATCGCCAAGCGACGCGAACCTGCGAAAAAGTGAGACTCGTTAACTCGCCGACCCGCTAACCCGCCGCTTTAGATCTCCGCCGCTTTGCCCCACTCGGAAAAGACGATCTCGTCGAGCGGCTTGCGGGTTCGCGGCGCGGTTTCGTGCTCGATGAGCCCGGCATCGCCCAGCGCCGCCGGCTCGCCCTGGTAGCCCAGCGCAATCACCGCGCCGATTGCGTACTCGCCAGGAATCGTAAGCGCCTTGCGCGCCGCCTCCTGGTCGAAGCCCGCCATCTGGTGTGTCCTCAGCCCCAGCGCCGCGGCCTCCAGCGTCAGATACGAGCTGGCCGCGCCCAGATCGTACACCGCATATCGATTCTCCGTTCCGTTGTGGCTGAAGCGCGTGCGCGCCACGCCCAGAATCAGCACCGGCGCGGTTTGCGCCCACTTCTTGTTAAAGTCACCGAGGGCATCAAAGATCTCTTGCCAGGTGCTGTCGCCGCGCCGTCCCACCAGGAACCGCCAAGGCTGTTCGTTATAGGACGAAGCCGCCCATCTCGCCGCCTCAAACACCTTCTTCAATGTCTCCGGGCTCACTTCGCGCGCAGCAAACGACCGCGGGCTCCAGCGCTCGTGGATCGTCGGCAAAACCCCCTCCACCGGGGGCGCCTTCTTCAGTTCATTCACTTCGCTGGCAGTCAAACTCATCGCGCTCTTGCTCCTCGGGACCCCATGGGAATCCCATCGCTTTACCCCTTTTGATTCGCTGACCCACCGCAAAGATTCGTCCGCCTGCTAAATAGTCGTTACAACACATATTTCCCGGAATCAGCGCTTTCCTGGTCCCTCGTTCCCTTGTTCCCTTGGTCCCTGCCCTACGGATACATGCGATTCAGCATGCGCGGAAACGGAATCGTCTCGCGCACGTGATCGAGCGCGCACACCCACGACACCATGCGCTCGATGCCCATGCCGAAGCCCGCGTGCGGCACGCTGCCGTAGCGGCGCAGGTCGAGATACCACTCGAAAGCCTCGCGCGGCAGCTTGTGCTCGTCAATGCGCGCGCTCAGCAGCTCGTAGCTCGACACGCGCTGCGATCCGCCGATCACCTCGCCGTAACCCTCCGGCGCCAGCACGTCCACGCACAGCGCGTAGCGCGGGTCCTTCGGGTCGGGCTCCATGTAAAACGCCTTCACGTCGGCCGGGTAGCGATGCACCATCACCGGCCGGTCGTACTGCGAGCTCAGCCAGGTCTCGTCGGGCGAGCCAAAGTCGTTGCCGTACTCGAACGGCTGCTCCAGTTGCCCGTTCTTGTGCGCCTGGTTCAGCAGCTCCACCGCCTCGTCGTAGCGCAGCCGCGGAAACGGCGGCTTCACCGCTTCGAGCTTCGCCACATCGCGCCCGATCGCCTGCAACTCCGCCGCGCGATTTTTCAGCACGCTCTGCACAATGTGCGAGATGTAGTTTTCCGCGAGCTCCATTAACCCATCCAAATCCAGAAAAGCAACCTCCGGCTCGACCATCCAGAACTCCGTCAGGTGCCGCCGCGTCTTCGATTTTTCCGCGCGGAACGTGGGCCCGAAGCTGTACACCTTGCCCAGCGCCAAGGCCGTCGCCTCCACGTAGAGCTGCCCGCTCTGCGTCAGGTACGCGGGATCGCCGAAGTAGTCCACCGGGAACAATGTCGATGTGCCCTCGCACGCCGCCGGAGTCAAAATCGGCGGATCGGTGCGGATGAACCCGTTCATGTCGAAGTATTCGGCCGCCGCGCGCATAATCTCCGCGCGAATGCGCAGAATCGCCGACTGCCTTGGGCTACGCATCCACAGGTGACGCCGCTCCTGGAGAAAATCCACGCCGTGTTCCTTGAGCGTGATCGGGTACGGGTCCGACTCCGGCACGCGCTGCACCACTTGCACGTCTTCCACGTCCAGCTCGTAGCCGCCCGGCGCGCGCTTGTCGGCCCGCACCTTTCCGGTCACGATCACGCTCGATTCATGGGTCAGGTGTTTCAGCGTCTCAAACACCTCCGCCGTCACGCTTTTCACATGCGCCACGCCCTGGATCGACCCCGTCCCGTCGCGAAAGATCGGAAACACCAGCTTCCCGCTCTCGCGCAGGTTGTAGAGCCATCCACGCAGGGTCACGGATTGCCCCTCGTGCCGGCCGATCTCGGCAATGGTGGCCACAGGCGCGGCGGGCTTCAAGGATTCGGCCGGTGCAGGTGCGGAATTTTGTGCAGCTGCGGATTCCGGTGCAGGTGCGGATTCTGGAACAGGTGCGGATTCTTCAGGCATCTTCAACTGGCTTTCTGCGCGGCGCAACACGGTCTCGCCGGACGTTCCAGAATAACGCGCGCGCCCGGGAGACGGCTCACGGCCGTCGTCACTTGCTCCCGCGCTCCCTTGCTCCCTGCCTTCTTGTTCCCTTGTTACCTCGGTCCCTTGGTCCCTGTTCCTCCCAATTTCGTGTCACGGGAATCTCTTTTGATCTGGACGACAAATGCCCCCAAAGTGCATCCTATGAATAACGAAGCGTGGCCAGGGGTGCGGCGATGAGCGACCAGCTCGAAGCAAACGGCGAGGAGATGCACAAAACCCAGGCGGACCCCGATGCCGCCGAGCGCTTCATCACCGAGAAGCGGATAGGCGAGCGCATTCGCCGCCTGCGCCTCAAGAAATCCATGGGCCTGGTCGATCTGGGACGCCACACCGGCCTTTCCGCCAGCTTTCTTTCGCAGCTTGAAACCGGCCGCGTCGTCCCCACCCTGCGCAACCTGGCGCGCATCGCCATGGTCTTCTCCAAAGACCTGTCGTTTTTCTTTGAGTCCGAGCCTGCCGCCATCTTCCGCGTGCATCGCAAGAAGGACCGCGTGCGCATGCCGCAAACCGGCGTCGAGCCGCCCACCTACACCTTTGAAAGCCTGGGCTACATGGTGCCCGACCGGGCCATGGACCCCTACTTCGCGGAGTTCCTGCCCCTTCCCCCGCAAGTCGAGCCCAAGTCCCACATGCACGCCGGATTCGAGTTTCTCTATGTGCTTTTGGGCGAGCTCACCGTCCGCCACGGCGATCACGAAGCCACCCTCGGCCCCGGCGACGCCGTCTACTTCGACGCCGCCACGCCCCACTCCTACCGCTGCGCCGCCAACAAACCGGCCGAAGCCATCATCGTCACTCTGAATCAGCCGCCCACCGCCCAGCCGCAACCCACGCGCCCCTCAGCCAGCGTCGCCCCACGCCCCGCCCAGCCAGCCGCACCCCCGCGCCCGCAAATCGGAGACAGCCGATAAGGGCGTATTCCAGAGCAATCCAGAGGATTATGTGCAACCGGCACTCAATGAGTGAACTGGCCTGTCGGCAATAACGGATAACCAATTTTCGGCCTATTGGCCACTTGGTAGCGAATCCCGCAAGGTTCGAGTATGGGCGGAAGCATTTCTACAAAGTGTCTATTGCCGTGCATAAGAACTCGGACCTGGTCATGCCTTCCGAACACCGCCCTTGCGGGTCAATCCTAAGCCGGCCAGAAAAAGATCAGGAACGTCAATGCGATTGTTCGGACGACTACCCAAAACGCCAATTTCCAGAAGTAAATCGGTAAGCTGCGACGCGCTTTCAGCTGGCGGCCTAACTTCCGGCTTTTCGCTGCTCCACGGCTGGTCCCAATCCTTACTCAATAGACTCTCTATTTGACGGCGTTCCATCGGTACACCATGTTCCTTCAATCGCCGTTGCACGCCGGGTAGCCAAGGCAGTTCATGTGTGTTAACTTGCAACACGTACTCTTTTGAGACCACATCTAGTGCTCGCCGGATACTGCGAGGGTCAAGAAGACGATTATAGGTCGCCAGCGGTCGATCACGCTCCTGTGACGCCGCTTCCTCAATTAGTCGAACTAAGGCGCGCGGGATGGCGTGTCCATTGCCGTCTCGGACGTGTGTCAGCAGCCAAGGGAAAGTGCGGCCTTTCTTCAAGTTCGCTCCCATAAACTGGCCTGCAATCTTCTCAATCAGGGGCTTAGCGTCGGTGTCCTTTTGAAGACGCGGAATCAAGCCAAGGTCTCGGTCTTCGTCAAATCTCACACGGCTTTGCCGGCAGTAATCGGCCAGGCGGTCGCTTGCATTGGCAATTCGTTTGACGAGCATCGTGTAAAGATTGCGATCGCTCCAGTTGATCTCGGCCCGATTAGCCGCCAGTTTAATCAAGTCCGCACCGAACGATTGACCGTGTCTCCGGAATAGGTCCGTGCGTAAGAATATTTTGGGACGGATACGCGTCCATCGCCGCGAGTAGTTAGCCCAGAACCCAATCAAGCCGCGGATAGACGCGATCATCGAGTTCCAATCATATCCACCAATAACGTCGAGTTCGTCGTAGCTGACCAGGAGCCAGCGATCCTCCGCTTCCAGTTTGCGGTCAAGATCGTCGAGCGCCAGCAAAGGTTTAGCTTCCAGAGACCGAAATGCCTCGACCACCCTTCCAATCTCGGCGCCTGGTAGCTGCAGCATTTCCGCCCCGTCGATAGGTGATCCGGATAGGTGATCCCGGACTGTGCGCACCAGGCAAGCAAACCAAAGGTCACGCTCGGCCTCAGCCTTGTTCGCCTGCGATTGGAAATAACGGCGCATCTCGACGGCATCCGGGAAGTCTTTTTCGAGAGGATGACCTTTCAGCCACTCAACCTGTTCGCTAATGCGCAAGTTGCGCGCTTCTTTCGTAGTACGGAGAATTGCTGGCAGTAAATGTTCCTGGACGGCAGCACGAAACAGCTCGCTCTTGCCCGCACCCCGAACGCCGAGCACAAGGGCAACACTCGGATCGAAGGCGCGAACATGTTCCGGAACCGGCAGGTATGTGTGCTTAAACGTTTCGGATTTTTCCCTTTCAGCGCTTCCCATACTGCCCATCTGGGAAAGATCGGAGAGAAGGTCTTCGCGACTGGCGCCCGTCAGGCTCATTCTGGCTCCTTGGTGAATCGGCTTGCAATGCGACTGGCCAGTTTGGAGTATTCAGCATTTTCCCCGGCGAGAGTATCTGCAACATCCGCAACAGAGCGGATAAACGCAAGCTTCTGGGAGTATTTAAGGACGCTTGGCTGGTGTGGTGCGTCCTCGTCTTCCATATCGCGTATATCCCAGGCCTCGTCGCTCGGTTCTTCAGCGTAATACGCTTCTTGGAATGTATTTTCTGCCTCTGCAAGAAAAGTCGATTGTGCCGATTTGGCAGTGTCCGGGTTTTCCGGTGTCATGGCCTGCACAATAAAGCAATCTGCCTGAGGCAGGCCACGTTTAACGCGCTGAGCACCCATTCGTTCGATGACCAAGCGTAACCCCAGCCAACTTTGAGTTGAGGTCGTTCCAAACAAGACCGTCAAATTAGCTAGTCCGCTTAGCGCGAACCCGGAAGCCTCGGAGATCCCAGCACGGCAATCGAGTAGTATCCAGCTCGGTCGTATCTCCTCCCGTATGCGATTCAGCAAGCAGAGAAGCGGATGTTTAATGCTATCGGAAGGAGGCTCCAGGTCGAGTCGAGCCAGCATCGCAAGATAGTCCGCATCCAAGCGTCCCGCGGGAAAAACGTAAATCTGACCGAGATCGCCCGCGCTATGACAGAGGTGATAATAGTCGCTCAAATCGCCTTTCGGATGGATTGCCGACTCGATGAGATAGTCAACCATACCGAATTGCTCTTCCGTATCGGGCAGCCCCGAGTCGAGTAACGTTCCCACCCCGGGTGCGTCGAGATCCAAATCTATAACGGCGATGGTTTCTCCCATTCGCGCCCGTTGAATGGCAAATGAGGCGAGCGCTGTGGTCCGGCCTACGCCGCCCTTAAAGGAGTAGAAGGCAATTACCGGCGGATGATCTTCGTTGGGCGTCCAAGCGGGATCATCCGGGGGGCTCATCCAAAATCCACGCGTACGGACTCGCTCAGACTGCCGCAGCGACGGTGCAATCTCGCTCGATGCCTGCCACAGCTCTTCGTATACCTTTAAATCCGGTTCGTTAGCTCCGTTCGCAACCCATAGCCCACTCCAATAGCCAGCTGAATTCTCCTTCATCAGAGCCGCAAATTGGCCTGCGAAATCATTGGGCGCGGACTCATTTAACCAAATGAGCGCCCGAATCTTGCCGAATATATCGTCAATGACGACGGCGCGCTCGATCGGATTTCCTTCTCCAATTTTCGCAATCAGAGCTTCTTTCGCAGCGGCCAGCGCCTGCCTGAAATGAATCATGGGATCACCCCGTCAAGTTTCATGGGAACAATGATTTCATCGTGCAATCTTCGGGCCTCGGAAACCCAGGCCGTGGAATCTGCTTGCGACACTGTGCCTTCTGGCTCGTATCGAAGGCTCTCGCGCCACCCCATCCCGCGATATGAAAGGGAAGTAATTCCAGGATGTTTCACGTAGGATTTAGTCTTTTGGCTTGACAGACTGAGTAATCCTAACGCACGAGCACTCAGATTATTCAGATCATGCCCACCGCCCTTTCGGCCGGTCTCAACTTCAATCAGGGTTTTCAAGGTACATTCCACAGCGTAGCCAGCAAGGTAGCCTGCGCCGTCGAACCGATTACGGCTCAGCAGTGCTTCGCTATCGAACACGTGCTTCCGTGCCGCTTCTGGGTAATTGTCCGCCAAACTATCACTCCCCCGCCGACATCGGCGGCCTCACTCGGATGAAACCATATCGAGCTACCATACCAACCAAACACGGCGGGGCCGTACAGCTAATGAGGAATCCGTCTCACCGGGCCTCTAAGGCCACGTTAACGCCGATACCCGACGCAAATTCTTGCCGAACAAAAAGGCATACAAGTCAGTACTTGTCAGCAATATAACGCGAAGACGCGGCTATCCGCCATTCATAAACAAGAATATGAGTGTATCGTCTGCGAATCAAAAGCCAAGCGAGTCCGATTTCCCTGGGTTTACCAAAAATCCCCAGATCATTCGTCGAAACAGGACGGGGCATGGCAATTCCGCTCGTAGCAACCCTTGCCAAGGCCGAAGGCCTTCGCGAAGAAGCTCCCGCAAGGCCCGGGCCTCCGGCCGCAAAAAAATCTCCCGGCGATTTGCCGATTATTTCCCTCTTCCGGCGCACAATGAAACCAGAGATCAGTGGCCAGGGCCGCAGCCCTCGAAACTCGGTCCACAGTTCACGGTCCGCTGCTTACGCACGCCCAACACTGCTCCTAAACCCTTTGCTGTCTAAATTTTGGCCACAAGTCACTGAAAATAAATAGTTTATCGGTTTTGCCGCACGCCAACCTTCTGAAAACAAAGAAGTTCTCTACAGAGACCGTAGGGGGGTACCCCCCCGCCGCCGTTTGTTCGCCTTTCGGCACTAAAAAACCCCAAAAAACATGGTAAAAGACGCAGTGATTCGCCTGATTTTCACGCGCTCCGCAGCCCAAGTCTCACTCGGCAGAGTTGTATTTTGCCCGCGTTCAATCCTTCTGCACTTCTTTGAGCACGATCACGATGCCGAGCGCGATGAGCACGCTCACCAGCGCGAAGAGGAAGACGCTCGAATAGCCGAAGTAGCCGATGACGGCGCCGGCGATGGGACCGACGAGGAAGAAGGATACGTCGGAAAACGCGGTGTAGACGCCGAGCGCGGTGCCGCGATTGAACTCCGGAACGCGCTTGACGGCCTCGACGCCGATGGACGGAAAGACCAGGGAAAAACCGACTCCGGCGACGGCTGCGCCGGCCATGGCCATCCACGGCGCTGCGGCCTGCCAGAGCAGAACCATTCCGGCCGCATCGGTCGCAAGCGAAACGATGGCCACCGGGAATCCGCCGAAGCGGTTGATGGTTCCCACGAAAAAGACGCGCACGAAGATGAAGCCGATGCCGAATGCGGTCAGGCAGAGCGCCGCGCCGTTCCAGTGCCGCTGATGGTAGAACAGAGTGACAAAGGTGGCCAGCACGCTGTAGCTGACGCCGCCCAGCGCCAGTCCCATGCCGTGCGGAGCCACGCGGCCCACGACATGCGTAAAAGGAAGATGCTCGCCGGGCTCGACGGGAATGGGGTCCTTGCGCCAGGCGAACGCAAAGCTGACGGCGCCAATCAGGATGGTTAGAATCCCGATCGAGCCCAGGCCCCATTGCTGGTCCAGAATTACGCCCAGCGGCGCGGCCAGCGCCATGCCGCCGTAAGTGCTGATGCCGTTCATCCCGATGACCTTGGCGGTGTGCTCCTGCCCGGCCGCCGTGATGCCCCAGAGCGTGGATCCCGTTGAACCCAGGCTCTCGCCCACGCCCAGCACCAGGCGGCTGACGATGAGCACCGCAAAGCTCAGCCAGTGCACGTCGGACAAGGCAGCCGCAGCCACCAGAAACGCGCCGCTCACCGTGCAGCAGGCCATGCCCCAGAGCACGGAAACCTTGGCGCCCATGTGGTCGGAGATGCGGCCGGCCCAGGGACGACTGGCCAGCGTGGCGATGTACTGGACGCTGATGGCCAACCCCGCCAGCACGGTGCTGTAGCCCATGCGCAAGTGCACAAAGGGTGGCACCACGGCCAGCGGCAAGCCGATGGAAACGTAGCAGATGAAGGTGAAGTAAACGTACCCGGCGATGTGCCGCGAGTGGCTCTTGACTTCATCCGGGGTTGGGACCGGAATGTGGGCTGTCGAGGAGTTTGGCATCGCGCGGAATCGGTCTACGGAGAAGAAAAACCGTTCGATTCCAGTATAACGAAGAGGGCGTTTGGCCGCGCCTCAGGCGGCATGTTGCCTGAGCACGCGGCACAGCAGTTCTAGACTAAGAGAGATGCCGGGCTTTCACATCGAGCACTTCGGATGCAGAGCGGCGCGCGCCGACGGCGAGGCCATTGCGGGAAACCTGCGTGCGCTGAGCGAGCAAGAGCCCTTTGCCGCCGATGTGGTCGTCGTGAACACGTGCAGCGTGACGGCCGAGGCGGATCGCGCCGCGCGCGCCTTTATACGCCGCGCGCACCGGCGCAATCCCGCGGCGAAGATTGTGGTGACCGGCTGCTATGCCCAACGCGCGCCCCAGGAGTTGGCCGCGATGGCAGGCGTGGCCGCAGTGGTGGGCAACAGCCACAAAGCCCTGACGCCGGAGATCGTTCTGGACCTGACGCGTGGCCTGGACCTAACGCGCGGCCTGGACGTGACGCGCGGCGCGGGACGATTGTCGAGCCGGCCGCAGGAACTGGTGCCGGTGACGTCGCTGCTTGCGGCGAGCGCGCCGCAATCCTCGGCGGGCGGGGCGCAGGCGCCCATCTGGGCAGATGACCGCTTTGCGCACTCCTTTATCGAGGACCCATCCTGGGGCGATGCGCTGCTTGCGCCAGGCGAGCAGACGCGGCCCAACCTGAAGATCCAGGAGGGTTGCGGCAACCGCTGCACGTTTTGCGTGATCCCGTTTACTCGTGGCCCTTCCAAAAGCCTGCCCCACGCAGTAGTGATGCGAAGAGTGGAGAGTTTTGTGGCTGCCGGCGGCAAGGAACTGGTGCTCTCCGGGATCAATCTGGGGCGGTGGGGACGGGAATTGGTAACGCCGGAGCTTGCGGGAGAACCCGACTCGCCTCCCACCTTCGGCAATGCGCGTAGAACGCGCATTGCCGAAGGTGGGGCACCCGGCGACGCTGTGGTACCCGCAGTTTCATTTGCGGGGATCGTGCGAAAGATTCTGGAAAGGACGGCATTGCCGCGGCTACGCCTGAGTTCGATTGAGCCGATGGACTGGAGCGGCGAATTGATAGCGCTGATGGGCCAATTTGGCGGCAATCGGCTGGCGCGCCACGCACACCTGCCGCTGCAATCGGGTTCCGATGCGGTCTTGCGGCACATGCATCGCCGCTACCGGCCCTGGCACTATGCGGAGAAGGTCGACGCGCTTTTGCGCGCGGTTGGGCCCGAGCTGACGCTGGGCGCGGATGTGATGGTGGGGTTTCCCGGCGAGAGCGATGGCGAATTCGAGGAGACTGTGGCGTTTCTGCGCGCACTGCCCTTCGGCTACTTGCATCTGTTTCCGTTTTCAGCGCGGCCGGGCACGCGCGGCTGGGAATTGCATTCAGCAGCCCAAGTAGCGCCTGCGACAATAGGAGAGCGCTTGGCCATTTTGCGGGCGCTCGCGGCCGAGAAAGGCGCAGCCCATCGCCGGCAATTCGTGGGCCGGACGCTCGAAGCCATCACTCTGCATACGCCGGCAGCGATTGCCGGGCGGGGATCGACCGCAGCGCTGACTGAGAACTTTCTCCCCGTCGAGCTCGCGGGCAGGTTTGCGGCCAATGAGTTACTGCGGGTTCGGGTAATCGGCCTCAACGCTGTCGGCTCTCTGGAATGCGCTCGGGAAAACGCCGCTGTGCTTCAGTAAGCTGCTACCGCCACGTCGGTCAATGCGAAGTCCGTGCCTTTGAAGAGAAGTTCTTCGCCGGTTTCTTTGGCGAGAGCGTAGGCCATGCAGTCGCCGAAGTTGAGGCCGGCGGGGTGGCGGCCTCTGCCGTAGCGCGCAAAAGCTTGCCTCGCAAGGTGCGCCTGCGATTCGGTGAAAGGAACAACATTGATCCGGAACCGTGCAATCAATAGATCGAGATCGCGCAGACCATCAGGTCCGCTTCGCGCCAGCGCAACGATCGACGTTTCAAGGTAGTTCCCCGACGAAATGCTGCAATCTCCGCCGTCGGCAATTGCCTTGTCAATTAGCCGGCCTTCAGGCTCTTTGAGCAATATGGCGAGCAGGGCCGAAGAATCGACGATCATGAGGGAAGCCCATTCTCGTCGTATCCGAGAATCTCGTCCGCGGAGCGCGCGTCAAGCACCGGCAACGAAGCGAAGTGATCGACAATCGCGCGAACGTCGGCCAGAAGTGCTTCCTTGCTCTCGCGCTTTCGTTGTTCCCGGGACAGACGCTCGCGCATCGCCACGGTGACCGCGACGGTGATGGATTCTCCGGTGGTCGCCGCCAGCTTCCGGGCCAACTGGTCGGCTTCGCGGGATTTGATGCTGAGAGCCATGGTACCTTTCTACCTATTTGTCTACCTTTCTAGAAATTAGCATAGAATTGAGTTGAAAACCACCGTTCCCGCTCTTCTTGATTGATCCGGCAATAAAATGGTGCCGTGTTTTTCCCACCCTTTCCCGCCCAGCCACCCCACGGACGAAGACCTGTCCCCACCCCAGCGAGCAAAGATCGTTCGCCGGGGGCTCCAGTGTCCGTCGGAGCCCCGGCGTACGCGGGAAAGGATGGGGCATCCTCACAGAATTTAGTTGCCGGATCAATAGGGGCCGACTGTCATTATTGTGGGCCCCTAACCCCTTTGTTCACGCGGGCCAAGCCAATGTTATACTCAATTTGCGCTTGTATCGTTGCGGCCCAGGGGGCGCCCGAGCCCCGGACGCGCACGGCACAGCACTCGGAGGAGTACCATCGCATTCGATAAACGAGCGGCCAAGTCCTTTATTCGCATCAACGAGCGGATTCGCGCGCGCGAAGTCCGTGTCATCGACGAAAACGGCGAGCAACTGGGAATTCTGCCGCCCTTTGAAGCTCTTCGCACAGCCAGGGAGCGCGGTCTCGACCTGGTGGAAGTTTCGCCCACTGCCGTGCCGCCCGTCTGCCGCATCCAGGATTACGGCCGCTATCTCTACGAGAAGGAAAAGAGCGAACGCGCCGCGCGCAAGCGCCAGAAGGTCATCACCCTCAAGGAAGTCAAATTCTCGGTCACGGTGGACGAGCACGACTACCAGACCAAGAAGAACCAGGCGGTCCGCTTCCTCGGCGAGGGCGACAAGGTGAAGGCGAGCCTGCGCTTCCGCGGCCGCCAGATGGCGCACCGTGAACTGGGCTACAAGATCATCAACCGGCTCATCCAGGACATCGGCGACGCCGGCGTGGTGGAGTTCATGCCGCGCATGGAAGGCACGATTCTGCATGCCATCCTGGCGCCGGGCCGCAAGGAAGCGGCGAAGCCGAAGGCCCCTCCCGCGGCGCAGGCGTAACTCGATCGCGGTAAGAGCTGCATTTGGCGGAGTGCGGTCGTTCAATACATTGCGGGGCCACGGTGGGTCTGATTGCATCTGTTTCTTTCGCGATTCAACCTCTCAGTGAGAGTGATGGACCCTCATCCATTGTTCCCGTATTGAATGGAGTCTATTTGACCCAATTGATCGAGGACTTTGAGCGTGCCCATGGGTTCGAACCAGCCGGGGGCTACGCGGGATTGGTACCAACGTTCTTCAACTACGGGCCGCTCGACCTCTACTTCATGGGAGAGGCAGATCGAGAGTATCTCGATAAGGCAGGTTATTACTTGCTCGGATGTTCGTGCGGCGAAGTTGGCTGCTGGCCTTTGACGGCGAAGATATCGCAAGCACAACGCAAAATTGTGTGGGACAGTTTTCGGCAGCCCCACAGGCCCGATCGCGATTACTCACCATTTGGGCCCTTTGAGTTCGATCTAGATCAGTACCGCCGCGAAGTAGTGGCTCTGGTCTCGAAATTTCCCGCGAATTAGACAAAACATGGGTCACCGATCACCGCAAGTCTGCACTAACGGCTCGGCAATCAGTGCGCCTATCATCCGGGTCCCCGCTCCCCCCGGCGCTTGATAGCACGATTTTGAAAATGGTAATATTGATCCATTCGTAGCCTCACCCAATCCGGCGCGGCGCTCGAACGGGAACGCAGCGATTCCCGGGCCAAGGGTGTGCTGCGGCGCCTGTTCGACGACGCTCCTGCCAATCTGCGCGGCAAGGTCATCGGCATCTACGGGATTCTCTTTGCGTTCAATGCGGCCGCCTGGTTGTGGGCGATCGTGGCGTTCCGCCATTATCCGCTGTTGCTGGGCACGGCGCTGCTCGCCTACAGCTTCGGCCTGCGCCACGCGGTCGATGCCGATCACATTGCCGCCATCGACAACGTGACACGCAAGCTGATGCAGGAGGGCAAGCGCCCGGTCGGAGTCGGCTTCATGTTTTCGCTGGGGCACTCGACCATCGTGGTGCTGGGCTCGGCGGCCATTGCCGCGACCGCGCTGGCGCTGCAGCACCGTATGGACGGGGCGCACGTGGTGGGCGGCGGCGTCGGCACCCTGGTCTCGGCGCTGTTCCTCTTCGGCATTGCCATCGTCAACATCGTTGTCCTGATCTCCATTTATCGCGCGTTTGTGCGCGTGCGCAACGGCGCTCCGTATGTCGACGAGGATTTCGACATGCTGCTCGCGAGCCGCGGATTTCTGGCGCGCCTCTTCCGGCCCATGTTCGCCATGATCCGGCGCAGCTGGCACATGTATCCGCTGGGCGTGCTCTTCGGGCTCGGCTTCGACACCGCGACCGAGATCGGGCTGCTCGGCATCTCCGCGGCCGAGGCCTCAAAGGGTTTGCCGTTGTGGTCGATCATGGCCTTCCCGGCGCTCTTCGCCGCGGGCATGTCGCTCATCGACACCACCGACAACATTCTGATGCTGGGAGCGTATGGCTGGGCCTTCATCAAGCCGGTGCGCAAGCTCTACTACAACATGACGATCACGTTTGTATCGGTGGTGGTGGCGCTGGTGGTGGGCGGCATCGAGGCGCTGGGCCTGGTGGCCAGCGAGTTCCACTGGAGCGGCCTGTTCTGGGATGCGGTGCTCAAGCTCAACGGAAACTTCGGCGCCCTCGGCTATTTCATCATCGGGGTCTTCGTGCTGAGCTGGGTACTGTCGATTGCTATCTACAAATGGCGGCGGTTCGACGAGATGGAGTTCGGCGACTGAGCGGGGGGCACTGCTCAATGGAGACTCAGGCCGGTCGCATCCTATCGCTGAGCCAGGCAGAATTTCCCTCAGGGGCTAAAGCCCCGGTCATCTTTGCGCGCGTTGCGGCACGACTGAAGTCGTGCCCTTTCAAAGCCTATTCCTGGCGCGCGCTGAAGCAAGCCCTACAGCTTCGCGTGGCTGCCGTCGCACATGGGCGGGTTGGCCGTGTGCTTGCATCCGCAGAAGTAGACAGTTTTGGATTCGGCGGCCTCGTACTTCACAGGTGTGAATCCGGTTCCTTTGTGGCTTCCGTCGCAAAACGGCTGGTTGGCGCTCTGTCCGCAAGCGCACCAAAAGTAGGCCTTTCCTGCCTCGACGGCAACGGGATAAGGGCCTTTCTGGGCAATGACTGGATCCGGCATGATGAGGGCTCCTGGTTCGGGAGAATTAGGCTCCTGAGCAGAAATATACGCGAAAAGCAGGGACCGAGGGACCGAGGGAACAAAGGAACAAGGGAACAAGAAAGCGGCACACATCACCAAGAGTCGAAAACTCTCCAGCACAGCGCAGGGCCCTAGTGAAGGCCGGACTTTGGAAAGACCTGCGCCAGCCACGGTATCTGCACGAACGAGGTGAACACCAGCACAGCGCAACAAACAGCGAGCAGCGCCATCAAGCGGGGCTCGCGGTAGAGCTTTTCCGGGTACTGCACCGGGCTGTCCTCGGAGAATGCCAGATTGAAGTAGTCGGCCATGAGCAGCGCGATGAAGGGGAACGCGAAGATCATCTCCATGCGGTAACGCATGATGAAGGCGCCGAAGAAAAGCATCGACGTGGCCGCGTAGAAGAGGACAGAGACCAGCAGCGGCCGCTCGGTATAGACCACGAAGGAACGCCGGTAGAGCGCGGCCAATTTGTAGCCGATCTGGCGGAACTCACTGAAGCGTTTCAAGGCCATGAAGTAGCCGCCCAGCATCCAGTAAGCGATGAGCAGCGAGGCCGGCGGCAGCACGGTGGAGGTGACGATATACCACCCCACGCAAAAACGGATGGGATTATTGATCGATTCGGAGAGCACGTCGAGATAGGGAACGTCCTTGGTGCGGAAGGGGGGAATGTTGTAGAGGCATCCCATCACCCAGAGGCTGAGGACGGTCAGGAAGAGCATCTTCGATACCGCGAGCGCCAGCAGGAATCCAACCACCCCACAGGCAATCCATTGTGCGTAAGCCAGCGGGACGTGCACCATGCCGCTGGCCGCGGGACGCATACATTTGGTGGGGTGCAGCCGGTCGAAGGGCGCATCGAGCAGTTCGTTCAGCACGTAATTGCTGCTGGCCACGGCAACCACCGCGAGCATGCCCAGCGTGGCCCTCCAGAACAACGCCAGGCTGGCCGGTCCTCCGGTAATGCTGGTGGCAACGACGATTCCGGGAAGGACAAAGACCTGCTTGACGAAATGATCAAGGCGAAAGAGGGCGAGATGAGCAACCAGGCGGCCTCGAACGGCGCTTGACGGTAAAGAGATCGTGGTCAGGCTCATGCAGGGTTCTAAAGCACTCCGGATTCGGATTTTTTGGTCGAAGCTCAACTTCAAGCAGGGTTCGGATTCACACGGAGCAGCTTCCCCGTGCGCTCGATACCCCACCACGCTCCCGTTGCGAGGTGAAGCAGACATTGCCCGACACCCCATCATAGTTGTAAGACGCAAAAAAGGCGTTCGAGGATACCTGGACCGGAAGTTTTTTGGCCAAAGAGCGGTAGAATCCTGTCCATGGGGCGTAATGCATCGCGAACTGTAATCGGTCGCCATCCGATTTACGTCTCAGATAGAAAGCCTGGCGTTCGTACTCCATGCCGGGTTTCCGCTTTACGGCCGCTCAGAAGGTGTCGGGCGGCTCACGCATTCACTTGAGGTTGCCGATGGGCCTATGAAACTGCTGCGAATCCTCCCTCTCGTCTTGATTTTTATGGGCGCACTTCTTTTGTCCGAGCGCCCTGCGTACGCCTACGCCGATCCGGGCACCGGCCTGCTCGCCCTTCAAGCGGCAGGATCGGCGCTGATTGCCGGGGGCTGGTATCTGCGGCGGAAGATCTATACCCTGTTCCATCGCGCGAAGCCGGCAGCGGACAACCAGGAAGAGGCCGCGCGCGTCGTGAACGGTGAGGATTCGCACTCCTCGTGAACGGTCTGCTCGACCCTCCCAACAGACCCGCTCGGCACCCCTCCGCCGATTCAGGGTTGGAACCGACATTCCGCGATCCGGCCGGCCAGCTCCGGTTGATGGACGATTGCGCCCTGCGGCAGATCCGTCCCGCGGCCCGGGAAGAAACGCTCGAATTCCTTCGGTCGCCGTTGCGCACAGCGCTGGAGCAAAGCGGCGACCTGATCGCGAGCAAGATTGCAAGCCCGGACGATCACCCGCTTGTCGCGCCCGGCGAGTTCTGGCTGGAGCATCCGCGCGTCGATCCCATCAGCTACCCGTGGGAGTGGACCACCGCGCAGTGGCGCGCCGCGGCCGAACTCACTTTGCGCGTTGCCAGCCAAGCCATCGCCGCGGGGTGGACGCTGAAAGACGCGACACCGTTGAACGTTCTGTTCATGGGTCCGCACCCCGTCCTGGTCGATGTGTTGTCGTTCGAGCGCCGCGATCCGCGCTCCACGGTTTGGCTGGCCTACGGCCAGTTCGTGCGCACGTTTCTGTTGCCGCTGGTAGCCGCGAAGTATCTAGGCTGGCCGCTCGAGGCGACTCTCTTCAGGCGCGACGGCTACGAGCCGCGAGAGATCCACAAGGCTCTACCGCGCCGGCAAAGGTTCAGCCCGGCGTGGTTCGATGTAGTTACGCTGGCTACGCTCTTGGAGCGGCCCGGCCAAAAACCGTCCGATGCGAAGAAACTGCCCACGGCCAACGATCCCGCATTGGCGAGACACATCCTTGAGAAGCGCATCGCGCGCCTGGGCAAGCAGATTCGCCATGCGGCGGGCACGCCGAATCGCAGTCAGTGGAGCGATTACACGCAAACGGCCCGGCACTATCAACCTGCCGACGTCGAGCGGAAAGGGCAGTTTGTGAAGGCAACGCTCGAGCGCCTGCGCCCGGCGCGGGTGCTCGATATCGGCGCTAATACGGGAAGCTATGCGCGCATGGCTGTCGAAGCCGGCGCCGAAGTGGTGGCGCTCGACAGCGATGCCGCAGCCCTGGAAACGCTCTGGGAGACGGCGGCGCGCGAGAAGCTTTTCATCACGGCGCTGGTTGCCAATTTCGCCCGGCCCACGCCCGCGGCGGGTTGGCGGAATCGCGAACATCTCTCGCTGCTCGACCGGCTCGTGGGAAGATTCGACCTGGTGCTGATGCTGGCGGTGATTCATCATCTGATCCTGCACGAGCAGGCGCCGCTTGCGCTCATCGGCGAGCTTGTGGCGAGCCTCACGCGGCGCTGGCTGCTGGTGGAGTGGGTGCCGCCTTCCGATCCCATGTACCAAGAGTGGCTGCGCGGGCGCGACGAACTCTATGGGAATCTGTCGGAGGACGATCTGAAACAAGCCTTCGCGCCGTTTTTCACCGTTGCCGATCGCTGCGAACTGGGCAATCAGCGCGTGCTTCTGCTCTTCGAGCGCATAGGCGAACCATCCGGCGGCGCAGCCGAGACCGGCAAGATAAATCATAAAGAGAGCACTGCATGATCAAGCGCATCGCACAGGCGTGGGGATTTGCCTCCATCCTGTTATTG
>Ga0326728_10009735_pt1 | contig 22937 bp, 16 predicted proteins | sample MB3enrmetagenome_FD_207602 | JGI IMG/M metagenome (GOLD analysis project Ga0326728, IMG submission 207602) | Lab enriched peat soil microbial communities from McLean, Ithaca, NY, United States - MB31MN | ecosystem: Environmental > Terrestrial > Soil > Wetlands > Peat | place: USA: New York... | reverse complement strand
CTTGGGGATCGCAGCAAATGGGCTGTTTCCATCAGGCTGGCCAGCTCCTCCGCCGGAATCAAGGCCACGTCTTTGGCTCCCCGGCGCCGCACAATCACCACTTCCTGATCGTTGGCGACCTGATCCAGGACCGAAGCCAGCCGTTCCCGCAAGTTTGTGTAAGTAGTCTCCACAGGCATCGCAATCGCCTCCCATCATGAGCGTACAGTGTTCCTGTACGTATTGTCAAGCTGGCTCGCGATTGGTGCATGCGTCCCGACGCTTTTTGTCGGGATGTATGCGACCCCTCGTATGCGGCGACGGTCAGCGGGCCACAGGGCTCTCGTGACCGTGAGCTTTTCCTATGATGACGAACCCACGGTCAATTCCCAAGACGAATTGATCGTGGCGACCTCCGGGTCACACAACCTCAAGCGCCGTTCGAACTGGAATCTCTGCGCTTGTAGCTTCCCACGTTGCGCAACTCGATCAGGAAGCGCAAGGCGTCGCTAACGGCTCTTTCGCTGCGAAAGGCCTTGCGGAGATCGGGTTCCAAGAGAACGAGGTTTGTGGCCGCGTGGTAGCGCCTCGCGTACTTGCCGTGCACGCCTCTCTTGGGGTCAGGCGCGCGCCGCGCGGTACGGCCTTCATCGGAGGCCCCTTGACTCCGCCAATTGAGGTATGATGTAGGGAGAGGGCACTGATGAATGCCATCGTGCAAGAGAAGGTCAAAGATCTGGTGGCGCTATGCAACAAGCGCGGCGTGCGCCGCCTAGCTCTGTTTGGCTCGGCAGCGAGCGGCCAGTTCGACCCCGCGTCCAGCGACCTCGATTTCCTAGTCGAGTTCAAGCCGGTGCGTCCTGCCCAGTATGCTGACAATTACTTTGGACTGCAAGAGGACCTGGAGCGCCTTTTTGGTGTGCCGGTTGAGTTGGTCGAACCCGGCCCCATTCGCAATCCCTATTTTCGGCAGGCCATCGAGAAGACCCAAGTACAGCTTTATGTTGCCGCTTGAACTACGCAAGTACCTGTTCGATATCGCTCAGGCGTGTGACCTGATCACTCAGTTCACCTACGGAAAAACCTTCGCTGACTATTCCACCGACGCTCTCCTGCGGTCTGCGGTAGAGCGACAGTTCGAGGTCATCGGGGAAGCCCTGAATCAGGCCCGCCGCCTGTACCCCGACCTTTCCAACCGTGTGAGCGACTGCCGCCGCATCATCGCCTTCCGCAACCGGCTAATCCATGGCTACGCTTTCGTTTCGGATGAGCTGGTTTGGGGAGTCCTCGAAACTAATCTGCCCACCCTGCGCCGCGAAGTGCAGTCGCTCCTGGATGAACCGCAGGGCGACCCCTGACGCCGCTGTCTGGTCCAGCCCTTGCCGGTCAGTCTGCGGGCCTCCTCACCGATCGCTCCCAAGCGTCGGGGAGCCATTTCCACGGCAGCGAAGAAACACCGAGACCACCGCGGGCGAGACGCCGGCGCTGCATCCGCCCTAGCCGCCCAGCGCTGCCGCGCCTGCGGCCGCCACCGCATGGTCGTTCTCCACCGTACTCCCGCTCACCCCCACCGCCCCCACCACACGGCCGTTGCCATCCTTCAAAGGAACTCCACCGGGGAAGGTGATCAGCCCACCGTTGCTGTGTTCGATGCCAAACAGGGGCCCGCCCGGCTGGGAGAGCTTTCCGATTTCCCCGGTGTTCATATCAAACCAGCGGGCCGTACGCGCCTTGCGCATGGAAATGTCAATGCTGCCGAGCCAAGCCCCGTCCATACGCACAAAAGCCTTGAGATTGCCTCCCGCATCCACTACCGCGATGTCCATAAGAGTCCCACGCTCCGCAGCTTTATTCTTCGCCGCGGCCACGACCCTCTCCGCCGCTTCCAAGGTGAGATCCTGAGCCATACGCTCCTCCTCAGACGAGTAGTTTTCGACCCGCTTGCCTCGAACCCTTTAGTGCCAAGTATGTGCCCTGATTATACCGGTTCGGCTCGTCCGCCGCCAGGATGCCATACACCCGGCCATCACGCCGCATGATAGCATCCAATGGTTCGGCCGCTGTCAGCTTTGGAGTTGAGACTGACCCGAGGCGCTTCCCAGGGTACGCGGTTTAGGCAGGGAACGAATTCCACCCGGGCAGGGAGCCATCCGGGTTATAGGCACCCGCAGTTCTGGCGCATTCCATCACTGTGTGGATCGTTTCGACCGGTGTGTCGGGTGGTAAGGCGCAACCCGGGCCAATGATGAAGTCGCCGCCGGGAGCCATCACCCGCAAGATCTCCAAGGCGTGCTGTCGAACTTCCTCCGGGGTTCCCCGCCAAAGAATGTGGGCAGGTTCGAGCATTCCTAACACGCTTGTCCTGCCCCGAATTGCCTTCTTGCAAGTGTTGGGGGTTGTTCGCGGGTCCAGTTCCAGGCAATCGGCACCGGTGCGAACCAAGTTGGCGAGCAATCCCGTCTCGTCGCCACAAGAATGCACGAAGCTGCGGCAACCCACCCTCCGCATGGCGTCACAGAAAGCCTTATCTCCGGGGAACTCCAAATCATCGTACATGGCGTGCGAAATCAAATTACTCCCATACGCGCCGATCGAGCTGCCGTGGGCCCCGGCGCGGCGCTGCGCCTCGCCGAAAACAATGTTCATTCTGGAACAGAAATCGATCAAACGCCGCACCTTCGGCCGAAGCGCCGAGTCGGCGCAAGCCAGCAAGAAGTCTTCGTATCCGAGGAGTTCGGCGGCGAGCGCCATGGGGCCTTGGTCCGCGCGCCCCATGACAAACACTTTGCCTTTCGTTTCCTGAACCAGGATGTGGGTAGCCTTCAATAGTTCATTGAGGGGGAAAGTCTTCTCGGGATCTGGAATGGTCAGCTTTTCGACATCGTCGAGGGACCTCAGCACCGGTTCTTCGACGTGGGGCGGAAGGTCCGGCTCATAGCGAACTCCACAGCCGAGAGCTTCTGCCTCCGCGCAGACGCCGTTCTCGTGCATGATCACGTCGTGCCCAAATTCCCGCCAGGCCGCAAGCTGTGCCTCCGCCAGAATCTCGCCACGGCGCGCCCCTTCGCGGAAATCGGCGCCCAGCAGGCGTAGAGCCATCAGGAAGTTGTGCAGACCGACCGGGACTCGGTCGGGAACACGATGATCGAGTACGGCAAGGGTACGCTCGAGCGACGTCATTTTAGTCCCCACTCTCCGAGAAGGATTTCCATTCGGCGTCCAGTTGTCCCTTCGCACCACGTCCAGGGTGGACGAGGATCCGATAGCGGACTTTCAGGGTCTTTCCCGCCGCGAGTGTGTAGGGTTCGGCCCAGAGTGGCGCGGGGCTGAAATAACCGAAGGGGATCGTATCATCCATAACGTTGTGCCAATGCGTGGGATAGCGGAAGCTCGAGGGGTGCTGAAGAATGGCCATACCGCCCGCATCACCGGTCGCGGTATCGACCACGGAAAAATCCATCCAGCGAGCCTTCTGGCCATGCGTATTTTTCGCCAAGTGTGCACCCGGCAGGTCGACGCGTCCTTCGCTATCGATCAGCCTCCAATCCTTGCTGCTCTGCGAAATGCGCACCGACAAGCCGGCGTACCCTCCACCCGCTGTACCTCCCTGCAGCAGAACATCCTGGTTCCCGGCCGTGAACGTTCCCTGCCAATCGATTCGGTAACGTCCATCCTTGCCGGGAGTGCTCAGCGTGATGGTTCGGTTTTCGGTGAGAAGTGTGGGTCCCCCCGGCGTGTGATAGCTTAAGACCAGGAAGATGGTGGCCGAGTAATCCTTGTGGGGAATGACCTGCGAGTGCACAACCTCGGTGCGGCCGTCGGGCCAACCTGTCTTGGGATCTTCCTCCCAGTAGTTGACGCCGTTGAGCATCTTCCAGGAAAACCACAACGCCCGATGCCACCGGTGGTCTTGGGGGCTGAGACAAGTAAGAACAGTCCCATCCAGCAGGGCCACGGGATGGAAGTAAGGTTTGCGCGTGTCCTTCCCGAAGTTGAACTGCCAGACAGTACGCTCGTGGTTGAGCAAGGCGATGGAGCTGTCCGTCTTCCGCCAAGTGAACTGCGGATGCCGAACCCGCTCCGGCACGGGCAGTGACTTGGCTTGCGGCTGGCTGCCCAGTACTTCCGCTGCGCGGACGGCCGCCACCCGCACCGCCTCGTCAGCGCCCAGAATAATGCACAAAGCTATGCCAACCGCTTCCAGCGCCCGGCGAGTGCTCACCCCTGTTTCCCTCCATGCCATGGCCGTACGGGTTCCTCTCATACGTTTCCCTCCTTGGACACGCTTGCGGCACAGCCGTACTAATAACCGACCCGCGCCTCCCATCTGGACAGCCCCGCGAGCGCCGCTCCCGCCTTCCCGGGTCATGCCTCATACCGCCAAGGGCTGCGCAGCCTCCTTTTCATGAGCCGGTTGGCGTCGGGATCACTCGGGAAGATTTCCTTCTCCGGATCCCATTTCAGCTTGCGGTTCTGGAGCTTGAAGGTAATCCAGGCCAACTGGCAGACGGTGTCGGATCGCACGGCCACGTCGACCGGGCAAATCGTGCGGGCGCGAGACTTGACGCAGTCTATGAAGTTCCTTTCATGCAGGTCGCTGACCGGCAGGTGCAGCTCGTTCGGACCGATTGGGGACTGCATCAGGGACTTGGGTTCTGTCTCGAGAACACCCCGATTGACGAAGACCCAACCATCCGGCCCCTCAAAGGTGATTCCCTGTTTGACGCCCTCAAACTCGGGACCCGCGCCCGTATAGTGCAGGCGCACGCCGTTCGCGTATTCGTAGTGAACGTCCCAGCTCGTGGGGTTATCGCACAGGGCCTCATCGTGGGGCCACACGGCCGTTCCCGAGACCTCCAGCGGACCCGTGGACTCCGTTCCATTGCCCCACTGGGCGATATCAATATGGTGAATGCCCCATCCCGAGACATAGCCTAATGAATAGTCACTGATGTGGAACCAATGGGGGTAGGTCAGGCGGGCGGTGGTGTAAGGCGCCGAGGGGGCCGGTCCCAGCCACATCTCGTAATCCAGCCACTCGGGAACGGGCTCCGGCTCGATCTTGGCCACGCCGCTCCTCTCATTCGGCCCCTTCGGCCAGCGCGCCCCGGCACTGGCTCCGGAATGCACCCCCACCTTGATCGTTTTCAGCTTGCCGATCCGGCCGTTGCGCACCAACTCACAGGCAAAACGAAACTCCTTGGACGACCGCTGCTGGGTGCCGAACTGAAAAACGCGGCTCGCCCGGTTCGCTTCCTCCCGCAACAACTTAATCTCGTCGATGCTCATGCCGAGGGGCTTTTCCACATAAACGTCTTTGCCGGCTCGTACCGCGGCCAGCGCGTGCAGCACGTGCCAGGAGTCCAGGGAAGCGATACAGACGGCATCGAGGTCGCGCCGCGCCAGAAGCTCGCGGAAGTCGTTGGTCGCCGCGCAGACCTGCCTGGCATATTCTCCGTTCACGATGTGTTGAGCTTCTTCTCGCCGCCAGCGGTTCGGATCGCACACCGCCACCACCTGCACGTCCGGCTGGTAAATAAACGGACGCAGGTGATTCTGGCCCATGAGTCCGACACCGATAAAACCCAACGTGACCCGTTCGCTGGGGGCGACCGCGCCGCCTCTGCCCAAGGCCGAGGAAGGCACAATATAAGGAAAGGCGAGCGAAGCGCCCGCAACTCCCGCCGCTTTCTCGACAAACTGACGTCGGTTCATATTCAGTTCTTTTCTCATTGAAAACCTCCCAATCATTTTGCTACCAAAGCCACCGGTAAACCAGAACAGTCGCAATGCCCAGGAGAGCGAGATGCAATCGCCAGTCGGAAATTCCTCGGAACCGTTCCAGACGCCCTCCCCACTCGATGGTGATCTTCTCGAGTCTGGCAGGATCCGCCTTTTGGGTCAGCGCCGAGACCACGAAGAGGATGACCATGATCACGATCGTGCCCCACAGCCCCCGGTAGGTGTAATTCAGGGTCAGCTTGGTGTGAAGCCAGGGAAACAGCCGGGCGCCCTCGCCAGCGGGCATCAACTGATCGGCCACGAAAAAGGTGGCCAAAATCATGCCGGTGAGTACGGAAGCGATGGCGCCCTTCACCGTCACGCGTTTGCTCACTATGCCAAACACGATCGCCGGCGTGATCGGCATCACCAGGTAAATGGAAATGGTTTGCAGATATTTGTAGAGGCCGTCCGGAGTGGTGTACACCAGATAGGCCGCCGCGACGCCGAGTGCGGCGGTCACCGCTATGGCCATTCGCCCGCACAGCACCTGGGCTCTTTCGCTGGTTTGGGGCCGGAAGTGCAGCACGAAATCCCGAACCGCCAAGGTGGAGACCGAATTCATCACGGAGAGGTTGGAGCCGATCAGTGATGCCACCAGGGCCGCCAGCACCAGGCCGCGGATGCCGTTCGGAAGCAACTCATTCAGAAGCGTCACGAAGGTCGTCTTGGGTTCCCGGCCGGGATAGAGCGCGAAGGCGATCACGCCCGGAATGGCAAAGATGAAAACCGGGGCGAACTTCAAAAACGTGGTGAACATCGCTCCCCATCGGGCTTGATCCAAATCGCGCGCCCCGAGAACGCGTTGCACGTTGACCTGGTCCATGCCCCAATAGAAAATGCCCCCATAGACTGCGCCGGCAATGACGCCCCAAAAGGGATAGTTGGGATCATCGTAGGGCTTCGCGATTCTCATTGCGGCCGGCGCGGCAGCCAGGAGCGAGTGCCACCCCCCGACCCGGTGTAGGCCGGCCAAGAGCATCAGGCCGCAACCCAGGATCATAATCCCGGCCTGGATCGAGTCAGTGTAAGCCACGGCCGTAAACCCGCCAATGATGGTAATGATGGCGACGACGACGGCCATCACCGCGACCACCGACATCACGTTCCACCCCAGCAGGCCGTGTAGAACCAGCGCGCCGGCGTACAGATGGAAAGCCATCTTCGTCATGACGCAGATGGCCAGCATCAAGGCCGAGAAAAAGACGCGAGCCGCCCGGTTGTAGCGCAGCTCGAGAAACTCGGGAATGGTAAACACCTGGTTGCGAATGTAGTAGGGATAGAGAATGGGCACGGCGAAGGCCATGCAAATCGCCGTGGTCAGTTCGACGGTCCCGGCGCACAAGCCGTACCGGTAGGCGTCGCCCGAGAGACCGACCAGGTGCTCGGCCCCAATGTTAGTTGCAAACAATGACGCGCCGACGATGGGCCAGGTCAAGCGACGCCCGGCCAGAAAAAAGCCGGCGCTGCTCTCGCTCGCATGGGCGCGCATGGCGAACCGCAAACCAATGAAGATGCTTCCACAAAGACCGATCAGGCAGACGACCCAGTCCAAGGCAGTCAGCGAAAAGCTCATGCGAAGTTCCTCAGTCTTGGCGTCACCCGGCCGGTCCTTCTGGGGAGCGGGATCAGGGCGTCACGTCGGGTTTCGACGAAGAGAGATATTTCCGGACAACGGTCGGGAAATCCCAGCGCACCTTCTGATCCGGGCGGGTCACGGCGGTCACACCGGCGACGGGACTGGTGAGCGGGCGGGAGGCCGGCAGGTGCAGCAGAATCCGCTTCGGGGAGGTACGTGTCGGCGCCGACAGGCTGACCTCGACACCGCCGGCGAGGCCGCGTACGACCAGATCCAGCGTCCCGAAATAGGTCGGCAGGTGTTGCAACCGGATTTCCTGGCCGTCGCCGAGCCACCAGTCGGGTACAGCGGAGAGTAAGTGCAGATCCTCGCCATCCTCGTGGACCAGCATGTGTCGCAGCAGGATGGCGTAGTTGCAGGCGCCGGTGACATGCGGGATGGTGTCGCTCCAGGCCAGGCGCTTCTTGAAAAAGATCCCTTCTGCGAACGCGTTGGCGGCCGTGGAATGCAGTAAATACCAATAGAAGTCCTCGACCACCGTCTCGCTGTCGCCGCGGATGAGCGAGTCCATCACGGTGTAGGCGCCCAGGTAGGGATGAATGGCGTCCGCGGCGCCTGTCCATCGGATCGTCCCTTCCACGAACCCGCCCGCGAAATCCTTTCGCACATAGTCGATCAAGGCTGCGACACGCGGGTCGCTCGGATCGAAGAGGGCAGTGGGCCAGAGCGTCTCGGTATTGCCCCAGTGCGTCCCGTCTTTCTCCCAGCTTGGCGGAAAATAGGGAACGCCGGCGCGCTTCCAGGCGGCATCAAGGGCCGCGCGGTACTCGCGGGCCTCGGCAAGTAATTGCTCTTCGTCTTCGGTCCGGCCCAGGCGGCGCGCGGCATCGGCAGTACAGAGCAGGCCGCGCAGATTCCAGAAATCGTAGCCGACGATGTGGTGTTTGCCGTCCCAGAGGTACTCTCCGTCGGCCGGGGCAGCGGGCAAAAGGCCAGCGAAGGGCGAGTCCGCCGGGGCTTTGCGGCGCTCCCGCATCGTCCAGGCTACGGCGTTGAGCATGCGCGGGTAGGCGCGGTCCAGGAAAGCGCGATCACCGGTGATCCGGGCGTACTGCCAGAGCGCCCAGAGCGCCTGGCCGTTGGCGTCGAGTTCGTTCGCCTGCGATTCGAACTGTCCATCGGGGCGCTGCCGCGGGAAATAGAATTGGATCGCCCGCGCCGCCACCTCGTTGAGGCCCGCCTCCTCCAATTCCATGAGCTGATAGGCGCCGTCGCGGATGTAGAACTCGTCGTAGAAACCCTCGCCGCCGTGCAGCTCGCCGAGATCGCTGGCGATGAGCTGGCAGACGTGAGCAGCCAGCAGCGCCTCGCTCGCTTTGCGGCAAGGCACCTGGACCGTGGCGGCCCGGGCCATCACACCACGCCAATACTGGACGGTCCGCTCCAGCCAGAGCCCGGCGTCGGCATCATCGTACTGGGCGGCATTTACAATGGGGAAGAACGTGTACCGCGCCACGCCCTCGACCGATTGCCCCGGGGCCAGCTTCCACGTCCAGGCATAAACGCGGGTATGCTTCCGGGGATGCTGGATGGCCGCCAGTTCGTTCGGGTGTCCCGCCGGGTCGGGCGTGACGTCGGCTTTCGCCTCCGCCGGCGTAGCGGAGGTGTTTGTCGCCCGGATGGTAATCCAATTGAGGTAGTTCTCGCCCTCGGTGGGCCAATTGAACGCCTTTTGCCAATCCCTTGAATCGGGGAGCGGCGTAGCCCAGTAAGTGATGTCGTAGCGCACCGATCCATCCGCGGCCGTGACCTCGATAATGGGCATCCACCCATCCCTCGCGCGCTTGCCCTGTGCGCGGCTCAGCGGCGTGAGCGCGCGTCCGATCCGGACGCGGAGCGCCGTTCCTCCGGCCAGGTACATTTCATTGTCGGGCGTAATGCGGCTGCCGTACATGTAGTCCGGCAGCCCGACCACATTCCAATTGTTGACGAAGTAGTCGAAGCTGTCCTCGCTTCCCGCGCTCGCCGGCCGAACCACGAGGGCGCACAACAGCAAGACCCAGAACCCGAATCTCAGCGGAATTTCCCTTTTGGCCAGAATTTCCATTTTGAGTTATCACCTGGCCCGACAGCTTAGCACTCCTGCCCTGTCGCCTCAAGCGCCTATCAAGTCCTGGCGGAGGGCATGGCGCACAGCCACGCAGACAATCGAATGTCCGAAGTACCGCGATGGTTCATCACGTCATTGTGGGACTTTGCGACTCATCACGGTATACTCTCCGGGTCGCGGTGGCGCAAGATCCCGGCCACCTCAAGTGGACGGGGATATTTACTGCAGTCACAGCAAGGAGATAAATGGATGAACAGGCGCTAATTTTTCGAGGATAGTTTGTGTGTCTGACTTCCCGAGGATGGCAAGTCTCGACGCAGACCGAAGTACCAAAGGAGCGCAGGGAATGCGATTTCTGAAGGCTGGGGGTTCCGCGGCCCCGCGAGGTCGTCGCAGATCCTTGTTTTCTCACGAATAGTCGGATAAGCGGGAACATCTTCACGAATTCGGAGGGAGGGTCAAAACATGTTACTGCAAAACAAGACCGTGATCGTGACGGGCGCCGGTGGAGGTCTCGGCGAAGGGATCGCTCGCGTGTGCCATCGCGAGGGGGCGTACCTGGTTATTGCGGACCTGCGAAGCGCTGCCGCTCGAGACGTAGCTCAATCCTTCGGCGATCGCGCCCTTGCCGTGACCTGCGACGTAAGAGAAGCTGGCGACCTCGAAAGGCTGGTTGGCCAAAGCGTGAGTCAGTTCGGCCGCGTTGATGGACTGGTGAACAACGCGGGCGTGAACTTCGTCAAACCCTTCCTCGAGACCACGGCCGAGGAATGGGAAAGGGTGATCAACGTTGACCTTCGAGGCGTCTTCTTTTTGAGCCAGATGGTGTGCCGCCAGATGCTCCGGCAGAAACCGCGGGGCGGCAGCATCGTCAACATTTCGAGCGTGCACAGTCAGTCCGTGCTTCCCGGTTCGGGTCCATACGATGCGGCGAAGTGGGGGGTCGTGGGCCTGGGCAAGAGCATCGCCGTCGAGCTGGCCGCGGAAAACATTCGCGTGAACGCCATTTCACCCGGACTGTTGAACACTCAGATCTGGTCGGACATTCAAGCGGCTGCCCCGAACGCCCAGGCTTGCGCGGAATACTGGAACTCGAACATTCCCATCGCACGTGTTATCGAACCGGCAGAAATAGGCGAACTGGCTGCTTTCCTGCTCAGCGATCGCAGCGGCTGCATCACCGGAGCCAACATCTATGCGGACGGCGGGATGACCAGCCAGTTGGTCAGCAGGGAACCGTATAAGTCACGGCCTTTGGAAGGGAAATGACCGAGGCTTATAAGTGATTCGTGCGGTTGCATACACCCGCTCAAGGTTCGGCGCGCAGCTCGAAAGCTGCCGCACGCCACTCGGCCGCCAACTGAACCGGCAAGCCGTCCTGGGCCAACTGCGCTCCCGTCAGAAGGCCGCGGGGAGCACCGTTCTCGAGAATTCTGTAACGCCGCGCCGGCTCCAGCCCACGGAGCTTAAGCGATATCTTTGGTTCTCCGCCTTCCAAACGATAGGCCATGACCACGCTGCGATCCCGCGCCGGCGCAACGTATTGGAGCGCAGACCATCCTGTGGGTCGATCGTGGTCCGGCGGCGGCGTAAGGTGGTACACGTCGGCGCCAGCGATAATTTCGCGTAAACGCTTATAAATAGCGACGTTTTCTTTGGCGCGCTGCTTCAATTCGGGGCTCCAGTCGAACACGCGGCTGGAGATTCCGTACTGGCCATTCATCGGCACGCGCAGCATGAAGTCCCACCACCCAACCGGTTTGGAAAGATCGACGGCGCCGTTTTCACTGTCGCCGACCATCCAGTGGTTGCAAACTTCCGGCGCGAATTCGACGGTGCATCCGTAACCCAACTGCACAGAGGCCTTGGGATCGACGACGTCGGAGAGCCACGTAGTGTGCGTATGCGCCGTTATGCCGAGGTCGAAACGCATGCCCCCGCTGGCGCAGTTCTCGATCACCAGATTGGGATAAGCCGCGCGCAGGTCATCCAGCCATTGATAGTAGCCAGCCAGGTGATCGTGGAGAACGGTGCCCTGGCGTCCGTCGGGGGGCTGATCCAAACGCTCGCCGAATTCGACGTTGTAGTCGAACTTGACCCAATCGAGACGGTGGTCGCGGATCAGACGGTCCAGGTGTGCGCGCGCCCAGGCACGCACCTCCGGCCTGGCGAAGTTCAAATGGTAGCGGCCCATATAGTAAGGCTTGCCGTCCAGGGCGAAGAACCAGTCGGGATGCTCCTCGGCAACCTTGGAATGCACTCCAGCCGCTTCAATTTCCAACCACAACCCAAACTTGAGGCCCTTGCCATGGACGTAGTCGGAAAGTTCTCCAAGCCCGTTGGGAAGGAAAGAGGCCTTGGGCTCCCAGTCTCCGACGTTGGCCCACCAGTTCTTGGCTTCCTCCGAGAACCACGAGGCGTCGAGGACGAAGACATCGGCGCCGAGCGAGGCGGCGACATCCGCGCATCGCTTCATGTCGGCGACGGTTCCCGGGCCCGGGAAGGGATACCAGGAATTGAACTGCACCAGCGGGGGTTGGTTCGCGGGCGTGTGCGCGAAGGCGAAGTTGTGCTGAAAGCGGTGCAACTGATTGGCTGCATCGTCGAGGTCGCCGGCGGAAGCGGTGATGGCGACCAGCGGAGTGGTGAAGGCGCCGCCGGGCGGCAGAACCAGTGGACCATTCGCGTCGAAACGCATGCCCAAGCTGACGGCCAGATCCTCGGCCTCCAGCGCGCTGCCGCTCGGAGTCCGCTCGAAACTCATCTGCCAGTTGCCCGAGTAAGCGAGCTGGGCCAGATAACGAACCCCGAGTTTCCGGTTCCGCAAGCAAAACCACGGCGAGAACCGGCCGCTGGACCGCCCGATAGCGGAAACGAATTCGCGGGTTCCCGGGCCCAAGACTTCGGTTCTTTCCTGGCGCTCACGGCTCCAGTTTCCCCACAGGTACGTCAGCTCATATTCTCCTGGCGGCAAGCTCCACGAGAGCGAAGGCAATGAGTCAATGCGGGCTGGCGCCGACCCGCTATTCAAGACAGTCGTCTGGCGCGTGATCACGCCAGTAGATCCCATGATGTCGTAGACGAGGGTGAGCTCAAGGGGAAGGCGGCGATGCCGAAACGTGAGTTTCAACTCATCCACGCTCTCCCGAGGGTGGCCAATCTCGAAATGAACCGATTCGAGGTCATCAGGAAAAAGGCCTGCAGCTCCGGCGCGTCCGCCCGTTTCATACCGCGCTGTTACGTGCGGAGGCGGTCCCTGCTGGGCCGGCGACAATTCCCAGGCTTTTGCGTTCGTCGGCCCAAAGTAGTCGAGATAAACCGTGCCGTTGCTTTCAGCCAGGCGATATTCGACAGATCCACTCCTCAGAATGAAGAGCTTGCGGGCGGGATCCTGGGTGATCTCTGCTCGCGCCAGTGGCGCTGAGGAAAGCACCAGCAGTAAGCAGACACAACGCCCAGCTGAAAACGAGAAAAGCTTTCCCATGGCTCATCACCCAAGCATGAATTCCCCTCGTACCTTCGGGGGCGAGCGATAACATACGCCGAACGGGTTCTCAACGCAATCGCAAAACCGAAGGCCCGCTTTTCATTTGCTGCCTGGGACATTTAAGACCATCTCGTAATCTTGGCTGGGAAGGAGATTCTGCGTCGCCCCTCCCCAATGCAGCACGACATTCCGGCAAGCGGGGTCATGGAGCGCAGCGATTCTCAGATTTGCTTTGACGCCGTCGGCCGACACCTTGAGTTCCAGCGTCAGCGGGCCAAACGGCGTGACCAGGCCGTTCAGGCGGGTGGTCATTCCGGGTTTCAACCACTCCGCCGGCAGACCCTCAAACAGATGAAGCTCTGTGCCACGATCGAACGCCAGAAGGTGGCCTGTGAGGCGGATGAACTCGGCGGAAGCGGACACATGAGGCATGTCGCCGCTTCCCCGGTCATAGGGGAAGACCTCCCCATCCCTGAGTTGGTGCGGCATTTCCTCCCGGAAATTCCAAAGGGGCGAGGCGTGATCGGCGAAGGCGTAGAGCAACCGCGCGGCCTTCTGCCCGTCTCCAAGCCAGAGCCAATCGTGCCCGTAGAATGAACCGCATTGCGCCCAGACGCCGATCCAACCGCTGTCTTCAACGATGCCGCCCTCGACTTCGTGCGATGCCAGCAGCCGCAAGGTCCCAAGCATTAGGGGATCGTCTTTGGGGAAGATGCGCCCCGGGTAGACTCCCTGGCAAAACGCCCACTGGCCGCGGGTAGGATGCTCGGGCACGGCCGCGCCCATGATCGCCGGGATGTAACGGTTTCCCTGCCCATCGGTCTTGGCATCGCGGGCGATGGCCTTTTGGAAGACCTTGTCAAAATCGGCGTATTCCTTTTCCCAGGAGGCAGCGTCCTGGTCCTTTTCTAACCACTGCGCCGCTTCCACTGCCGCCTTCATCCCGGCAAGCAGCCAATAGTCATTGGTGAACTCCGCCGTAAAGCCCACTCCACCATCGCCAAAACCCTCCGGACTTAAGTGATAATTGAGAGCCTGAGGGTCGGCGGAGGTGCCGAAGCGACACAATTGTTCTATCGCCTCGACGGCCCGGCGGAGCTGCGGCCAGCGCTGGCGCAGCCATTCTTTATCGCCCTTCAGGCGGGCATGCCGACACAGAGTCACGATGGCGATGCCTGTCTCCTTCCAATAATCGCTCATGCATTGGACCCGCCCGTCGGGTTGCTGGTGCAGCAGCATGTAGTCTGCGTAACCGCCAGCATCGTCTAACCGGCCGAGCATGGCGACTGCTTCGGTTACGAATGAGCCGTCGAGCACCCAGTAGTCGTTGTAATAGCGCGGCCCAAAAAAGAAGGCGGGCAGGTCCTCAATGACGTAGCGCATCTGATAAAGCTCGCGGATACTGGTGTCAAGAATAGCCTGGATGAAAGGGTCCGGAGTTTCTATCACGTCATAAGGCAGTCCAGTGGAATGCTCCCAGTAAACAATGGCGCCTCGACGCAGTTCATCAGCTTCGTCCCAGCTTACAGGCCTGGAGCTTCGGAAGCCATCCCGGTCAATCGAAAGAACCCAGCGCATTCTGCCTGCGGGTGGAACGGTAAGCGCCCGCAGTTGTAGCACGAACCCCGTCGAGCTTTTTGCCTCGAGCGGAGTAATCGGCAAGGTAGTCCAGCACTGGGTGTTGGGGGCCACTTCAAACCGCGAGGTATTGCGCAGATCAATCCCCGGCGCAGACCCTTTCACATCCAGCAGAGGCGTCACTTGCACAGGCTTGGAGCCGGTGTTCAGGTACTCGGTCATAAGCAGATACTGTTCCGGCTGGGGCCTGGAATCGTGGCCCTTTAAGCCGTTGCCTTGCACGTCGGCGCTCCACCCCAGCGGGCGAGCTAGAAACAGTGTCTCCTCGATAGCGATAGTGCCTTGACGTTTATGCGCAATCGAGATCGGGACGCGCGGCCCGTACATGCGTTGGTCTACGCGTATCGTGGCGCCTTCCAGATAGCTTCGGATCTTTACGGGTGACGGATTGGGGGCGAGGGGGTAAACCCCAAAGCGTCCCGACGACGTGCCTAGTTCAGTCCAAAAGATGCCATCGGCATCGACAACGCTCTTAAAGGGGCTATCGGGCAGGCCGATGGCTCCGATCCATGAGTCAAGGCAATAGTAGCGATGATTGGTGGTATCGACAGTCTTTTCGGGTTTCCCGAGGGTGCGGCTGGAGCTGAGCAGGCTTGCACAGAAAACGCAAAGCGCTACCCCTGCGATTGCGAATCTTACTCCTCTGGATGTCTTGGCCATCTTGCGGCTCCTTAGCTTTGTATGGCAGAAGCGGTTCGCCGCCTCTGGGCTTCCCCCACAGGGATGGTTGGGGGGCGCGGGGAGCAAGGGTTTGATTTTCTGCCATTGCGGCTCGATCCACAAGCGACCGTGTCACGCCATGCGCCTTGCCCCTTGGTGCTTTCTCCCTTCAAGGGAACAATAACTAGGGCTAGACTAACGCATTGCGGCAGGTTCTGAAATAGTGGCCGGTCAGACGGGCAAGAATTCATGCGGCGGAGGAGGTCCTGTAAGCGACGGCCGGCGCGCGAGGGGCCATTGGGGGGGCGATCGCGGATTAGTTCAATACTATGACTCGCAGAAGGTTTGCAAAGACGCTCAGCGCTTCCACCATCACTTCTTACTTGCGTTGACATTCACTGGCACTCTGAAACGCCCTTGTCAGCAAACTGACGGTCGAGCTTTGATGCCACACAAGAACAACTTGGAAACAAAACCACTCGAAAACCCCACAAAACCGTGGTACAAGACCGAAGAAAAAGCCAAGCGAGAAAACAAGAGACCGATTCTGAGTTAATTTCGGGACCAAGAGGTCCCCGGTTCAAATCTGGGCGCCCCGACCATCTTCCCTCCTGTTTTCGGCGGGACAAGGCTGCCGAAAAGTCCGTCCCTTTCGGAAACGGCTCGGCCGCAGCGAAGCAAGCCGAAAAAGCTGTTGTTGGGCAGGCGCTTGGCGGGACAAATTCATATTGAGCCGTCTGACACGTGCCAGGCGAGCTTGGCCGCCTACGGCTTTAGGTCGGCCAAACCGATATAGACGTTGGTCCGCCGGCCGAAGATCCTTTCGAGTTCCTCAACACGGTGCGGATATTTCGCCGCGAGCGTTCGCCTACCAGCTCACCCTTGTGCAAGAAAGATTTGGCGGACGGGCCTCGCGCCGAAAGGATGTCGACGGAGGCAAGCCGGCACGCCATGTCAGAGGCAAGCAACATGCGCCGGCAGGCGCACCCGCCCGGGTGTGACGCTCAAGGCTCCGTAAGAGAGGAAGCCTCGTGAACGACCAAGCGTTTTCCTAAGTTCTTTCTAGAGTGCATTATTCTAAGTTAAACGTTACATATTGAATAATGCTCTGCGCCTGAGTTTTCCCAAAGTTTTCCGGCCGGCAGGGGCCCAACATTTAATCGCAACGTAACCTTGCAGCCATACCAGCGCAACATCCGCAGTAAAAGATAGGCGGCTTGGAATTCTCTTAGCTTCGAAGAAGCTCGTGTTCGCCCGACGTGAACGAAGCGTGGAGAAACCCCACTTGCTAAGTTGGGTTGGCGAAGCCTTGGCGGGCGAGGATCGACAATTGCGGCGTGTCCGCCTTATCCCAAAATGCTTCGACTAAGCCAACCGTAGCGGCGAACCAAGCCTCCTGGTCTCCCCTAAACACCAGCTTACCTGAAAGATAAAGAATGAATCTGGCTCTGTTCGACGAGGAAGGACCCGTGCGCGCTCCGAACCAAGCGGAACGCCATTGGTTTGCGGCATACACGGCATCGAACCACGAGAAGAAGGTCGAGCAGCAGCTTCATTTGAGGAACATTGAAACCTTTCTACCGTTGTATGCAGTGACCCGGAGGTGGAGAAACCGGACCACGGTGAAAGTAGATCGCCCCCTCTTCAGCGGCTACGTCTTTGTGCGGATTGCGTGCACGGAAAGCGCCCAGGTGCTGCGCATTCCCAGCGTGCGGTTTATCGTCGGCGATGGGCGCAAGGCCGTGGCACTGCCCGATAACGAAATCGAAGCGTTGCGCTCAGGACTTCGTCTGCGGCAAGTCGATCCTTACCCTTATGTGAAAGTCGGTGCACGGACGCGGATTCGTTCGGGGCCATTCGCCGGGTTGGAGGGCCTTGTGATCCGCAAAGACGATCAACTCAGAGTCCTCCTGAGCCTCGACTTGATCAAGAGGAGCATTGCGGTTCACGTCAACGCCGATGAACTCGAACCTTGCGAGCACCCACCGGGTAAACAGGAAGACGGTCCATTGGTCCGGAATTCTACGGCAAGCCGGAGAAGTGTATGAAAAGAGGTCATGAAAAGGTCTGCATCCTCACCATCGTGTTGTTAGCCCTGGGGGTAGAAGCACAAGGGCAGTCCGCCGGTCTGGGGAGTTCGGCCGGCCTCTCGTCCACCCCCGGTTCCGGCGACGCCCTACTGTTCCATGCCACCCCGAGGGGCCAACGGTTGTCCCCGCTTCTGGACTTTCGCCCCAGAAGCCCACAAGAAGGATCAGCGACGACTGCCAGCGATGAGGCTGCCGCCAATTCGCCTGGCATGGGCAAGGTGGTTCTGGAAGGCGAGGTCAAGAATCCCTCCGGCGGGGCGCTCCCGGGAGCAGTCGTCACGCTCAAGGCCCCCTCCGGCCGGTCTAGAGCAGGGCTTACCGATTCTGACGGCAAGTTCAGAATCTCAAAACGACCCGGCGCCGCGCCAGGCGAAAGCAGAGCGGCTGACGATGATCGAGACGCCAGGGACTTATGGAAAAAGAAGATCGAAGGAAAGGTCACGGGAGCTTCCGGTGACTCTCTGGCGGGAGTGTTGGTCAGTGTGGATTTGTCCCAGAGCCGTTCCAAGACAGCCGTTACCGATGCTCGCGGCAATTTTCGGATCAACGAGATCAAATGGAATGACGTTCAAACTGGGTCCCTGGGGCGCCGTCGCGCTGAAACCGGGAAAACTGCCAGCGCCAGTTTCTGGGCCCTTCAGGGTCTGATGTTCGGGTCTGCGATCGGGGCCGTCGAGAGTACTCACAACTGCATTCAATCGGGTTCGTGCACGGCAGTCCCTTCCATGTTCCGCACACGGGCTGCGATGTATAACGCGGGGCTCCCAGTGACAGCAGGGATCGCGATCTTAAGCTACGAGATGAAGAAGCACGGCAACCGTTGGTGGTTACTGCCGCCTGCAATCGTGACGGGTGCGGACGGCTTGCTGACGTTCCACTCGGCAAGAGCTTCCCGCTAAGTTGGGGAGCGCAACTCAATGACGATCGCCTACACGTCTAGGGGGGAGTGCACATGCACATCGAAAAAAGTAGCGTGAGGGTACCTGGTGCACCGGGCAGAGGCCCCAGAGGGACGCACTTGCTTCCGATCACCACGCCCGTCGCCCACGAGCAACAAAAAGAGATTACCATCCATGAAATCTGGCTGACCTTGCGCAAACGCATGGGCACCTTCCTCATCTGTATAGGGCTGGCAGCCGTGGTGGCGGTTGTACTTTCGATGATCATGCCCAAGAGGTATGAGGGTGTGGCCCGCCTGAAAGTCGACCGCGAATCATCGGACTCATTTGGGCTCGGAACGCTGGGGGTGGTGGGCGACGCGGAGACCAAACTGCTGACCGAAGTGAACGTCTTGTGGACTGACTCACTGGCGTGGGAGGTCATTACCCGCCTGCGATTGGACCAGCGACCGGAACTGGCGCCGCGCCGCTTTATCATTGGCGGACCCAGGTGCATCTCCGCTCCGGGCCAGCCGGTGGACAGCATCAGCCCCGAATGTCGCCGGGCGCTGCTGGATGAGTTTCACCAGCGGCTGCATGTGCAGGCGGTTCCCAGGACTGAAATTATTGAGCTGCGCTATCGCTGCCGGTCGAAGCAGATGGCCGCCGAGGTGGTGAATACCTTGGCGGACATATATATTGAGCGGAACTTCCGCGCGATCTACCAAAACGTGATGCGGGCCTCCGACTGGCTTTCCGGGCAACTCGAGGATGTGAAGAAGAAAACCGAGCTGGCGGAACAGAAGTATATCGAATATCAGAAGAGGACCGGCATCATTGGGACGGACGCCACCCACAATGTTTTGATTGAAAGGCTCAATTCTCTCAACCAGCAATTGATGGTGGCCCAGGCGGAACGCATTGTGCGCGAGGCACGCTATCGCATTGCCCTGGGAGGAGACCCGGAAGCGCTGGCGGGGGTGATGCCGGGCAGTACGCTTCAGGTATTGCGTTCGCAAGAGGTGACTCTCAGGAACCAGTACGCACAGTTGCAGACGAAGTTCGGCAACGCTTACCCCAAGGTTACGGCCGTAAAGGCGCAATTGCAGGATGTCGCTGAGGCCGCTACGCATGAACTGGTGCGCACCCAGGAAAGGATGAAGGCGGAGTATGAAGCCGCTTTGAGCAGTGAGACGATGCTGCGCAACGCTTTCGAGCAGCAGAAGCAGCAAGCACTCAACGTCAATGACGCGGCGATCGAGGTAGGGTTGTTGAAGCGCGACGTGGATGCCGGTGGAGAGCTCTATGAGGAGCTGGTCAAGAAAGTGAAGGAGGCGGGGATCGTCGCCGGTTTGAAGGCGACCAACGTCTCGGTGATCGATCCTTCCGGCATCCCGACGAGTCCGGTCGAGCCGCGCCCGATAACTAACCTTGCGCTGGGGATGTTCGCGGGTCTGCTGGGCGGAACGATGCTTTGTTTCCTGCAGGAGAATATCGACACCACCATCAGCTCGCTGAACGATGTGACCGACGTGTGCGCGCTGCCGACCCTCGGTATGGTGCCCAACCTGAATAATAGCGGCTATGCCGGGCTCAACCGGGTTGGTCCGCCCCCGGAGCGGAACGGCGGGCGCCGCGTCATTGCGCTGGAGGAACCGGAGAGCGAAATGGCGGACGCCTATCGGTCCGTGCGCACCTCGTTGCTCCTTTCCAGGGCTGGCACGCCTCCGCAGGTGCTGTTGATCACCAGCCCGGTGCCGGGCGACGGCAAGACGACGACCGGTATCAATACGGCGGTGGTGTTTGCCCAGAAGCAACGATCGGTGCTTTTGGTGGATGGGGACCTGCGCCGGGCGGACATCCATCACAGTCTCGGCCTTCCTGCCAATGCGGGCCTCAGTGCGGCCTTGGTGGGCGAAGAGCCCAGCCAGTTCTACATACCTCATCCGACGGTGCCGAACTTGAACATCCTTCCAGCCGGTAAGCGGCCACCCAAGCCACCTGACTTGTTGGATTCGGACCGGATGCGCGAACTCATGGCGCAGTGGCGCACGCAGTTCAGCCAAATCATCATCGATGCTCCGCCCGTGCTGGGCCTCAGTGACGCGGTAATTCTGGCCACGATGTCGGACATGGTCGTGTTGGTGGTGCGAGCCAAACAGAGTCGCAAGCAGGACCTCCGGCACGCCATGGAGATACTCGCCGACGTGGGCGCCAACTTGGGCGGCGCGGTCATCAACGATTTCGATGTGCACCGGCTTGGGTACTACCCCTCCCTCTACAACAAGTATTTTGACGGCGACGGAGACGGGAACGGGAACGGCAGGAGAAAATCATGAGCGGGACTAAGTCGGTTTTGGTGGTGACTGTTCTGTTTTGGATTTCGAGCTGCCTGTTGGCGCAAACGAGGGAGCCCGATTCGTCCCAGCAGGTCCCAGCGGTCTCACCGGAAGCTGCAGTCAATCAGGAAGGCGCTAACTCGAGCGCCGCTTCGGCTATCAAGAACCTGCCGTCCCCCGGCCTCGATATTCCCTACACCAAGGATGCGTTCTCCACCAGCATGACGGGGGCGCGGGCGCTGCTGGGCCCCGGGGACCAAATCGAGGTCCGCGTTTTCGACACCCCCGAATTAACTCAGAGAGTCCGCGTTAACAGTGAAGGGAAAATCACCCTGTCCCTGATTGGTGAACTCAATGTGCGCGGCATGCCGCCGGATAAGCTGGAAGGGATCATCACCGGCAAGCTCGTTGCGGGGAACTTCATGAAAGACCCGCAGGTTTCGGTCTTCGTGCTGGAGTACGCGGGACAGATGGCCTATGTGACGGGGGAAGTTGCGCGGCCCGGTGCCTACACCTTGTTGAGGTCTCACCGCTTGCTGGACCTGATTTCGGTGGCCGGGGGATTGAGTTCGCGTGCCGGGAATACGGCGACCATTGTGCGCGGGGATAACGCCGCCCAGCATATCGTGGTGGAGCTAAGCGACAAAGACCAGGAGCGAAGCAATCCCGAGATTCTGCCGGGCGACAGCATCACCGTGAGCCAGGCCGGAATTGTCTACGTGCTGGGCGACGTGGAGCGGCCGGGCGGTTTCCTGCTCGACCGCCGCACTACGCTGAGCGTGGTGCAGGCGGTGGCCCTGGCGCAAGGCACCAAGTCCTCGGCGTCGCTGGCCAAAACAGTCCTGATCCGCACAACGCAGGGCAAGCGAGAGGAAATCCCGCTCAATCTGAAAATGATCCTGAAGTCTCGCAGTCCTGACCTCCTGCTGGCGGCCGGCGACATCGTCTACATTCCGGGCAGCTTGACGCACGGATTGGGCAGGCAGAGTCTCGAGGTCATTGAGTCCAGCGCCGGACTGGCCGCCGTGTATGCCACGAGGCCGTAGACCCCCCTTCCCCAGAACTCGGCGCGCCGATCGCAGAGCGGGCGTCCCGCCGGCTCTGCGATAACTGCGGCAAGCCGCCTGCATTACGCCCACCTGGCACCATAGCAGCCTCGCGGATGAAGCGTACCCGTTATTCAAGAAAAAGGTCTTTCCCATGTCAGTTTCGCTGTCCACACGCACGCTGGGACTTACGGCTCCGAGTACCATCCGGGGCCGCCGCATTCGCTTTGCCATGGTAGGGTGTGGGCGCATTTCGAAGCTCCACTTTCGGGCGCTGAGCGCTCATGCGAAGGACATTGAACTGGTAGGGGTGTGTGATACGAATTCGGAGCGCCTGGATGCCGCCGCGTCAACGTATGGGGTGCCGGGATTCGGGACGTTGACGGAGTTGCTGGCGGAGGCTCAGCCGGACATCGTCGTGCTCGGCACACCCAGCGGACTTCACGCCCGTCAAGCGATCGAAGCGGCGCAGGCCGGCTGCAACGTGGTCACCGAAAAACCTATGGCCACCCGCTGGCAGGACGGCCGGCGCATGGTGGAGGTATTCGACCGGGCCGGATTGCGGCTGTTTGTGATCAAGCAGAACCGCAAGAATCCGACTCTGCAGTTGCTGCGAAAAACAGTCGAAAAGCGTCGTTTCGGGCGCATCTTCCTGGCCTCTGTCAATGTCTTCTGGACCCGGCCGCAGGAGTATTACGACAGTGAGGGCTGGCGGGGTAGGTGGGAATTCGACGGGGGCGCACTCATGAACCAGGCCAGCCATTACGTCGACTTGCTCGATTGGATCGTCGGCCCGGTGGAGAGCGTGCAAGCCTACACGGGCACTCTGGCGCGGAACATCGAAGTGGAGGACACAGGGGTGGTCGGCCTGCGTTGGCGTTCTGGAGCGCTGGGCTCGCTGAGCGTCACCATGTTGACCTACCCAAGGAATCTGGAAGGCTCAATTACCATCTTGGGGGAGCGCGGAAGCGCTCGCATTGGTGGAGTTGCCGCGAACCAAGTCCTGCATTGGGAATTCGACTCTCCCGATCCGGACGACGAAGCAGCACGCCACTGTAGCTATCCGGCGCCGTCGGTGTATGGGAATGGGCATGCGCTTTACTTCGAGAACGTCGTGGAAGTGTTGCGCGGCCAATGCGAGCCGGAAACGGACGGGCGCGAGGGCCTGCGCTCGCTCGAATTACTCACCGCTATGTATCTGTCCGCGAGGGACGGCAGTCGCGTCTGCTTGCCTCTCGAACATTAAACAAAAAATGGATGTGGATAACGCTTTTCTTCCGTATTTTGCGCACGCCACGGCCATTATCGACGCCGGTGCGACGATCGGCCCTGGAACAAAAATCTGGCACT